>Ga0126378_10000489_pt1 | contig 29320 bp, 29 predicted proteins | sample PanSoiMetPlot_23_FD_92587 | JGI IMG/M metagenome (GOLD analysis project Ga0126378, IMG submission 92587) | Tropical forest soil microbial communities from Panama - MetaG Plot_23 | ecosystem: Environmental > Terrestrial > Soil > Tropical forest > Bulk soil | place: Panama | collected 2016-02-17
CCCCCCCCCCCCCCCCCCCCCCCCCCCCCCCCCCCCCCCCTCCCCCCCCCCCCCGGGGGGGGGGGGGGGGGGGGGGGGGGGGGGCGAGCTTGCACGGACGAATCTTGTTGCGTGCCCCCTCCCTGTCCCTCCCCCGCAAGCGGGGGAGGGGAATGAACCGAGTTTCGGGAGAGAGCAAACCGAGCGCGCGGCACGGCGAGCTTGTCGTAGTAGCGCGCGAAGTCGCCTTCCGGTCGCTCGACCTTGATCACCCGCGCGCCGGCATCCGCCAGCCGGCAGGTGCACATGGGCGCCGCCACCGCCTGCTCGAGCGACACCACCAACAGGCCTGACAGGGGAAGGGGCATGGGGGTGCGATTCCGTATCCTTGCCGTCCGCCGCGGAGACGGGACGGGAGACATTACCGTTTTTTGTTGCGCGAGTACGAGCGATACCGAAGATTCCGGGCAGCCTCATGCTTCGAGACGCCGCCCTCATGGTGAGGTGCCCGCCCTCGCCCTTCGAGACGCTCGCTGCGCTCGCTCCTCAGGACGAGGGCGGGCCTCGAACCACGCGCGGCTCCTCTGCATGAGGCTGACTGGCGCTTCGCCGCGTTGGCCTGCGCTGCTATGGTTACATTGAACGATCTCACCGCCTCTCCCGTTGTTGCGCATGGCCCGCATTGCGATGATCGCGCTGATGTTGTTTGCGGCGGCGCCGGCGCTCGCGCAGCACGGTGGGGCGAGCGCGCCGGCACCTGCCGCGCCGGCCGGCAGCAACACGACACCGCCTTCTGCCACGACTGACAAGCCGCCCGCGGTATCTCCGCCGGCCGCTGGCACCGAAACGCCGCCGCCCGCCGAAACACCAGCCGCGCCACCGCCGCCTCCGACCGCCCGTGCCGGCAGCGCGGACCTGCGCGAGTCCGTGTGCATGATGATCGAATCGGCGGCGCGGGCGCATAATTTGCCGCTCGAGTTTTTCGCCCGCGTGATCTGGCAGGAGAGCCGATTCGAGCCCAACACCGTGGGCCCGCGCACGCGCAGCGGCGAGCGCGCGCAAGGCATCGCCCAGTTCATGCCGCGGACGGCGGCCGAGCGCGGCTTGTTCGATCCGTTCGATCCGGTGCAGGCGCTGCCGAAATCAGCGGAATTTTTGCGCGAGCTCGCCAACCAATTCGGCAATCTCGGTCTCGCCGCCGCCGCCTACAACGCCGGGCCGGGACGCTTGCGCGAATTTTTATCCGGGCACCGGCCGCTGCCGGCGGAGACGCGCAACTACGTGCTCGCCATCACCGGCATGTCCGTCGAGGCATGGGCGGCGAGCAGCAAGCGCGAGCCCGCGCCCATTGCCAAGCCCGGCTGCGGCGAGCTGATGGCGCTTCTGCACCGCGCGCCCAATCCGTTCGTGCAAAAGCTCGAGGAGCGCGTGAACCTCGTCGCGCTGGCGCCGTGGGGCGTGCAGCTTGCCGCCGGCTTCTCGCGCGAGCGCGCGCTGTCGACCTACGCCATGCTCGCCAGGCGCTACGGCGAGATTCTCGCCGGGCGCGATCCGAGCCTGTTCAGCTCCGTTTTTCGCACCCGCGGCACGAACCCGTTCTACCAGGTGCGCGTCGGCGCCGACACGCGCGCGGCGGCCGAGGGCCTCTGCGGCTCAATACGTCGCGTCGGCGGCGCCTGCATCGTGCTGCGCAACCGCGCGGGGTGATGGCGGTCTATAGCGGGGTAATGGCGGACTATATCCGTTCGTCCCCGCGAAAGCGGGGACCCAGGGCCATGGACTGCGGCTTCTGGTTTCCCGCTTGCGCGGAAATGAGTGGTGGATGGCGTCCCTCTATCCGTTCGTCTCCGTGCCCCCTCCGCGGGGTAAACTCCAGCGGGGATCCCAGGAGTCCGAGGCCGTGAGTTTCTGGGTCTACATTTTGGCAAGTCGCCGTAACGGCACGCTCTACGTCGGGATAACAGAAGATCTCGCCCGCCGCGCATGGGAGCATCGAACTGGTGTCGTACCAGGCTTCACGAAGAAATACGCGATCAAGATGCTGGTCTGGTTCGAGCAACACGAGACGCGAGAATCGGCATTGCAACGAGAGCGCCAGCTGAAAAAATGGAACAGGGCATGGAAGCTACAACTGATCGAGCAGTGTAATCCGAGTTGGAAAAGATCTTTTTGATGAATTGACGGGATGACTCTCGGATCTCTCTGCCGTTCATTCACGCGTAAGCGGGAATCCAGTCTATCTGCCCAGTCTGGGTCCCCGCTTTCGCGGGGACGAACGGAGAATATCCTCCTGATCGCGGCACTAGCACGCGACTCAATCTCCCGCATGCCCATGCTCGCTCGCGAGCGCGCCGCTGCGCGCGAGCGCGAGCAAAATCTGCCGGCCGATGCGGGTCGCGGGCTCGCCGCCGCAATTGGAGAGAAGGACGACGCCGAGCCGCGCATCGGGAATCATGCCGATATAGGTCGAGGTGATGTTGAGCCCGCCGTTCTTGTCGACGATGAGGCGATCGCCGTTCACCACGCGCTGCCAGGCGAGCGCCTGGGTGAAGCGCTCGTTCACCTTGAAGACGCCTTGCTGCGCCAGCGCCATCGCGGCTTGCAGATCGCGCTGATCCGGCAGCGTGCCGAGGTTGGCGGCAAGAAAGCGCGCCATGTCGCGCCCCGAGGAAAAAATCTGTCCGGTGCCCGGCCAGGTGAATATGCCTTGTAAAGGCCGGGCTCGCCGACGGGTTTTGCGTCGGCGTTGTAGCCCTGCACCGCGCGGCGGCGAAATTTTTCTGCCAATTGCCCGCGCGCGGTCCCACGCGGCACCGGCAGCGCGGTCGAGGTCATGCCGAGCGGCAGCCGCGTTTCCATGAGCTGCGCGATCGGCGTGTTGAAGCGCCGCTCGAGCGCGAGCGAAAGCAGCACGAAGCCCGTGTTGGAGTAGATGTCCTGCTTGCCGGGTGTATGCGCCTCATCGGCGGTCCAGGAATTAAGATAGCGAATGAAATCGGCGAGCGTGTAGGGCCCGCGATGCCACGGCTCGTACTGATGCGGCGTACGGTCGAGCCCCGAGGTGTGGGTGGCGAGCTGACCCAGCGTGATCTTGCGGATGTCGCCGCCTTGCGCAAGCTCGGTGACGTATTTCGCCACCGGATCGTCGGGGGACACTTCGCCCTGCTTCACCGCCTGGGCCAGAAGCGTGGCGATGAACGCCTTGCCCACGGAGGCGAGATTGAACAGCGAATCCGAGGTGATGGGTTGTTGGCGCGCGACGTCCGCCATGCCGTAGTTGAAGAAGAGCGTGCGCGCGTCGATGTTGAGCGCGACCGCCATGCCGCCCGCCGCGATCAGTGCCGGCTGCACCTGGCGGCGCACCAGCTGCTCGATCTCGGCATCGCTCTGCGCCCGCGCTGGGATGGAGGCAAGCGTCGCGCCGACCAGCAATGCCACCGCGGGCGTCATGACGCGCATCTCATCCCTCCCGTCGCGAATGCATCCGCAAGCCTCCGCGCAAATTCTACTGCCGCGCCGCGCATCGCCGAGTTAATTCGCGTCCATCTCACCTTCCCGTTCGTCCCCGCGAACGGCTGAATCTTTTTGCATGCCCCCTCCCTGTCCCTCCAGCCGAAGTCGGATTTATCCGACTTCGGCCAGTTAATGTGTGGCCGAACTCGGGTAAACCCGAGTTCGGCTGCAAGCGGGGAAGGGGACGCTGGGGCGCGAGCGCGCTACCCCTTCGGCCGGGCGATCGGGGCGTCGGCGAAGATCTGGTACTGCTGCGCGCGGGGTTTTGCCGCATCGGCGGGATCGACCAATTGCAGCGAGCTTTTGCCCAACACCGCGCGCGGCAGGATCATGACGCGGATGAAGCGGCTCGGCCGATCGGCGGCCTGCGCGAAGACCGGCTCGGGCCCGCTCTCGTACCAGGCGCCGCCGGGGCCATACGAGGTCGAGCGGCCCGCGGTGTCGATACGGATGCCGCCCTCGATGAGGCAGCGGATGCCCGGCCCTTGATGGGTATGCCGATAGGCGCAGCCGCCTCCCGGGAAGGCGACGCTATCGCCGCGCAGGAGGAGCTCGCCGTCGGGCAGTGTATCGAGCGCGACGGTGAGTTTCTCGCGCACGCTCACGCCGGCCGCGGCCCGCGCAGGCGGCGCTGCGAGCTCGTAGCGCCAGCAGGTCGCGCCTTCGCCGCCTGCGGTAAGGGTTGCCGCGCTTTCGCCGCACCACGCCTCGCCGTCGCGCAGCGTGCGGCCGGCGATCACCGCGCCGCCATGCACGAGAAAGATCATGCGTGCACCCGCCGGCAACGCGAGCGCGGCGCCGTTGGCGAACACATCTTCGTAGAGCGCGAGCACGGGGTGCATGGGGGATTCTTCCCTGTAGGCTCGGCAACGGCTTTGCCGTTGCCCACGCGCAAGTTCCTCGTCGTTTGCGCGACGACGTCGCGGCAAGGCGGATGAGCTTATCGCGTTTCTTTTTTTTGCGCGGACTTTCGGTTACCGCGTGGGCAACGGCGAAGCCGCCGTTGCCCACCCTACGCGGTGCGCAGGCGCGTCGACAGCGCGCATGCGAGTGGGTACGGTCCGGCAAACTGGGGCGCGTGCATTGACCGACGCAGATTTGGCCGATCGCAGAGCAGCGCACCAGCGGTGGCTCAAGCTCGCCGCGCTGGTGCTGGTCATTGCGGCGCTCGGGCTGCCCGTCAACGATCTCTTTCGCTATGCGCTGCTCGTCGTCGCGACGGTCATTGTCGTCGCGGGCACGCTGCGCACGCGCGCTGCGCCGTGGCTCGGCGCGCTCGCCGCGGTCGCGCTGTGCGTGCTCGGGCAGTTCGTCTTTCCCGCGCCGCGCATCGAGGAAGGGCACAATGTGTTTCTCGTCGATGTGCCGGGCGATACTCCCTCCGTTCATTCCCGCGAAAGCGGGAATCCAGGGGCTCCAATTTCTGGCCCGGGGTCCCCGCTTGCGCGGGGGCGAACGGGAAGTGCTAACGCACCCGAAATTGGCCTGCCGCGCGAGGCGTTTCGCATCATGGGGCAAGAATTCGATGCCAAATATCCGCGCGAGCGGCGCTGTGCGGCGAGCCAAGACGGCTGCTGGCGCGCCCAAAAATTTCCGGCGCGCGCCTTCGCGTTTTCCGCCGACGGCATTTTCCAGCGTCCCGCCTATTCGCGGCGGGTGACGGGAATCGATTTTTCCGACCCGGTGTGGCTGCGCCTCGGTTTCATCAACGAGCTTTCCTACAACTGGAATTCGCTGGTGAGCGAGCTTGCGCGCGCGTACCGCGACCGCCGCTCGGCGGCGTTCCTGCACCAGTGGACCTTGGCCATGCCGTGGTTCGTCATGTACCGCTTTGGCGCCGATTTCGTCGGCAGCCGCCTGTGCTGGCGCGGCGAGGTGCTGTGGGAGGGCGCAGACGAGCATTTCGACGTCGTAACGCACGGCGACATGCAATGCCGCGCGCTCACGCGCGAGGACGTGGGGCGGAGAATTTTCGGCGTGGCCATCGCGCACGAGCTCGCGATGCGGCTCGACCCTACTTGGCCCGTTCGCCTGCGCCAGCTTCTCGAGCCCGGCCTCGCGCTCGCCGCAAGCGCTGCGGTGCTCGGGCTCATCGTGCGCGGGCGCGCACGCCGGCTCGCGCTGCCGTTCGCGCTGATCACCGCGACACTGCTGGTTGCGCTCTTCAACGATGCAAGTTTTATCGGCGGCATGCGCCCGTTCGACAGCGGCGACGACGGGCTCGTCTACGACGGCTATGCGCGCGTGATTCTGCAACGGCTTCTTGCCGACGATATTGCCGGCGCGCTCGAGGGCGGCGAGGCCGTGTTCTACTTCACGCCGGGGCTGCGCTACCTGCGCGCCGCCGAGCATCTCGTGTTCGGCGAAACCTATCTCGGCTATCTCTCGCTCATTCTGCTGCTGCCGTTTCTCGTGTTTGCGCTGTTTCGCCGCTTTCTGCCGCTCACCTGGGCGCTGGCACTGACTCTGATCTTCGCCGCCATTCCCGTCGGCGTCGGCTTTGGCTCGAGCCTGGTGCAATACGTCAAGTGGGCTGCGCGCGGCTTTGCCGATCCCGCGGCCTATGTCTTCTTCCTCGCCGCCTTCGTGCTGCTGCTCGGCCGATTGGGCGAAGGGCCACGCGATCGCTTCGCTCGTGCCTTCGGCGCCGGGCTCCTCTTTGCCCTTGCGCTGGCCGTGCGGCCGAACATCGCGCCCGCGGCGGGCGTGCTTCTCGCCGGCGCCGCCATCGCTGCGCTGACGCAGCGGGCGCTTACCCGCGCCGCCGCACTCGCGTTCGGTTTCGCACCGGTGTTGGCGCTGGCGCTGCATAATTGGATTTACGGCGGCACCGTCGTGCTCTTCACCACGAGCGCCGCGCATCCGCTGCTGTTGGTGATGCCGCCGTCGGCCTATCTCGCGGCGCTGGCCGAGCTCGCGCATGGCGACGTCGCGGGCGAACATGTCATCCGCGCGGCCAATCAGATCGTGGGGTGGCTCGCGGGCCCGTCAGAAGCCGTGGCGATGGCGCCGCTCAATGCAGCCGCGATCGCCGTGCTAGTGCGCGTCGTGCTGACGCGGGGCGCCGATCCATGGCTGCGGCTCACCGCGGGCGCCACCTTGGCGCAGCACGGTGTTGCCCTCGTCTACGCCGCGGCTGGCCGCTATGCCTATCTCACCTGGCTGTTGACGCTATTGGTAGTGGCGGCGTGGGTCGAGGGTGAAGGGCTCAGTCTGCTGCGGCGATGGTGCCCGCGCTTGTCCGAGCGAGTGACGAAGGATCCCGTTCGGCTCGCGCTCGCGCGCGGGCTGCAGCGCATGGCGGGGATGACGGAGCGATACTGAGATCCGTCCATCTTCTTTGGAAAAAAAATTTTTAGGAAGATGATGGATTGCCGGGTCAAGCCCGGCAATGACCGCAGAAGCACCACTACGGCTTGCGGCCGATTTCGATGACGATGACATTGGGCCGCCCCTCCATTTGTGGCCCGGGGGAGGCGGAAACGCCGGCGATGATGCCTTCCGCCATCAGAGCGCCGGCAAGCGCTTGCGCGATCGGCGCGAGCTCGTTGGCGCGGCTCGCAGCGACGAACACGGTGACTCCGGAATTGGGCGCGAGCGGAACGCCGGCGGCGGATTCCCGATGGCAAATCCGTAGGGTGCAACGCGCACCCACCCCGCGGCGGCAAGCGCGGGATCGAGCGCCTCCCATAGCCCGCGCGCATCGTCACTGCCGGGGGCGACCTGGCCGGTAAACTCCTGGCCGGCGAATTGGCGCAGCTGCGCCGTGAGGCGGCGCTGCGCGTCGGGCGCGAGCGTGCACGGTGTCTTGAGCCGCGCGAGCTCGACCTCGGCCTCGTCGGCGCGCTCGCGCGCTTCCGCGAGCAGGGCCGACTCGCCGAATCGCGCAAACGCGTAGCCCACGAGCAGCAGCGCCACGAAGCCGAGCGCCAGTCCCTTCTGCAGGCGGCGCTTGTCGTCGGGAAAGATGATCACGGCGACGATGCTGATCACGCCGGTCGCCGACAGCGCAAAGCCGCAGTCGCGCCAGAACTCTGGACTCGCCACTCCGAGGAGGAAGTACCGCAAATCGGGCTGACCGACTTGCAGCTCTTATGAGTGCGCAATTCGGCCGGGCCCGAATTCCGGCTCCATCCTCTTCGCTTGAGACCATCTTTTTTTGCGATGGATGCCCGGGTCAAGCCCGGGCATGACGAGGGAGGCCGCGCGTGGAGCAGCCGCAGGGTGGGAGCGAAGCGTGCCTACCTACCTTTGCTTGCGTACGGCACGTGTGTTGCGCGGCAGCGTGAGGAAGCCGTTGAGCTCGGCAAGCAACAGCGCGCCGATATGCAGCTGCGACACAAAGACGCCACCGCGAATCAAACGCACGAGCTCGGCGGGCGAGACGAGCTTCACGCTGATGCCCGGCTCGGGCTTGAAGCCGTTCGCGCGTTCGCCCGCCGCCACGAAGAAATTGTGGATGCGGTTGTTCAGGCGTCCCGTGCAGGCGGAGTTATCTCCAAGCGCATGTACGGCGCGCGCGCGAAAGCCCGTCTCTTCCAGAAGCTCGCGTCGGCAGCTTTGCGCGGGATCCTCGCCGGCATCGACGAGGCCCGCAGGCAACTCCCAGCTATAAGCCTCGAGCGCCGGCCGGTATTGCCGCACGATCGGAATTTTCCCAGCGCGGGTGAGCGCGACGATCGAGATGTAATCGGGCTGCTCGATCGCGTGGTAGATTTGCGGCGCAGCGCCGCGCGAAAACTCCACCTCCCGCGCAACGAGGCTCACCCACGGCGACACCGCCGTGGTACGGCGCGAACGGATACGCGGATATTTCATGCGGAAAGACTCAATTGTTCATTTGTCATGTCGAGGCTTGAGCGTGCGTTCGAGCTCTCCTCTTCACCCGCGGGCTTGACCCGCGGGTCCAGCGTCTTCGTAAAAACTTTTTGCGAACAGGATGGATGTCCGGGTCGAGCCCGGGCATGACGCGTGTGTGAAAGCCTTTGTCTCATCTCCGCATCTCCTTCAGCGCGACGGTGTTGGGCGGTCGGCGCAGAAACGTGGTGGCGAAGGCGTAGACATACCAGCGCAGATAACTCGGAAGCCAGCGAAAGACGCGGAACCGGGTGCGGCGGTCGGGCCGCTCAATCCAGGTGACTGGCACTTCCGCAATCTTCCAACCGAGCCGATGCGCCTTCACCAGGAGTTCGATGCTGTAGCAAAAACCTTTGGTCGATTGGACCGCAATTTGGTCGATCAGCCGGCGCGAGAACATGCGAAATCCGTTGCTGGCGTCGGTCGTGGGAAGCCGCGCGAGGTGGCGCAAGGTGAAATTGGCGCTGCGCACCAGCGCGGCTTTGATCAGGGGGCAGTCGATCATCGCGCCGCCCGGCATGAAGCGGCTGGCGCAGACGATGTCGCAGTCCTCGCGCGCCAGGGCCACCATGTGGTCGAGAATGGGCGCGTTGATGTGGTCGTCGGCGGGAAACATCAGGATGAATGGCGCGCTGCTCTTGGCAAAGCCGGTCATGATCGCGCCGTGCACGCCGCGTCCCGCGTTGCGCACGAGTTGGACCGGCAGCCCCGCGAAGGCGTCCGCGTTGGCGCGGATCGCCGGCAGCGTGTCGTCCTCGGCGTGGTCGTAGCAGATCAACACGCGCGCGGGGGTCGCGAGCGCGTGCTTGAGCGCGGCGAGCACCGCCACGATATTGTGGCCCTCGTTGTAGACCGGAATGACGATGTCGAGTTCGGGGGTCATTAGGCCGGCGGCTACGGGCGCGGACTTGCTCCGCCCTCATCCTGAGGAGCGAGCGAACCGAGCGTCTCGAAGGATGAGGGAGGCACCAATGCGGCGGCCTCATGCTTCGAGATGCCGCACTTCGTGCGGCTCCTCAGCATGAGGCTGACAGAGGCTTTGCCCCCGCGCATGCTCAATCCTTCTCGCCCGCAGTGAGCACGAACGGGCGCAGCCGCTCCATAAGGGGAAGGCCGAAGAGGGCGTTGTCGACGAAGTTGTAGATCGGCAGCACAAGGCGCGCGCGCGCCGAAGCGACGTAGCGATAGGCAAGACCCGAAAGATAATGCGAGGTGACGCTAAACCCCGCGCGCGCGAAGGTGGCACGAACCTCGCGCGCGAGCACGGGCCGCTCGTTCGCGGTCACGCCGACTGAGTTGTAGAACGGGGAGGCGCGATCGCGGTAGAGCCACATGAACGGGTTCATCCGATTGGGATCGAAGGCGAGAAAGCGACCGCGCGGGCGCAGCAGGCGAAAGGTTTCCTTCGCGCACGGTGAAGGATCAGGGAAATGGTGCACGACGCCGCTTAAGAGCGCGCCGTCAAAGCTCTCTCCGGGAAAGGGCATATGCTCGATGTCGCCGGCGACGAATTCGATCTGCGGATGCTTGCGCCGCCCGACCTCGAGTAATTTGGCGCTGATGTCGAGGCCGACGCACTTGTAGCCGGCGTGCACGAGCAACGACGTGAAGGTGCCGGAGCCACAGCCAAGATCGATGACCCGCGCGCCAGGTTTCAGCCCTGTGAGCGTGACGAAGGCCTCGGCGAGCCGCGCGCTCGCCTGCGGCGTGAACACGTCGTAATCGTCGGCCGCCGCATGGCCGTCGAAGAATGCGATTTCTTTCTGCTTGTCTTGAGCTGATGCAGCCATGGGGCGATTAGTTCTGCAAGTCTGTCGGATGCGCTTGCATTGTCAGTCACGCTTCGTCCCGTGCAGGCCGCGCCCACACGCGCTTAGGGCAAACGGCGAACTCGGGGCCGAACGCTCACCCGTGCGTTGCAGCGGCGAGCTTCGGCGCGACTGCGGACGCAGGGAAATAGTCGGCGAGCCAGCCGCGCAACAAATCCCAGACGCGGGTATTGCCTTCGCCGAACATGAAATGATCGGCATCGCTGATGAGGTGCAGCTCAGTCGGCTGTCCGGCGCGCTTGAACAGCTCGATCGACTGCTCGGTCGGCGTGACCGAATCGTTGGCGGCGTGGAGGAGCAGCAGTGGCCGCGGCGCGATGCGGCCGACCACGTCGTCGGCACGGAAGTCGAACATGCTCTGCGCAGTCTCCGCCGGAAATGATTGCACGGAGTTGCCGGCGAGGTTGGCGCGCAGGTGCGGCGGGATGGGCACGATATCGTAGCGTGGCACCATCAGCGATTTGCCGGTGCGTGCGCGATGCTCGCGACCCTCTTTGAGCATAGCGGTGAAGCGCGCCCATGCCTCGGGGCTCTTGTGCTGTCCCCGAAACTTACGCTCGCCGTCGCCCCAGCCGCCATTCGAGATGACGGCCGCGACGCGCTGATCGACGCCGCCGATATAGATCGCGACCGCCCCGCCAAAACTCGATCCGATGAGGGCGATGCGCGTGGGGTCGACCGCCGGATGCTGGGCGAGGAAGGTGAGTGCGTTGCGCGTATCCTCGACCTGCTCGAGGCAGATCACGCGGCCGAATTCGCCTTCGCTGTCGCCGCAGCCGCGCATGTCGAAGCGTAGCACCACGTAGCCCAAGTCGCTCAGCACCTTGCTCGGCGCCATGGTGTTTGATGACGTCTTGTTGCTGCCGAAGCCGTGCAGCACCAGGAAAGCGCCGCGCCGCTCCGACGGTTTGAGCCCGCGCGGCACATGGACCACGCCGGATAGCTTGAGGCCTACGGACGGGAAGGTGACGGCTTGTTCGATCATGGGGATAGCCTCCCTCTTCGTACGGCTATTCGCCTTTCGGCTTGCCGAGCCCGAGCTCGCTCCAGCGGGCATAGGCCTTGGCGATGTCGTCCGCCTGCGGCCAGACCGTCGGCGGGAACCGGGCGCCGCCGTAGTCCGGATCGGGATCGTAGTCGAGGTTCTGGGTGGCGTCGATCAGCACGCGGTTCCACTTGCCGGTGCCGAACAGCGTCGGATTGCGATCGCGCTTGCGCATGGAAGGATCAATCCCCATGCCGAACGTGGATGGCATGATGATGACGTCGTTCTCGCCCGCGTTCACTCGATGCGCGATTGCCCAATCGACCGCCGCGTAATCGTGGATGTCAATGTCGTCGTCGACCACAGTGATGTGCTTGTAGCGCACGTGTGCCGCCGATGAGCCCCAGATCGCGTTCGCCGCTTGCTTGGCCTGATTGCGATAGCTCTGCTTCATCCGGATCAGGAGATTGATGCCGGCGTGCACCGGCGGGCACCACACGTCGGTGATGCCCGGCACGCCGGCGCGGTCGAGCACGTTCCAGGCGGTGGCCGCGCGCATGATCGACGAGCACACCGCGTTCTCCGAATAGCTGCCGGGGAGCGCGCCTTCGATGGTGCCGCGCAGGATCGGATCGTCACGGTGCGTGATGGCGGTGACGCGAATTGCGGGCTTGGGGGAGCGGTCGCCGGCGAGGTAGCCGGTGAACTCGGCGTAAGGCCCTTCCATCTCGTAGGTTGCGGGATCGAGCCCGAGATAGCCCTCGATCACGATCTCAGCCGATGCCGGCACGTAGAGGTCGACGGTCTCGCATTTGATCAGCTCCACTGGCGCGCCGCGGATGGCGCCCATGACGTCGTACTCGCAGACGCCCTTGGGGACCGGCGCTCCGGCGCAGAAACCCAGCTCCGGCTCCCAGCCGATCGCCACCGCGACCGGCATCTCCGCGTTGCCGCCCTGCTGCCAGGCGGTGACGTGATGGCCGATATGCTGCGCGCGCCACATCAAGATCGGGATGCGATCGTGGCCGGCGAGCATGCCGCGATAGACGCCGACATTCATGACTCCGGTTTCGGGGTCCTTGGTGACGCAGCCGCCGAAGGTGAGGAGATAGCGCCCGCCGTCGAGCCGGTTCCAATGCGGCGCGGGAAACTCGTAGAGATCGACGTCGGCGCCCTTGAGGACGTTCTGCTTCACGGGGCCGGTGGGGACGACCTTCGGTGCGATACTGCCGTTCAAAATGGTGCGGCCGAGCTTGACCAGCTCGCGCGGATGCGTGTCCGGCGGCAGTCCTAGCATCATGGCGATGCGGCGGTAATTGTTGAGCGCCGAGCCGAAGATGCGGCGGCAGCGGCTTTGCGCCGTGTTGTAGTCCTTGATGTTGTTGAAGAGGAGCGCCTTGCCGGTGCCGGGCCCTTGCGCCAGCCGCATGATGGTGCCGAGCTCGATATTCCAATCGACCTCGGCGTCGATCTCGTGAAGCTCGCCTTGCGCCTTGAGCGCGGCGATCCAGCCGCGCAGATCGCCGAAGGCGACGGGCTTATGTTCGACGGTGATATCCTCGGTTCGCGCTTGGAACATACGGCACTCTATACCACGCGAGCCTCTTTTCTTCTCGCCGCTATGAAGGGCGAGGATTTTTGCGCTTGCGCGCGGCGAGTTTCACCGCGTCGACGATCTCGGGATAAGCGCCGCAGCGGCAGAGATTGCCGGAGAGATAATGGCGGATCTGATCCTCGTCGGGATCGGGATGCGCGTCGAGCAACTGCGTCGCCATCAGCAAAAAGCCCGGCGTGCAGTAGCCGCACTGGAAAGCGCCGGCCTCGATGAACGCCTCCTGCACCGGGCTGAGTGCCTGCGTGCGCTCATCCGCGAGCGATTCGACCGTCTCCACCTGGGCGCCGTCAACAAAGGCAGCCAAGTAGAGGCAGCCGGACACCGCTGCACCGTTTACCAGCACGGTGCAGCAACCGCACATTCCTTGCCCACAACTCTCGCGCGCGCCCATGAGATTGAACTCGCGCTGCAACACTTCGACGAGATTGTGGTGCGGCTTGATGTCGGCCGAAACCTGCTCGCCGTTGAGGATGAAACTGATCGTGCGGCTCATTCATCATCCTCAAGCGGTGCGTTGGCCTTCTCGCGCAGCGCGCGGAAGACGGCTTCGGGAGTGAGGGGAAGCGAGGTCAGGCGTACGCCGCAGGCGTCCTCGATCGCGTTGGCGATTGCGGGGGACACGCAAAAAGTCGCGGTCTCGCCCACGCCCTTGGCGCCGAACGGGCCGCTCGCGAGGTAAGAATCGACCGCCTCGTTCTCCATGATCTGCGGCACGTCTAGCATTGCCGGAATCTTGTAGTCGGCGAGCGAGGCGTTGGTCACCTGCCCGGCGTCGATGTGCATGTTCTCGAACATGGTGAAGCCGAGGTGCATCAACACGGCGCCGGAAATCTGCGTCTCGACGATTTTCGGGTTCACCGGCCGGCCGCAGTCAACCGCGGTGATAAGGTGCGCGATGCGCACGCGCCCAGTCTCGGTGTCGACCTCGACCTCGGCGCCCGAGGCGGCGCACATCCAGAACGGCGTCACGTTATCGGTCAAGCCCGTCGCCGGATCGGGCGGCACGTAATCCGGCTTGTACGTACCGGTGCCCACGATATTGCCGGCCTGCATGCCGAATTTCTTCTTGAACAGATCCGGCAGCGGAATGTTGCTGCCCTCGGGCTCGCCGACCTCGCGCGCCATTGCCTTGATCTTTGCACGCGCCTCTTCGGCGGCAAGCCGCACCGCGTGGCCCATGTGGTAGAGCGAGCGCGATCCCAGCGTGCCCATGTCATAGGGTGTCACATCGGTGTCGCGTGGCACGATCCGCACGGTTTCCGCGGGAATATCGAGCACCTCGCCGACAATCTGTGCCATCGCCGTGTCGGAGCCCTGTCCCATATCGATGGTGCCGCAATAGAGCGTGGTGCTGCCATCGCCTGCGATGGTGAGGTTCGCGACCGAGGTGGTCGGCGCGATCACTGCCTTGATCGCGACGGCAACGCCGCGGCCGCGGCGTTGCGCGCCGGTGCCAGGGGGAAGCGGCTTGCCCCAATTGAGCCGCTCGGCGACGCGATCGAGCACGGCCTCGAGTTGAACTTCGCGAACGATCTGCCCGGTCGCCTGCGGGCGTCCTTCGCGCAGAAGATTCTTACGGCGGAATTCGAGCGGGTCGAGCTTGAGCGCGCGCGCCATCATATCGGTGTGGCTCTCATAACCCCACACCAGTTGCGGGATGCCGAAACCGCGCAGCGCACCGGCGGGCGGCAGATTGGTGTAGAGCCCATAAGAGTCGACCCACACGTTGTCGATGTCGTAGGGGCCGGAAGCGGTAAAGCCGGACTTCTGCGTCACCCGCGGGCCGACGTCGGCATAGGCGCCGCCGTTCCAGTACACCTCGCATTTGCGCGCCGTGATGCGCCCGGTTTTGTCGACGCCAGTCTTGATACGGAATGTGCTCGGGTGTCGCGTGATGGTATAGAACTGCTCCTCCATGGTGAGCGCGACCTTGACCGGCCGCCGCACAATCATGGAGAGCGCGGTCGCGAGCGCTTCCATCTTGATATACAGCTTTGCGCCGAAGCCGCCGCCGAGATAAGGCACCTTGATGCGCACCCGGTTTTCCGGCCAGCCGAGCAGGCGCGCGATCTCGGTGCGCACGAACGAGGGGCCCTGGGTGGCGCTGTAGATCGTCACGCCGTTTTCATTCCAATCGGCGATCGATGCGAACGGCTCGAGCGGAAGGTGCAGGACCTTCTGTGTGCGGAAGGTGTGCTCGAAGACGTGCGCGGCCTCGGCGAACGCGTTGTCGACGTTGCCGCGCCGCAGCTTGAAATCGAGCGCGACATTAGTGCCCTTGCGGCCTTTGAGGTGCTTGAGGTCGGCAAATGTGCCGGCGGGTTTTAGTTCCTCATGCACCAGCGTCTTGTTGTCGGCGGCCTCGATCTCGTCAAAGACGGCCGGCAGTTCCTCGTACTCGGCGACGATGAGCTGTGCCGCCTCCTCTGCAAGGTGGGGGTCGGCGGCGAGCACGACGGCGACCGGCTCGCCGACATAGTGCACCTTGTCGATCGCGAGGATCGGCTGGTCGTGGAACGCAGGTCCGTAATATGGAGAAGGGATAACCTTGCATATATCCTCGGCGGTAATGACGCGATACACGCCACGTAATTTTGCTGCCGCGCTCACGTCGATCGATTTGATGCGGCCGTGGGCGACGGTGCTGCGAAAGATCTTGGCCTGCAGCATGCCGGGAAGCCGCATCGTATGGGTGTATTCGGCGCGGCCGGTCACCTTGGCGCGCGCCTCGAGCCGCGGCAGTGAGCGGCCGACCTGCGCGCCGACTTTAGCGGGTGGGACCTGACTGCCTTGGGTCATGGTTGTTGCCATGCGTTTGCGTTCTCAGCTGTTGAGCGCCTGGCGCAGCGCGCGCCGGACATGGACGCGCGTGAGCTCGCGTTTGTAGCCGGCCGAGCCGCGCACGTCGGAGATGCACTCGGCCTCATCCGCCGCTGCATCGCCGGCGCGTGCAAGGGTCTTCTCGTCGATGCTCGCGCCGGCGAGCAACCGTTCCACCCCCTTGAGGCGCGTGGCCCGCTCGGTCGCGGCGCTGATCACGACGCGCGCGGATTTCACGGTTGCGCCTTCGGCCTCGAGTGCGACCGCAACGCCGAGTGCGGGCCAGTCCTCGGCCGAGCCGGTGGTGACCTTGAGATAGGCGGCGCGCGCTCGGCCTTGCGGCGGGATGCGCAACTCCGTGATCAGCTCGTTCTTGGCCAGCACCGTCTCGAAGTATCCGGTGAAGAGATCCTCGACCGCGATGGTGCGTGCGGTGGCGCCGTTGGGTGCGGCCACCGCGACCTCGCCCGAGAGGGCCACGAGAACCGGCGGCAAGTCCATGTGGGGATCGCCGTGGGCGAGATTGCCACCGATCGTCGCCACGTTGCGCACGCGGATATTGGAGAGGCGACGCATCATGCGCGGGATCACGGGAGCAGCGCGCGCCACTTCCGCGGAGCGTTCGACCGCCGCGAGCGGGGTCATCGCGCCGATAATGAGAGCGCCGTTCTTTCCGGTGGCGATTCCTGAATTCAGCGGAGCGAGTTTGCGCAAGCTCACGAGGCGTCGGGGGCGGAATACGCCCGCCTTCATCATGAGCATCAGCGCGGTGCCGCCGGCGATCGGCCGCACGCTGGGGTCCTCCGGGTCGAGGAGCGCGATAGCTTCGGATAGCGAGGCGGGCTCGACGAGTTCGAACGGGGTCATGTCTCGGACTTGGACTCGGTGAATGCCGCGCGCATGCGTTCGGTGAACTGCCGTTCCATCTCCTTGGCCTTGGCACGCAGCACCGGCTGGCCGAGGCTGCCGAGCTTGCCGGTAAGCGCCGCGTCGACCTCGTAGCTTACCTTGGTCGCGCCGTCATCCTCGGTCAGCCGGGTCAGCGAACGCGCGGTGAGCCGCCCGACGATTCCGATCGGGGTGCCCTCGATCTTGGCCTCGATCTCACGCGGCGGATCGACGCGCGCGACCTCGACCATGACATTGAACTTGAACTTGAGATACGCGACCTTGGTGTCGAGGACCGCCGTATAATGGTCGCCGTCGATTTCAGTCAAATCCTGCACGCCTTCGACGCAGGAGGCGAAGAAGCGCGCATCGCGTAGCTTGGCGAACACCGCCGCGCGCGGCGCGTTGAGCCGGATATCGCCGGCGAACTTCATCTTGTCACCGGCGCGGCGCGCGCCGCTGTTCGCAGGTCTGGGCTATGCACGCAAAAACAAGTCCGGGCGCAGCAGCCCCAACGGAAGGGGCAGGAGGGCCGCTGGCGAATAGTCGCGCATCGATCAGGTGAGGTCAAAGCCAACCGACCGGGGCGATTTACAGTTCATGCGGACCGGGCCCCCTAAGGCCGCGACTGTAAGTGACTGTGGGTGCGGCGAACTCAGCCCCCAAAAATGGTGTTATTTTACCAGCTTCGGATGGAACGGATCAGGCTTTCGGGAGTTGTTTGCGGCGCTCGAGTGGAGGACGGAGGAAGTCGGAGAGGGACGCCATGTGGATTTCGTTGTTTACGCTGGTGTGCGGAGTGGCGGTCTGTCTGAGTGTGGCAGCCGTGATGATGGAACGCGGGGGGCTGCAGCTCCTGCGCCGGTAAACATCGAAACATGGCGGGACCTGAGCAGCGGGCGGCCCCGGGCCGCCCGCATCGTTTTGGCTGACAACCCGTATAGCCGCCGTTCTCCCGGGTGGGCGTCGCCCAAACCCTAAGTACAACAGCGTCGTCGTTGATCCGGGAGTGCCACAGCATGGCGATCTCCCCCCTCGGCAGCCGACGACATAGCCCGTGAAACCCGGCGTGAACGCCGTTGGGGTGCTGCGCTGCGCCCAACGCGTCTGCTCGCGCAGGTCTATCTAAACTTGCCGATCCCAGCGAGAAATTTGCTGCCGTCTCCCGCCATCGCGCGCGCGGCGCGATTGTCGTTTTGCCCAAATTATCGTCTCTTTAGCCGTCGGCACGTGGTCTCGGCCGGAACGGAAAAGTCATGTCCTCATCCCTGCTAATGACGCGGCGGTTCGCGCCTCTGTTCTGGACCCAGTTCTTCTCGGCATTCAGCGACAATTTTCTCAAGAACGCGCTGGTCTTTCTCATTCTATTCCATATTGCCGGCCCCGACGCCGAGGCACTCATCACGCTCGCGGCTGCGGTTTTCATAGCGCCCTATTTCTTTCTGTCCGCGCTCGGGGGTGAACTCGCCGACCGCTACGACAAAGCTGTTGTGGCCCGGAGGCTAAAATTTTCCGAAATCGGCATCGCGTTCATTGCAGTGGTCGGCTTCGGCCTGCATTCGGTGGTGCTGTTGTTCATCGCGCTGTTTCTGTTTGGGGTGATCGCCGCGCTGTTCGGGCCGATCAAATACGGCATTCTTCCCGACCATCTCGCCCGCTCCGAACTTCCAGCCGGCAATGCGCTGGTGGAAGGCGCGACCTTCATCTCAATCCTGCTGGGGACCATCGTCGGCGGCATCGCTGCCAAGGACGGCGGCGATCCCGCGCATTTCGCCTTCCTGATGATCGTGTTCTCGCTTCTGTGCTGGGGCGCGAGCCTGTTCATTCCCCGCACGGGCCAGGGGGCGCCCGATCTCAAGGTGCAGAAGAACGTTCTCGTCTCGACGATCGGCCTCTTGAACTTCCTGCGCGAAGATCCACGGATGTGGTGGGGCGCGCTGGTGACCAGTTGGTTCTGGTTGGTCGGAGCCGTCTCGCTATCGCTGATGCCGCCGCTGGTCAAGAACGTGCTCGGCGGCAACGAGGAGGTGGTGACCACCTGTCTCGCGATCTTCTCGATATCGATCGCGATCGGCTCCGGGCTTGCGGCCTGGCTCGCCGCCGGACGCATCATTCTGTTGCCTACCGTGATCGGTGCCGTGCTGCTGGGTGCATCCGCCATCGATCTCGGCGCCTCCACCCTCGGCGCTCCTCCTATTCCAGGCCTCGGTGGCTATTTTGCTGCCTTCACGAGCGGGCGCGGCATTCGATTGGCGCTTGATCTCGCCGGGCTCGCCATCGCGGGCGGGCTGTTCATCGTCCCGACGTTTGCGGCGGTGCAGGCCTGGGCCGGCGTCGACCGCCGCGCGCGTGTGGTGGCGGCCGTCAACGTACTCAACGCCGCGTTCATGGCGGGAAGCACGGTGATCGTCGCCATGCTGGAGACGGCGGGCATGACGACATCACAGCTTTTCCTCTTGCTCGGCGTGGCAAGCCTCGCGGTGGCGGTCGCTGTCGGCCGCACCATGCCCGCGAGCGCGCTCAGCGATGCGCTCTCGATCATTTATCGTGCGCTGTTCCGAATGGAGGTCAAAGGCATCGACAACCTCGTCAAAGCTGGATCCAATCGGATCATCGCGCTCAACCACGTGAGCTTCCTCGACGCGGGGCTCGCATTGTCGTTGCTCGACAACAAGCCGGTGTTTGCCATCGACGTCGGCATTGCCAAGCTCTGGTGGGTGCGACCGTTCGTCATGCTGACCAATGCGATGCAGCTGGATCCCCTCAAGCCGATGGCGGTGCGCTCCCTGATCGAGGCAGTGAAAGCAGGCAACCCCCTCATCATCTTTCCCGAAGGGCGCATCACCGTCACCGGCAGCCTGATGAAGGTCTATGACGGCGCTGCCCTGGTCGCGGACAAGGCGAATGCCGAGGTCGTGCCCGTCCGCATCGAAGGCCTGGAGCAGACGCCATTCAGCCGGCTCAAGCGTGGTCAGGTGCGCCGGCGCTGGTTCCCCAAGGTGACAGTGACGATTCTCGAGCCGGTGAAGCTCACCGTCGACCCCGAGCTCAAGGGGCGCAAGCGTCGCCTCGCCGCCGGGGCCGCGCTCTACGGCATCATGTCCGATCTCGTGTTCCGCACCACCTCGACAGACCGCACCATGGTCGAGGCGGTCGTGCAAGCCGCGCAAACGCACGGACGACGTCGCGTCGCGATCGAAGACCCTGTGTCGGGGACGCTCTCCTACAAACGTCTGCTTGTCGGCGCCGCTATCCTCGGCGCCAAGCTCATGCCGATGGCGCGAGAAGGACGCGCCATCGGGATCATGCTGCCGAATGCGAATGGCGCCGTCGTGACCATTCTCGGATTGATGACCGCAGGCCGCGTGCCGGCAATGATCAATTTTACATCCGGCGCCGCCAATATCCTCTCCGCCTGCAGGGCCGCCCAGATCGATACCATTCTCTCGTCACGGGCCTTCATCGAAAAGGCTCGGCTCGGCAATTTGGTCGCTGCCATCGAAAAGGCGGTCAGGATCATCTATCTCGAGGACATTCGCGCCGGCATCACACTCGCCGACAAGGTCCGCGGCCTCATCAATGCCGACAAGCCGCTGGTCGTGCGCAAGCCCGACGATTGGGCGGCGATCCTGTTCACGTCAGGATCGGAGGGCGTGCCCAAGGGCGTCGTGCTCTCCCATCGCAATATGCTGGCAAACGCCGCGCAGGCCGCGGCCCGCATCGATTTCGGCCGCGAGGACAAGGTGTTCAATGTTCTGCCGGTGTTCCACTCCTTCGGGCTGACCGTCGGGGTGATGCTGCCGCTGGTCTTCGGCGTGCGCGTCTATCTCTATCCGTCGCCGCTGCATTACCGCACGGTGGCCGAGCTGATCTATGCGGTGGACGCCACGATCATGTTCGGGACCGACACATTTCTCGCAGGGTATGCGCGGGTCGCGCATCCTTATGATTTTCGCTCGCTACGTTACATCCTGGCCGGCGCGGAGCCGGTCAAGGAGACGACGCGGCGCACCTATATGGAGAAGTTCGGTCTGCGCATTCTCGAGGGCTACGGCGTGACCGAGACCGCGCCGGCACTCGCCTTGAACACACCGATGTTCAACAAGTTCGGCACCGTTGGCCGCATCCTGCCCGGCATGGAAGCGCGCCTGGAGAAGGTCGAAGGGGTCGAGGAGGGCGGCCGGCTTTACGTGCGCGGACCAAATGTGATGCTCGGCTATCTCAAAGCCGACGATCCCGGCGTGCTCGAGCGGCCGGTCGAAGGCTGGCACGATACCGGCGATATCGTCACCATCGACGAGCAGGGCTTCCTCACCATCAAAGGCCGCGCCCGGCGCTTCGCGAAAGTCGGAGGCGAAATGATCTCGCTCGCTGCGGTCGAGGCGCTGGCCTCGGAACTGTGGCCGAATGCGCTATCCGCCGTCGTCGCCGTGCCCGATCCGCGCCGGGGCGAGCGGCTCATTCTGATCACCCAGCAGAAAGGCGCGACTAGGACGGATTTTCAGGGCTTCGCCAAGGCAAAGCACGCCTCCGATCTAATGATTCCATCCGAGGTCTGGGTGCTCGACAAACTTCCTGTGCTCGCCACCGGCAAGGCCGACATGGTGGCGGTGGGCAGGCTCGTCGAGGAGCGGCTCGCCGCCAAGCCGGATACCATGGCGCGCGCGAGCGCATGACCGAGAGTGATTGGCCGACGCTGCCGCCGCGGCTCAAGCCGCTTCTCGAGGCGGAATATCCGCATTTCAGCGCGGCCGAGATGGCGCGCCGGCGCGCCGCGGTCGAGGCGGCGCTTGCCGAAGCGAACTGCGACCATCTCGTATTCTACGGTGCGAACCGCGCCGGCTCGGCAGTGCAGTGGCTCACCCAATGGCCTGTGACGGTAGAGGCAATCGGCGTATTCACGCCTGGCGAGCGTGACGCGTTGTTCGTACAGTGGATCAACCATGCGCCGCTGGCAAAGCGGCTCGCGAGCGAGGCCGAGGTCAGCTGGGGCGGTGAATCATCGATCGGCGCTGTCATTGGGGTGCTGGAAAAACGGGGCGCGCGTGAAAATCGCGTCGGCGTCATTGGCCCGCTGGGTTTCGCCCAGCACGCGGCGCTCGTGGCGCGCTTCGGCAAAGTCGCCGACCTGAACCGCGTGTATGTGCGGTTGCGACGCGTGAAATCGCAGGAAGAGATCGACTGGCTGCGGATCGGCGCTTGGCTCAGCGATCGCGGCATGGCGGGACTGCGGGACGGACTTGCGATCGGGCTGACCGAGCGCGCGCTCGGTGACCTGGTCGAACGCGCTTACATGCGCGAAGGCGGCACCAACGTCATCCACTTTATCGGTACGACGTCCATGCACGATCCGCGACTGGGCGTGCCGGTGCAGTTTCCATCGACGCGGCGCGTCGCGAAAGGTGACATCGTTTTCGCGGAGATCAGCGCGGCATTTTGGGATCATTCCGGGCAGGTGCTGCGCAGCTTCGCGCTGGGCGAGGAGCCGCCGCCGCTCTATCGCGCGCTGCACACCGCAGCCGACGCAGCGTTCGACGCGGTCGCCGCGCTGCTCAAGGCGGGCACGCTGCCGGCGCAAGTGATCGAAGCCGCTGGCGTCATCGAAGATGCGGGGTTCACCATCATCGATGATCTTCTGCACGGCTATGGCGGTGGGTATTTTCCGCCCATCCTCGGCAGCAAGAGCCGCCCCGCCGGATCAATTCCGCAGGAGCCGTTTGAGGCCGGCATGACGGTCGTGGTGCAGCCGAATGTGGTCATGCGGGACGGCACGGCGGGCGTGCAGACCGGCGAGCTGTTGCTGATCACGAATGGCGGCGTCGAGCGGCTGCATTCGTTCCCGCGCGGTTTTGCGCGGGTGTGAGGGCCATTCACTCTGCCGCGTGGGGCTTCACCCGACGCGCCGCCCAATAATCGGGCGCCTGTTTCGAGCGCGCGAGCGCCTCGGCGCTCTCAAAGCCCGGCGCCATTGACGCATCGGTGCCGGCGAGGATCTGGTGGTGCTCGATGCCGAGTGTGCGCAGCCAGCGCTGTTGGCCCATGGTCAAGGCGACGAAATAGCCGATCTCAACGAGCTCGGGTTCGCTGAAATGCCTGTGCAGCCGCGCCCAGAACTTGTCGTCGACCGGCAGATCCCAGGTGATCGCCTCGGCATAGGCGAGCGCCGCCTTCTGCCGCTCGTCATAGCGGCTCGAGCTCTCGAAATTGAGGAGATCGCGGTAGTCATCCTCGACGACGCCCTGCTGCGCCGCCTTGATGGAGCGCTGATTGCCGCAGAACTCGCATAGCACCGAACGCGACACGTAAATGCGGCAGAGTTCCTTAAGCGCGTGATCGGCGACGCCGTTCTTGAACACGTCACGCCAGGACTTGGCGAAAGACCAGAACACGGCCGGCACATGGGCGCGGATTGCCTGGCTTTCCGGGCGCGGCGTGCCTTCGCGCGCGCAGCGATCGAATTCAGCGCGCATGGCCTCATCGACTTTGGCAGGATCGACATAGCTGATCCATGGCTTGGACATCAGTGGTTCTCCGCTTTCCCCGGCACTTCATAGATAGGGCAGATACCCTTTATTCACCATGCCCCGGAGGCGTTCTCGCATGGTGCCGCAAGGCCACAGTGCGATCAACCGCGCCCGGCGGGTTGATCGCGATTTCGTCGCTCGAGGCCAAGAGTCGGCCGCCGTGGGCGTAAAGATTCTTAACCATCCGGCGATAGCGTGGCGTGACCGATTGTAGGGGTGGCCTTGGGCGCTTTCGCCTCGAGGGGCGCAATCGGATGCTGGCCGTCGGGGGACACACGATAATGCGAGCGAGAGCTGTGCGAGTGCTCGCCGCGACGGTGAGCTGTCTGTTCTGGCTCAACGGTTGCGAGACCTCGACCAGGCTGGGCGACCTGTTCCAGTCGAACACGGCCGCTACGCAAGGGCTCGTATCGCAAGAGGACCCGCCGATAACTGGCAGCGTGCGGCCGGCTGCGCACACTCCCTCATCCCCAGCAGCCAACGCATCGCCTGCCAAAGATGACGATGTGAGCCTCGGTAAAGCCTACTTCCGTGACGGTAAATTCAGCCTCGCCGAGCGTCACTTCCGCCGCGCCGTCGAATTACATCCACGCGACCTCGAGTCCTGGATCGGTTTAGCGGCCTGCTATGACCGGCAGCGCCGCTTCGATCTTGCCGACCGCGCCTACGACCAGGCGACGAAGATCGCGGGACCCACGGCGGAAATCCTCAACAACCGCGGCTACTCGTATATGCTGCGCGGCGACCAGCGGCGTGCCCGCGAAACGCTACTGGAAGCGCAGACACGCGATCCCGGCAACGCCTACGTGAAGAATAATCTCGAACTGCTCGAGGCGAGCCTGCGCAAAGGAAAGAGCGGGCAGTAGACGAGAGAGCTGCTGGCGCGCCGCGGGTGTGTTCGAGCGAAACGTCCGCTCGCCCTGCTGAGGTGCGCCCCCTGGACTTCGTGCAGCCAACATGCAACGTGGCGTGCTGCAGCGGTTTGCGGCGCCATGTTCGAGAGCTTTCGCAGGTTTGTGTCCGAGGTATCGGAGGGCGATAAGCATCCGGGTCATTTCGGCCACAACGACTATCGCCTCGCTGCGGCAGCACTGCTCGTCCATGCGGCTGCCATCGACGGCGACATCTCCGAGGCCGAGCGCGACAAGCTGCACGCCATCGTCAGGCAGCATTTCCAGCTCGACGAGGCGACGACGGACGAACTCGTCGCCGAGGCGACGGCGGCCGAAAACGAGGCGGTGGATCTCTATCATTTCACCAGCTTGATCAATCGCTCACTCGATGAGGATGGCCGCCGCTGCGTTGTCGAGATGATGTGGGAGATCGCCTATGCCGACGGACATGTCGACGATTTCGAGAGCAACCTGATCTGGCGGGCCGCAGACCTCCTCGGCATCTCGTCGCGGGAGCGGATCGAACTTGGGCATCGCGTGGCTGAGCGGCGCACGAAGGGGGCGACGTGACGCAGGCGAATCGGCCCGTTACGTTGATCACAGGCGCGTCCGCGGGGATCGGCGCGGCATTGGCGCATGAGTTTGCCGCCCACGGCCACGAACTTGTTTTGATCGCGCGGCGCGAGCAGGCGCTCGCCAGGCTGGCGGACGCCATCGCTGCGAAGGGCGCGCCGCGGCCGACGGTTATGCGCGCAGATCTCGCGCGTCTCGATGCGGCACAAACGATTGCCGCGGCGCTGGATGAGCGCGGCCTCGAGCCGGATGTGGTGGTCAACAACGCGGGCTTCGGTCTCGTCGGAGCCGCCGACGCGCTCGACCGCGCCGAGCAGCTCGCCATGATCGACCTCAATGTGCGCGCGCTCACCGATGTCTCGCTCGCTTTCCTCGACAGCCTCAAGCGCCACAGGGGCGGCATTCTCAACGTTGCATCGATTGCGGCCTTCATGCCCGGTCCCGGCATGGCGGTCTATTACGCCAGCAAAGCCTATGTGCTCTCCTTCAGCGAGGCGCTGCATCGCGAGCTCAGGTCGAAAGGCGTGCGGGTTACCGTGCTTTGCCCCGGCCCGGTGCCGACCGAGTTTCAGGCCCGCGCCGGCATGAGCGACGAGGCCTTTCCGCGACTTCTCACGCGTTCCGCCGAGCAGGTGGCGAGAGATGGCTATCGCGGCCTGACGCAAGGCCGCCGCCTGGTCGTTCCGGGCGTCGCCAATCGCGCGGTGACGACGGTGATCCGTTTTGCCCCGCGCACTCTCGTGCTCGAGCTCATCGCTCGCCAGCAGCGGGGCCGCCCGTAGCCCGCGCCCGCCTGGGAATGCGCGTCTGCATGGCGGGGGCGCGCCATTTATCTTGAAAAACCGACTCGAGCGGGTATTGAGATCGATCCCGAAACTTCGCAATGACCGCACTATGCTCCGCCCGATCCTGATCGTGCTACACCAGGAAACCTCCACCCCTGGGCGCATCGGGCACGCCTTGCGCCAGCGCGGCTACGCGCTCGACGTGCGCCGCCCGCGCTTCGCCGATCCGCTCCCCGAGACCATGGCCGCCCATACTGGTGCCATCATTTTCGGCGGCCCGATGAGCGCGAATGACACCACCGATTTCATCCGTCGTGAGATTGATTGGCTGCGCGTGCCGCTCAAGGAGAAGAAGCCGTTTCTCGGCATTTGTCTCGGCGCGCAGATGTTGGCGCATCATCTCGGTAGCCGGGTCTACCGCCATCCCGATGGCCATGCCGAAGTCGGCTATTATCCGATTCGGCCGACCGATATGGGACGCACGGTGTGTGACCCCTGGCCGGAGCAGGTCTATCAGTGGCATCGCGAGGGCTTCGACTTGCCGCTCGGCGGCGATTTACTGGCGGAAGGCGACTCGTTCCCGGTGCAGGCCTTTCGTTACGGCGGCGCCGCCTTCGCGCTGCAATTTCATCCCGACGTGACCCACGCCATGATGTGCCGCTGGACCACGCGCGGCCACGAACGCACGTTGTTGCCCAACGCCAAGCCGCGGATTGCGCATTTCGCGGATCGCGCGGTCTACGATTCCGCCGGCCGCGCTTGGCTCGCTGCCTTCCTCAACCATTGGCTGGGCCAGCCGGAGCTGGCGCCGGAGCAGGCTTCCACCGTTTGAGCACTAATCGAATCACGCCATTGTGCGGCGTCCCGCCTGCGCGGCGACGACGTGAGCTGATGAAGCGGATGGGGAGTTCGCGCAGGCTGAGCGGGTTGCTTCGGTTTGGGCGGGTGGTGGAGCCGAGGGGGGTCGAACCCCTGACCTCCTCATTGCGAACGAGGCGCTCTCCCAACTGAGCTACGGCCCCGCCAAAATGCAACCCCGCAGCGCTGGCCGCGAGTGCGCGCCATAACACCATTTGCGTCAGTCGATTAGCAGTTAAGGACTAGCTCAGCAGATGGCCTACCACAAGCAGTCTCACACGCGCTGAGACGGCTTTGTGGATAGCCGATTACGGTTCGCGCTGTGACACCAGCGTGACAAAAACTTTGCTCCCAGGTCGGCGTGGCAAGCTCTCGCGCTCCGATGTGTTTGGCCATGGATACCAAGGGCGCGGTGAGCATGTTAGGCGGATTGCCCGCAAAAGGTGATAAGCTAAGGTGCCTGTGATTCGCGCAGGGCCTGCGCCAACGGTTTAATCCCGTAGTCAGTCACAGAGCCCACGCCTCCTGCATCTCGGGCCGAGATCGGTGGAGACACCCCAGAGCGGTCGTTGACCGCAGCGGTGTACTTCGCCCATGCGATATCGCGCTGCCCCGTCATCAGACCGCGCCACGGTACGAGGTCATGGTGATGGATTCGATTTGCAAGGTTCTCGACCGTCCATTGAACGCAAAGCGACGGGCTTTGGGGAACGGCCCCAAAGAATGCGCTGCCTGCGGAGTGCAGTTTAGACCACGGCGTTCAACGGCTCTGTTCTGTAGCCCGCGCTGCCGGAAAGCCGCGCAGCGAACCCGCGACCGAGGAACACCCGTTAGAGTGCCCGCGACACGCCGTAGCGTGGGCCTGGACGCCGTTCTTAGCGTGACCGCGACCATCAGGACCATCGAGGGGCAAAAACCAAGTGTCACGCTAAGACAAGCCCTCAAGCCTCCGAACATAAATCCGCGCATTGTTGCCGATCCGAAGTGGCCGGGAATGTATTGGATCAAGCGGCGGGACGGCAGCACCAGCGACATCGTCAACTTGACGCGTGCCAAGGATGCCCTTGCAGAAATGCGGGGAGCGTCATGAGCAAGCACCGCAAGAAAGGACGTTTGCCGCCATTCGTGCCGCTGATTCGCACGACCTTGGCGTCGCCAGCCTGGAAGCAATTGTCGTTCGGCGCACGCTGCCTGTACGTCGTTCTCGGAAGTTATTTGCGACATGACAGTCTCAATAACGGAAAAGTTTTTCGATCCTATCGCGATGCGGCGAATGATCTCGGCACGAAGTCGATAAGATCGGTGCAGCGGTGGTACCGTGAACTGGCGCACTACGGCTTCATCGTCATGACGACCGGCCCATGCTTGGGCGTTGACGGCGAGGGCATTGCGGCGCACTGGCGGATCACCGAATACCCGACGTTTGATGCCAAGGGGACCTACATTGCAGCGACGCGCGACTTCGACCGGTGGGACGGTGTGCTGTTCGAGGACCCGGAGAAAAAAACAAAATCCCGTACCCCAAAGGGGGACACCTCGTACCCCAAAGGGGGACATACAGCCGATCCAAAATCGGCCCGAAAACGTTCGAGGTGTACCCCAAAGGGAGACATAGATTTGGTGCCCAGTATGTCACCCAAAGGGGAACATAACTGTTTACCACTCCCCTCTTCCCTTTCTTCCTCCTCTCCGCTCTCTCCGATGTGCTGGGCTACTCCGAAGCTGATCGAGGTGCTTGATCCAGCGGAGACGGCGGCTATTCAAGCTTATTGGAGACCTAAAATTGCGAGCGGCCATTTTTCGCACCGCCGTAAAGGTTCTCTGATGATCGCTGATCCTACTCGCGCAAAGGTTCTCTCTGATACCTCAAGCCAATGAAGTGAGCCGAAATTGCACTGTCTGGAGCCACTTGATGCCGAAAGGTCAACAGTTGTGGGGTTCGACTCTCGACTACGAGCCAACTGAAGGAAAGGGGGCGAACATATGACAAATTCGCCTGCAGCCGAACGCATGCGAAGGCATCGGGAACGCCGACGAGACGGATTGCGCTGCGTGACAATTCAGTTGCGTGTAACCGAAATTGATACGCTTATCCGCAACGGCTTCTTAAATTGGGAAATGCGTAACGATCCATTCGCTATCAGAGATGCTCTGCATAGTTTTTTTTGGACGAAACATTGGGGTGAAATAGCGTGACGCGAAACAGACGAGGAGACGCACTGATGCCGCCGCTGCCTAATCAGCGCCGAGAGCGCTTCGCAAGGGCTATCGTGAGTGGAAAACCAGCAACTCGCGCATATGAGGAAGCTGGCTATCAGCCGCATCACGCAAACCCAACACGCCTGAGGGAAAATGAGAGCGTGCAAGCACGAATTCGTGAGCTTTCACGGCCTGCAACACGCCGCGCACAGGTCACCGCAGACACACTGTTGGAGGAGCTTGAAATAGCGCGCGCTGGTGCTGAGCGCGATGGTCAGCGCAGTGCGCAAGTGGCGGCGACGTTGGGCAAGGCGCGCATCGCGGGACTGGACATCAAGCGGACAGAAATCGGCACTCCGGGCGAGTTCGAAAGCATGCGCGCCGAGGAGTTGGCGGCTGCGCTGGTGAAAATGCTGCGCGAATATGGACTCAGCGTGATCGAGGACGACGCTGGTCCTGAGATGATTGGCGTGACGCCTGGAGAGGCGACCGCCTTGGGTCACGATGATCGCTCCCGCTTGGGCAAATCGGCCAACAAATAGCACGGGGTTGAATCGTTTTGCGTAACCCGGTGCTTGCTCCAGGCGGTGCCGCCCCGCTATCACAGTGGGCATGAGGTGCGCCGCCCAATCAACAGGCTGGGAGACACGAACGTGGCTGACGATGACAAGCGCTGGCAAGACATGAATCCGGACGAGCAGGCGGTCGTGATCCGCCAGATCAACGGGGCGGTGAACGGGCTACAATTCCGCATCCAGGATATCGAAGACGCGGTGAAGGCTTTGCAGGAGAGGCTGAAAAGATAGCGGGCGACCAGCGGCCTTATGCCCCGGCTCAGAAGGCCGATCTCCAATTACGAGCCGCGCGGAAGCGGTTGGGCCGTGAGAGAACCGGACTAATCGATGTCTCGACCGCCGAAGCCGCCGCCTCCAAGACCACCGAGGCCGCCACCGCCACCGCCCCGCGCCTTGTCCGCGCGGTGAGGCGCGAGGAAGAGGAAGA
>Ga0126378_10000492_pt1 | contig 29286 bp, 25 predicted proteins | sample PanSoiMetPlot_23_FD_92587 | JGI IMG/M metagenome (GOLD analysis project Ga0126378, IMG submission 92587) | Tropical forest soil microbial communities from Panama - MetaG Plot_23 | ecosystem: Environmental > Terrestrial > Soil > Tropical forest > Bulk soil | place: Panama | collected 2016-02-17
CGGCTACGCCATCGCCACCGATTCCAACGGGATCGTCCTCCGCGACGCCGCCCAAGCCCAAATCGGCGACTCCGTTGGGCTCCAGCTCCACCGCGGCCGCCTCACCACCGAAGTCCGCAAGAAAGGAAACGGAATGAACTAGATCGCCGGTCCTGATTCACTTGCGGCTCAGTTGTCCCCGTAGAAGCGAGTCTTCGGCGCTGGCTTAGGCCCTGGCTGCATGTACGGCGCCGCCTTTTCCGGCGTGAGCCAGCGTGTCCAGAACGTATCGGAGAGCTGGTCCAAGTATTTCTTCCCCTGAGGGTCCTGGCTCAGAATGCGTATCAGCACCTGCAACGAGTCGCTGCTTCGGCGCAACGCGTCGAGGCTCAACACATAGCCCTCGATGAACGTCGCGCTCTTGTACCGCACACCAAGGTCGCCATCCTTTTGTATTCCTGGCGCAGTCGCCGCGCCGTTGGCCTGTTGCCAGTTCTGAAATCCAAGCTGGAAATCATACGGCGGCTGCAGATAGTACGGCCGGAAAGCGCCCGCGAGGAATCTCTCCATCGCGCGCTTCGCCGCGGCTTCGATGCGTCGCGCTGCTTCACCTTCCGGCAAAGTCTCCGCAAGCGCGCGGCTTTTCGCCGTTTTCACCACCGCGTATTCGAGCTCCGGAAAATCCGGCTTCAACTGTTCGCCGAGCACGTTGTCACCCGAAACCATGATCACCGGAATCCCCCAGCGCGCCGCGGAAAGCGCGACGATTTGCGTTTCCGTGAACTCCACACCATTGATGCGATAGCTGATGCGGTCCGTAACTGTGTGCGCCATGAACCCGTTCGAATTGGCTCGCGCGTGCATTGCGATGCATACGATGGCGTCGATCGAGCCGTCAATCCCGGTGTTGTACGGGTCAAAATCGTAATCGTGAAAATCGAATTTCGCGCGCGCGTCCATTTTGTCGACGAGCAGGTCCGGCTCCTTCGTATTGCCCGAGCCATGCCCGTCTTGAATCCAAACCGAGCCGGCGCCGCCGGCGAAAAGTCCGCGAATTGCGGCGTTCACGTCCGAGGTGAGCGATTCCCGGCCCTTGGCGTATTCCTCGGGCCTTTCGACCCAAAGCATTTCGTAGTGCGTCACGCCCGAAACGCCCTCCATGTCGTAAATAATCAGAATCTTGGGATGATTCGCCGCCGCGGGCATCAGCGCCGCGCAGTAGAAAACGCAAAGCAGTAAAATTGCACCTCGAAATGCGCGCATCGAAGATCCTCCAAGCAAAGGATGAGCCAGACGCTATCGATTCGCAGGACACTCGTCAAGGGCCATGGAAAAATCTTCTCTTACGTTTGGCATTCTGAATCTGGAGCCTGGAAGAAGTGAAAACTAGGAACTATTCTTCATCCGAGGAGGAGACTTTCAACACTGCCAGGAACGCTTCCTGCGGAATGTCCACCTGGCCGACGCGCTTCATGCGGCGCTTGCCTTCTTTCTGTTTTTCGAGCAGCTTGCGTTTGCGCGTGATGTCGCCGCCGTAGCACTTGGCCAGCACGTTTTTGCGGATTGCCGCCACCGTCTCGCGCGCAATGATGCGGCTGCCAATCGCCGCCTGAATCGGAACCTCAAACAGTTGCCGCGGAATCAGCTTTCGCAGGCGCGTCACCAGTTCGCGCCCGCGCTCATAGGCAAAGTCGCGGTGCACAATCAAAGCCAGCGCGTCCACCGGCTCGCCGCCGACCAGCACGTCGAGCTTCACCAGCTCCGATTCCTGGTAGCCGGCGAGGTGGTAGTCGAGCGAAGCATAGCCGCGTGAAACCGATTTCAGCCGATCGTAGAAGTCCAGCACGATTTCGTTGAGCGGCAATTCGTAAGTGAGCATCACGCGCGTCGGAGACAAGTATTCGAAATTTTTCTGTGTGCCGCGCTTCTCCTGGCACAGCTGCAGCAGGCCGCCGACCGATTCTTCGTTCGAGATGATCATCGCCTTGATGATCGGCTCTTCGATTTTCTGGATGTCGCTGGGATTCGGGAATTTCGCCGGACTGTCCACTTCGATGACTTCGCCGGTCACGCGCGTGATGCGGTAGCGCACGCTTGGCGCTGTCGTAATCAGATTTAGCCCGAACTCGCGCTCCAGGCGCTCTTGCACGATTTCCATGTGCAGCAACCCGAGGAAGCCGCAGCGGAAGCCGAAGCCGAGCGCGACGGAATTTTCCGGTTCGTAGAAGAACGCGGCGTCGTTCAACTGCAGTTTTCCGAGCGCGTCGCGCAGCGGCTCGTAATCGTCGGCGAGCACGGGAAAGAGTCCCGCAAAGACCATCGGCTTGATCGCCTCAAATCCCGGCAGGGCGGCAGCGGGGCGATCGACTTCGATGACCGTGTCGCCCATGCGCGCATCGGCCACGCGCTTGATGTTCGCGACGATGAAGCCAACGTCGCCCGCTTCAAGTTCTTCGAGCGCCACGGGTTTGGGCGTCAGCGTGCCGAGCTGTTCGACTTCGTAAGTTTGATCGCCGGCGACCAGCTTGATTTTCATGTGATTCGCGGCGCGCCCCTCCTTCACGCGCACCAAAATCACCGCGCCGCGGTAAATGTCGAACCAAGAATCGAAAATCAGCGCCTGCAACGGATTTTCCGCGCTGCCTTTCGGCGACGGCACGCGTGCGACAATCGCTTCGAGCACGTCTTCGACGCCCAGGCCGCTCTTTGCGCTGATGGGCAACGCATCGTCAGCCGGAATCGCCAGCACGCTTTCGATTTGTTCTTTCACGAAATCCGGCTGCGCTGCCGGCAGGTCAATTTTGTTGATCACCGGAATGATCGTGAGGTTGTGTCCCGCAGCAAGAAAAGTATTCGCGACGGTTTGCGCCTCGACGCCCTGCGAAGCGTCAACGACGAGCAGCGCCCCTTCGCAGGCAGAAAGCGCGCGCGAAACTTCGTAGGAAAAATCCACGTGGCCGGGCGTGTCGATCAGGTTCAGGCGGTAAGTGTTTCCGTCCTTCGCTTTGTAATGCAAGCGAATGCTTTTCGCCTTGATGGTGATGCCGCGCTCGCGCTCCAGGTCCATCGAGTCGAGCACCTGCTCGTGCATTTCGCGCTCGGAAAGCGCTCCGGTCATTTCGAGCAAACGGTCGGCCAGCGTGGATTTCCCGTGGTCGATGTGCGCGATGATGCAGAAATTCCTTATGAATTTTGGATCCATGTAATCCGATTATCGCCCAGCTTGGCGATTGCTTTTACTTTTTTCACTTACCGGCAGGAGCCGCTTCTTTTGAGGACCATCCGCCACACGCGAGCAAAAACCGTGCCGAGTAACATTCAGTTTGCCACAAATCCGCCGCTCTTGCAGCCGCAAGCGGGCCCCTTGCAGTCGACAGTACAGGAGAATTCAGGGCGTTGAAGGGGAAGGTGGCTTCGGCAAGTTAAGCGCAAACACGACGTCCACGATAGTGTCCACTTCGACCGGTTCGCCGTTGAGCAGCGCGGGTTGATAACACCGTTGGCGAACGGCATCCATCGCCGCCTGCACCAGCAGCGGGTGGCCCGACACGACTTCGATCTGCTGGACGGCTCCGTCTTTTTGCAGAATTACGTGGTAAACGTCGGCCCGGCGGAATGCCGCCATCGGCGGGCGTAACGTTATCGGGGCCATCTTCGTTAACCAGCTTGTAGTCTGGGGGAACTTCGAACAGGGACGCGTCCGGCTCATCACGCCGGAAGTTTGTCAGGCGAACGGTTTGAATTCCGAAACGCGGATCGCTGCGTTTCACCGAGATGTTGAGATGCAAATCAGGGGAATACCAGTGTTCATTGGTGATGGATAAGGAACTGTCGTTCCCGATGCTTCCAGGCGGATAGGTCTTGCTTTCGCGGATACCGGTAAGCTGCATCCCGTCTTGAAAGTCAGTGCCCAAGTCTTCTTTTTGGGTTGCCGGAGCAAGTGGGTTGGCGGCCCCAACAGGTCGCGGAGTCTGCGGAGTAGCAGGCTTCAGAATGAATCGCCGAGCCAACCTCGTAGAAGGATACAAATAGGTTTTGCGTGGGTATCCACGTCGTACAGGATAGTGTAGGTCAGTCGAGGCTCACTCTTCGCGGAGGATGCGGACGGGCTCGATGCGCGTGGCGCGATACGCCGGAAGGACGGTTGCGAAGATGCCCACCAGTAAAAGAAGAAGGGCTACGGCAGCAAACGTGAGCGGGTCGGTGGCCCTGACGCCGTAAATCAAGGACGCGACAACGCGGCTCAGCGCGAGCGCGGCGCCCAGGCCGAGAATGACGCCGAAAAGGATCGGTTTCAGTCCGTCGGCGAGGATCATGCGAATTACATCCTCGTGGGAAGCGCCGAGGGCCATGCGAATGCCGATTTCGCGGATGCGGCGGCGCACGGTGTACGAAAGCACGCTGTAAATGCCGACGGCGGCCAGAACCAACGCGAGCCCGGCGAAGCAGGCAAGCAGGAGCATATTGAAGCGCTGCGGCGAAACGGACTGTGCAATGATTTCGTTCATGCTCATCACGTCAACAACGGGGAGATCCGGGGCGGCTTGATGGATGGCGCTAGTGGCCGCGGTCACGGAATTCATCGGGTCGGAATTTGTGCGCACGGCGAAGGTCATGGGGACCGACTGCCAGGGTTCGCTGGGAGGAGCTGTGGCTTGGGCCAATGAGTAATAAATGGCCGCGGCCGGGCGAGTTTGGTCTAGAGCATCGTCTTTGATATCGCCGGCAACGCCAACAATTTCGCGAACGACATTGGGGAAAAAAGTCAGCGTGATGTGCCTGCCGATGGAATCTTCATTGGGCCAGAAGCGGCGAGCCAAAGAATCGCTGACGAGAGCAGAGGCAGGCCTGCCAGCAACATCGGAGTCGCTGAGGTCGCGACCCCGAAGAATGGGAATGTGCATGACGCGGAAATAGCCTGGGCTGATAACGCGAACGTCCACTTCGGGTTGCTCGGACATCGGCGGGACGGGGCGACCTTCGATGGTAAACGGCTGATTCGATCCGCCACCGTTCAGCGGCAAACTATCGATCACGCCCGCGGATTCGACACCAGGAAGGGCCCGCACGCGCGTCAAAGCATCTTGGAAGAAGTTGATTTCGCCGGATGGAGATGCAAACCTGTTTCGCGGCATCGGAACCGTCATGGTAAGCACATTGTGAGGATCGAAACCGGGCTGGACTTTGCGAAGCTCCCACAAGCTGCGGATCATCAGGCCGGCGCCAATCAGCAGCACCAGCGAAAGCGCGACTTCGGAAACAACGAGCAGGCGGCGCGTTCCTCCGCCCCGCGCATCAGAAGTGCCGCGGCTTTGGCCTTGTTTGAGCGCTTCGTTGACGTCCGCTTTTGTGAAGCGAACGGAAGGAATCAGGCCGGCCAAGACACCGGCGACAACGGAAAGCAGAAGGGTAAAAGCAAGCACCGGAGCATCCAGCGTAACTTGCATGAACGGTGGAATGCGATCGCCGAGGACTTTTACAATGAGGCCGATCCCAAAGTACGCGAGCAAAAGGCCAAGCACTCCGCCGGTGACGGAGAGCAGCACAGTTTCAGCCAGAATCTGGCGTAGAACGACGAGGCGCGAAGCCCCGAGCGCTGTCCGAATAGCGATTTCCTTGCGCCGCGCCAAGGTCTTAGCTAGGACCAGATTGGCCACGTTGGAGCAAGCGATGAGCAGAACGAAAGCAACCGCGCCGAGAAGAACGAGCAGAGCAGGACGCACATCACCGACGAGCTGCTCCCGCAGCGGCAGGATGGTGGCGCCCCAGCCTTTGTCATCTTCGGGATACGTCTGCTCGAGACGCGTAGAAATCGCGCTCAGTTCGGTCTGTGCTTGGTGGATGCCCACATTCTTCTTCAGGCGGGCGATGACGCCATAGTTGTGATTTCCGCGGACCGCGCGAGTCGCGTTGTCCCAAGCGAGAGGAACCCAGAGTTTCGCCCAGCTCGGAAAACGGAAAGTTTCCGGCATGACGCCGACGACGGAGTAGGTTTCGCCGTCCAGCAGGACATTGCGGCCTACGATGTTGCGGTCGGAAGCGAAATGATCGCGCCAGAAGTTGTAGCCCAGCACCACAACGTGACCCGCGCCAGGTTGGTCTTCGTCCGGTGTGAACGTGCGTCCGAGCCGCGGCTGAACACGCAAGAGGGGAAAGAAGTCAAGCGCGACGCTTCCGGCTTGGACAGCTTCGGGGCGTTCGGTTCCCCCAACCGTGAAGGAGCGGAAGCCGTAAGCAGCGAGCTGTTCGAACGAAGAGCTTTGGCTACGCCAGTCCAGGTAGTTCGCGGGTGAAACGGCGAACGTGGTCATCCCGGGGAAGCTTTTGGCCGGAGGCACGTGCCAGACCTGCATGATGCGGGAAGGGTCATCAAAGGGCAGCGGCCGGAGGAGAACTGCGTTGACGACAGAGAAGATCGCGGTGTTGGCACCGATGCCCAGGGCAAGCACGACAATGGCCGCGGCGGAGAAGCCCGGGTTGCGGCGCAGCAAGCGCAAAGAAAGTCGGAAATCCGCCAGCATGTTTCGCAGGGACATACCAACACCTCCTTCGCACACGATCCACGCAGAGCGACATTGTTTAAGACGGTAGAAAAAGACAAAAGTTCCGGGAGATTTGGGGGGATTCGATGCCACTTTCGCTGCGGCACTTACGGCCCGCTGGATGGCCATTGCAGGACGGCTGCTTGACGGCCTCACTTGCAGGGCATAGAGTTTTTCAACCCTGGCTAGCGCCGCGCACGAAACGCTTCAGGAGCTGTCAAAGTTTGCGAATGAGGACCATTGTCGAGCCGAGAGCATGGTAATGTGACCGCGGACCGGCTACCAGACAGAGCCGGCGAGAATCTCATCGAAGCCAAAACCATTCGTAAACTTCAGATTCGGCTCATCCCTTATCTGTTCCTGCTCTATGTCGTTGCAATGGTTGACCGTGTCAATATCGGCTTTGCCGGTCTGACGATGAACAAGGACCTGGGGTTGAGCAGCCAGCAATTTGGATTCGCGGCCGGGATTTTTTTCTTCATCGGGTATTTTCTCTTCGAGGTCCCTAGCAACTTGATTTTACACAAGGTCGGAGCCCGAGCATGGATTGCACGAATTCTGCTGAGCTGGGGATTCGTCGCGTCGCTGACCGGCCTGGTGCAAAGCGTCCATCAGTTGTACGCCGTGCGCATCATTCTGGGGTTTGCGGAGGCGGGCTATTATCCGGGAATTGTTTTGTATTTGACCTACTGGTTCCGGCAGCGAGAACAGGCGCGGGTGCTCTCTTTGTTCCTGACCGGATTTGCCGTAAATGGCGTGCTGGGAGCTCCCGTCTCCGGCTTTATTCTGCAGCACGTGCACTGGCTGGGTGTGGCAAGCTGGCGGTGGCTTTTTATTCTGGAAGGCTTACCGGCGATCGGCCTCGGATTCTTTACTTACCTCGTGTTGCCGAACCGTCCTAGCGAAGCGAAATTCCTGACCCCTGAGGAAAGGGATTGGCTGCAAGCTGAGTTAGCCCGGGAGGAGGCGCAGAAACCTCCTGGGCGGCGCTCGGCGATGGAAGGAATCGCTAATCCGCGCGTGTGGCATCTCGCAGCCATCTATTTCACGATGATGATTGGAGCCTACACGCTAAGCTTCTATGCGCCGCAACTGGTGAAATCGCTCTCCAAAGAATATTCCGACAGCCTGGTCGGCAACCTGGTGATGATTCCTTACCTTGTGTCGCTGGTAGGAATGATCCTTGTTGGCGGGAGCTCGGACCGCCGGATGGAGCGCCGGTATCACGCCGCAGCGTGTTTGCTGGTAGGAAGCGTTGGGTTTTTGTCGCTAGGCCGGGTCCATTCGCCCTTCGTTACGGTTGCGCTTCTCACGCTTCTGGCGATCGGGTATTGCAGCTCTTTGAGCCCGTTTTGGGCTATGCCCAGCGAGTTCTTGACAGGCTTCTCTGCGGCGAGCGGAATCGCATTCATCAATTCGGTGGGAAACCTGGGCGGCGGTTTCGGGCCGTCCATAGTCGGCTTCATCATGCAAAAGACCGGCACGTTGCATGGAGGCTTTGCGTTTGCCGGAGTGGCCCTGCTTGCTGGAGCGTTGTTGGTCGTGGTCCTGCCGAAAGTCGCGAAGGTCCGAAAGGCGGCCGAAGCGAAACCAAGTTCCTAGAATTGCAATCCAAGCAACGATTGGGACCAAGCTCTGGAATCCCTTATTGCTCTTTTGGAGGCAATAATTGCCCCAGCGATCAAATAAAGGGATAAACGGATCGACGTGACGCCGGTATTTTCTACTACATTTTTCTTGAATCGCCAAACTGGACGCCAAGTCCGGGTCCCCACGGCAGGTTGGGCGGTGCATGAGCGCAAGAGGCACGAACACACCCTCGGCGACGGGTTTGGCGTGCGCATCTTTGATCGGGAGGATGCGATGGAATTGGTTTCGCGCTTGGAGGCGCCAGATCTCCAGGCGAATCCAGTTGTGTCAAGAGAGGGCAAGGTGCAGCCCATTTACGTCAATGGCGCATACCTTGCCAGAAATCCTCGGTGGCACCTCGAGGAATCTGCTTGGAAAGCCGTTCAAATCAGGCGGATCCTGCGGAGGAATCAAATCTCTCCAGCGACAGTGTGCGACGTGGGGTGCGGCGCCGGCGAAGTGCTCAGCCAATTGCAGAAGACCTTAAGCCGCGATTGCAATCTGTGCGGATACGACATTTCGCCGCAAGCTATCGATCGAGCCATGAGTCGCGCTAACGAACGCCTCTATTTTCGGCTTGCCGATTTTTGCGGTGTCCAAGGTGCGTGGTTTGATCTGCTTTTGGTGTTGGATGTGTTTGAGCATGTTGAGGACTACTATGGCTTCTTGCGCCCACTGAAGGCCAAGGCTCAATACAAAATCTTTCATATTCCCCTGGACATTTCCCTGCAGACGGTATTGCGCAAAGAAGGCCTCTTGAAGCGCCGCTTCCTCCACGACCATCTTCACTTCTTCAGCAAAGAGACGGCTCCAAGCCGTGCAAGACGCCGGCTATGAAGCTCTAGACCATTTTTACACCCCGCGCGCCACCGAACTGGGCAATGCTCTTAGCCAGCGACTTCTCAGACTCCCGCGCAAACTCTGCTTTGCCGTTCACAACGACCTCACGGTTCGAATGCTCGGCGGCTACAGCCTTCTCGTCCTTGCCCGCTGATACGAGTATCATCTTTGCCAAAGCGGGATGCCGAATTCGTCCGTCTAAGGGCAGGGAGGGATCCTCGAATGCTGAAACGATTACCGATTCTCGCACTTTTGCTGCTGGCAGTGCCGGTTTTTGCGCAGAACAAAAAGCCGACAACGCTACGAGAAGTCTTGTTGGCGGAACTGAAGTCCACGCATGGGGAGGCGGAATGGTTCGTGCCCGCCAATACGGCAGTAAAAGGTCTGACCGCCGATCAGGCCAACTGGACCGACGGCAAGGGAAATCACTCCGTGGGCCAACTGGCGTATCACCTGGTGTTCTGGAATCGCCGGAACCTGCAAGTCCTGAAAGGCGAAAAGCCGGAGAAATTCAGTGGCAACAACGATGAGACGTTCGACAAGTTCGACGCCAAGACTTGGAATGAAACCGTGCAGCAGCTTGATGAGGTCATGAAAGAACTCGAGAAATGGGTGGAAACCGCCGACGAAGCGAAATTGAAGGAGAATGCGCAGGTTTTTACGCACATCAGCACGCACAACGCCTACCATATCGGCCAAATCATCTACGTGCGGAAAGAGCAAGGCTCCTGGGACCCGAAGAACGGCGTTAGCTAATCCGCCTGTCGCTACTCGGCCACTTGGCGTTTACCGCAAGGCGTTTGAAGGCAGGTTTTGCCCGCCCTTCTTTCGCGGCGTATAGTGGAAAATGACCGCGCGCGCCACTCTTTGCGCCGGCCGGGACAAATTCAACAACAGCAAGCCTGCAAGGGCAGTTCAACGGATGGCCGCAGACGTCAACAAACATCTGGAACGCGCCAAGCGCTTCCTTGAGAAGAATCGTGTCGAAGACGCGATTCAAGCGTACCTCGCGGTACTGGATGAAGCGCCACAGCACCACGAAGCGACGCAGGCGTTAGGTGATTTGTACGCCCGCATTGATCAAGCCGACCGTGCCGCAGTGTATTACGGCATGCTCTTCGATTTGCTGGTTGATCCAAAAGATGAAACGAAGGCGCTCGCGATTTACAACCGGTTTCTCCGCTCCATTCCTGCGCAGCAAGCGCCCGAGCGCGTTGCGCGTTACGCCTTTCTCCAGCAGAGGCAAAACCGCGCGGACGAAGCGATCGAACAATACAACAAGGCCGGAGAGCTTTTTGTCGCCGCGGGGCGCGATGAAGACGCTCTGTTTTGTTGGGAGCGCATTGCACAACTCGAGCCGGACAACCTCGCGCGCCAGATCAAGCTGGCGGAAGGCGCGGAGCGCCTGGGCAAGACTTCGCTGGCCGCGCGCGCGTTTCTCCGCGCCGGACAACTGGCTAGCACCAAAGGCTCGGCGTCGGATGCGGTGAATCTTCTCGGTCGCGCGCAAAAGCTTGCGCCTCAGGAACGCAGTGTGGCGCTGCTCTACGCGCAGGCCAACCTGCAAAACGGAAACGCCGTGCGCGCCATGTCGATACTGGAACCGTTCGCGGCCACCGAGAACGACGCGCCATTTCTCATGACATTTTCCGAGGCGCTCATGGGTGCGGGTCAACTCGAGCGCGCCACCGAAGTGCTGCAAAAGCTGCTGCGCGAAAAAAACGAAGGCGTCACGCAAATATTTGATTTGGCTGAGCGCCACGCCGCCGCCGGGCAGGACCAGAGAGCGATATCCGTTCTCGAAATGCTGAAGCGGCGGATGTTTGCCGACAAGCGCCAAAACGATTTCGCAACGATGATGGACGGTTTAGGTGCGAAATTCCCGCATTCACAAAGCGTTTTGGAATTTTGGGCCGGCATCCACAACGAACTGAACCGCGAATCGCAGTACTTCGAAGTGCTGATCAAGCTGTTCGACGTGTACTTGAGTTCGGGCAACGTCAAGAAGGCGTCCGAGACGCTCGAGCGGCTGGTGGAGATTGATCCGTACGACTTCCGGAATCAAGAGCGTGTGGAAAGGCTTCGCGGGCGTGTAGATGACGCGTACGTGAGCCGCCTATCGAGCCGCATGTTGAAAGCCGGTCAGGCCACGGGTGGACATGCCCCGAGGACCGGTGCGCCCGCGTCGTCGATTGCGCCGGCGAACACCGAAGAAGCCCGGCAGATGCAGGCGCTTGAAGACTTGATTGTGCAGACGGAAATCTTTTTGCAGTATTCGTTGCAGAGCAAGGCGCTCGAACGTTTGCAGAAGATCGCATCGCTGTTTCCCGGCGAAGAGGCACGCAATGCGCGGCTGTCGAGTTTGTATCAGACCGCGAATTGGTGGCCGCCGGGCGCGCAGAAACCGAAGGCGGACGCGGCGAAGGGCGAGCCTGCAACCGCAGCACCATCGGCTGTTGAGCCGCAGCCGGCGCCGATTACCGGCAAAACCGGAGTGTATTCCGCGGACACGCTGCGCGACCTTTCGAAGATTTCGGAGATCAACCAGAAAATCTTTCGGCAGCAAACGCCAAGGGCGATGCTCAATACGGCAGTCAGTGAGGTGGGTACTTATCTTCACGCAACCCGTGCGATGGCTGTGGTGGGTGCGCCGGGCCGGCCGCCGGAAATGGCTGCGGAACATTGTGCAAGCGGCGTGAAGGCGGCACCGGGCGCGCAAGTGGTTCTGCTGCTGGCGCAAATGGAAAAGGCCAAGCCCGATGAGCTTGGCGGTTTCGTGGTGCAAGCATCGGAAGGCTCGATTCTGCGCGATTTGGGCGTCGAGACCGCGCTGGGAGTGATGATTTCGGACAAAGAGACCCAAGCGCCCGCGGGCATGTTGATCGCCGCGCAGGCAGATCGCCACAAGTGGAAGCCGAACGAAGTCTATTTTTTGCAGGCTATCGGCGATCAGATGCTGATGAGCGTGAGCCATACGCGGCTGCGCTCGCTGGTGCGGCGCATGGGCGTATCGGACGAACGCTCAGGGCTCCTGAGCCGCAGTTCATACGTGAGTTGCCTGCTAACGGAGGCGGACCGCGCGAAATCGCAGGGGACTCCTTTGTCGCTGGCGGTCCTGCAAATCGACCGCGGCGGAGAAATCTTGCGGCAGCAGGGCGAACCGCCCCTCGAACGCTTTTTGGAGCAATTGGCCCGTGCGCTGCAGCCAATTGTCCGCCAAAACGACGTTGCAGTGAGATACACCGCGTGGTCGCTGGCGTTCATTTTGCCGGACACGACTTTACAAGGCGGCCAAAACCTGGCGGACAAGTTGCGGCGCGCGGCATCGGGATTACGCCCGCCGTGGGACGCTACAGAGATTACGCTGAGCGCAGGAATTGTCGAAGCCATGCCGAAAGCCGATTACGACAGCGAAGATATCGTGACCGACCTGATCAACCGGGCGGAATTTTCCATCGAAGAAGCGAGGAAAAAAGGCGGCGACAGCATCATCGCTCTCGAATCACCTAAGTCTTAAATCCCGTACTATTCCAGCAGCACGGTTGCGCCATGTATGGTCATGTTGAAATGACCATGGACATAAAGGGAATACCCGCCAATCAGCTTCCCATGTACATCACGTGGACGTATTGGCCGGTGTGGACGTTGTAGAGCATGTACCAGCCATCGTGGTCCGGGTCTTCGTACACGACAAAGTCGTCGCTATCGCAGTCCCAGCACCAACCCCGGCGACATCCCAGTCCCACGAGGCGATCTGAAACGAAAAGCCGTTTGATTCTGCTTCCGAGCCGGGCGTGGTGCTATTTACTGATAGTGCGACTGAACATGGGTACGCGGATGATGCGTAGCACCGCAGAGCTCTTCAAGTTACTCTCAGGGGCCAGCGAGCGCCGACAGATACCCCGCTTGGGTGGGCGGATTTGCGCTTTACTCCCGCAACGGTAAACTGTCAGCAGGGAATTGTGCAAAGTGAGGCAAGAATGTTTCCGACAGACGTAGTGGTTGTTGCCGGAGCGCGGACGCCGATGGCGCGCTATACCGGCGCGTTTTCTGACGTGAGCGCGATTGATTTGGCGGCCCACGCTTCGAAAGAGGCGATTCGGCGGTCCGGCGCGGATCCGGGCGAATTTGACCACGCGATTTTCGGCAATGTGATGCAGACGAGTGCAGACGCGCTGTATGGCGCGCGTCACGTCGGGCTAAAAGCGGGGTTGAAGATTGAAACGCCCGCGGTAACTGTGAATCGACTCTGTGGCTCCGGTATCGAGGCGATTGCGCAATCGGCGCAGCGCCTGCTACTCGGCGAAGCGACGATGGTTCTGGCAGGCGGCATGGAAAACATGACACAGGCGCCGTTTGTGATTCGCGGATTGCGCAACGGTTTGAAGCTTGGCGGCGGCGCGCTGGAAGACTCCCTCATGGCGGGACTAACGGACACCTATTGCGGGTTGCCGATGGCCCTGACCGCTGAAAAATTGGCGGAGCAGCACGGTATCACTCGAAAAGATGCCGACGCCTACGCGCTGCGCAGCCAACAGGCGGCGGACGCGGCCTACCGGGCGTGTCGCATCAAAGAAGAACTGGCGCCAGTCGAAGTCAAGCAGGGCAAAAAGACGATCGTGGTAAGCGAGGACGATCACCGGCGGCCGGAAACAACGATGGAGACGCTGGAAAAGCTGCCGCCATCGTTCCAGAAAGATGGGATTGTAACCGCGGGAAACGCCAGCGGAATTGTGGATGGCGCGGCGGCCGTTGTGGTGACGCGGGAGAAAACTGCGAAGGAACGGGGACTGAAAGCTATGGGCCGCATTGTGTCGTGGGCCGTCGCTGGCGTGGACCCGAGCATCATGGGAATCGGCCCGGTGCCTTCTTCGCAAAAGGCGCTTGAGCTCGCCGGGCTGACGCTAGAGCAGATGGATCGGGTGGAAGTAAACGAAGCCTTCGCCGCGCAATACTTGGCGGTTGAGAAAGTTCTGGGTCTCAAGCGGGACCAGACCAACGTAAATGGCGGAGCTATTGCGCTGGGGCATCCACTCGGCGCATCTGGAACGCGTCTCGTCATCACCATTCTGAACGAACTGCGCCGAAACGGTTTGCGATATGGTCTGGCGACGGCGTGCATCGGCGGGGGCCAGGGCATTGCGATGATTGTCGAGGCGGTGAAGAATTAGCGCACACTGGAATTGTGTCTTATGAAGCGTCAAGGACCGCTGGCTCGCGTTTCAATCGAACGCCAGACTTACATAGAACGTTCTTTTTGATAAACTTTCCGTTCCCGGACCAGGGTTTCGTCCGCGGTCTCAGCGAGGAAAAGCATGGCGATTCAAAAAGTGGGAGTCGTGGGGTGTGGGCTGATGGGCTCCGGCATCGCGCAAGTCTGCGCGGCAGCAGGATTCCCTACGATGGTGCGCGAAGTGAGCGAGGAGCTGGTCGATAAAGGACTGAAAGGCATTGAGAAAAATTTGAATCGGCTGGTTGAGAAAGGAACCATCACCGAGACCGCGAAAGGCGAAATTCGCGGACGGCTGAAGGGAACCACATCGCTCGACGACTTGAAGGCTTGCGATCTGATTGTGGAAGCGATTATCGAACAATTACCAGCGAAGCGAGAGCTTTTTGCGGCGTTGGATACACGCTGTCCGCCTTCCGCGATTTTTGCCAGCAACACTTCTTCGCTGACCATCACGGAAATCGCGACGGCCACGAAACGCCCGCAACGATTCGTGGGGTTGCATTTTTTCAATCCCGTGCCGGTGATGAAGCTTGTGGAAGTGGTGCGAACGATTGCCACGGATGAAGCGGTGTACGATGAGATGGTGGCCTTTGGTGCGAAGCTCGGCAAAACGCCGGTGCGCGCGAAAGATAGCACGGGCTTCATCGTGAACCGGCTGCTGGTGCCGTATCTCCTCGATGCCATCCGCGCGCTCGAAGAAGGCGTCGGCTCGATCGAAGATATCGATAATTCCATGAAGCTTGGCTGTGGCTATCCCATGGGTCCGCTGACGCTCCTGGATTTTGTGGGACTCGACACAACTTATTACATCTCTCAAATTATGTTCGATGAATTCAAGGAAAAGCGCTTTACCGCGCCGCCTCTGCTCAAACGAATGGTGCTGGCCGGATGGAACGGGCGGAAGTCAGGCCGCGGATTTTATGACTATGCGGATCCGCAAAAGCCGAAGGCGATGAAGTTTTAGGCGGACGCCGCAAACACGAAGAATGAAAATAACGCAGCGACGCAGAGTTCGCGGGGAGATGCAGGGAAGAGCAAAAAACCGATGTCTTACGAAAACATTCTGTACGAGAAGAAAGATGCGATCGGGTACCTCACGTTCAACCGGCCCAAAGTGCTGAATGCGCTGAACCGCAAAACGATCGAAGAGCTGCATCAAGCCCTGCTCGATGCGCGCGATGACTCGACCGTTCGCGTGCTGATTCTGACTGGCGCGGGCGAGAAAGCCTTTGTGGCGGGCGCCGACATCAATGAGCTCGCCGTGCAAACTCCCGTGAACGGCAAAGAGTTCTCGCTTTACGGGCAAAGCGTTTTCCATTTGCTGGAGACGATGGGCAAACCCTCGATTTGCGTGATCAATGGATTCGCGCTGGGAGGCGGTTGCGAACTGGCGCTTTCTTGCACCATTCGAATCGCCAGCAAGACCGCCAAGCTCGGCCAGCCGGAAGTGAAGCTCGGCATTCTTCCCGGTTATGGCGGCTCGCAGAGGCTGGCACGGCTCTGCGGCAAAGGCCTGGCTCTCGAGCTTTGCCTCACCGGCGAAATGATTTCCGCCGAGGAAGCGCAGCGCATCGGTTTGCTCAATCATATTTACGAGCCGGCGGAACTCCTTCCGGCTGCGGAAGCTATGGCGCAAAAAATCGTCGCCAACGCTCCCCTGGCTGTGAAGTACGCCATGGAAGCGATCGAGCGAGGCGTGGAAATGCCTCAAGAAGAGGGTTTGTTCCTTGAAGCGACGCTGTTTGGCCTCGCCTGCGCCACCGAAGACATGCGCGAGGGCACAAAAGCATTTTTAGAAAAGCGGCCGGCACAGTTCACAGGGAAGTAGAGGAAGTAGGTAGGCTCAGGAAGTAAGGGACAAAAGAAAGGAACCACAGCCTCAAAAAAAAGAAGAATGTCTGAGAAACTCCAGCCTAACCAGATTGACGGCACCTTGAGTGCTGCAGGTCTGCGCTTTGGAATCGTCGTTAGCCGGTTCAACAGCTTCATTACTGACCGTTTGTTAGCGGCCACCACGGACGCGCTCGAGCGCGGTGGCGCGGAGAGCAAAGATGTGGACGTGATGCACGTTCCTGGCGCCTTCGAATTGCCCTTGGCCGCGAAAAAACTGGCAGCCACGGGAAAATACGACGCACTGGTTGCAATCGGCTGCATCCTGCGCGGCGAAACTTCTCATTACGATTACGTTTGTTCTGAAACGGCGCGCGGCTTGCAGCTCGCGCAAATGGATACGGGTCTGCCCATTGTTTTTTGCGTGCTGACCTGTGACACGCTCGAGCAGGCCATCGATCGCGCCGGGCTCAAGGGCGGCAACAAAGGATTTGAAGCGGGGCTCGCCGCCATGGAGATGGCGCAGCTCTCGCGCAAGCTGCGCGCGCCAGAATCAAAATCGGCGCCAACCTCTTCGACTGACTCACGGCGGCGCAAGTAACGTGGCTCTCCGTACCAAAGCCCGCGAGTTTGCGATGCAAATGCTCTTCCAGTGGGACATGAGCCAGCAGGATCCAGCCAAACTGGAAGCGAAATTCTGGAAAAGCGCCAAAGCCGCCGACGCGACGCGCGCTTTCGCAAACCAGCTCTTTGAGGGCGCCGCTAAAGAAGTCACCGCCCTCGATGAAATCATCGGCAAGCATTGCGATAACTGGCGCTTCGAACGGTTGTCCGCGATAGACCGCGCGATTCTGCGCCTGGCCATTCATGAAATGAGTTCGTCCGATACTCCACCCAAAGTTGTGCTGAACGAAGCAGTCGATTTGGCGAAGAAATTTTCCTCCGAAGAATCGGGCGCGTTCGTCAATGGCGTGCTAGACTCCGTCCATAAGGCACTGACAACAAAGTAGTTAGCGGAAGCAAATCCCTGTCATCGGTCGTCAGCGTCGCCAACGGAGCGTCTCGAAACTTTGCCCCGGCCTGCGTGTTTGATTTGGCAAGTGTGGTGGTGAACCAGGGAACGTCTTTTACAGGAGCGAAAAAAAAATGAAGGCTGAACTCATGGTTCGTCGAGGTGTGCTCGCGATGGCGTTTGCCGGTCTCCTTGCCGCCGGCTCTTACGCCCAGGACCCAACCCCGCAGCAACAGGATGTACAAAGCGACAAGAAGGATATTCGCCAGGACAAGAAAGACCTGGCGAAGGACCGCGCGGATCGCAATGCCGATCAGCGCGACATCAACAAGGACAAGCGCGACCTGTCCAAAGACCGCGCCGACCGCAACGCCGATCAGCGGGACATCAATCACGATAAGCGCGATCTCTCCAAGGACCGCGCGGATCGCAATGCCGACCAGCGCGACATCAACAAGGACAAGCGCGACCTCGCCCGAGATGACGCCAAGTATGGCACCAACAGCGCCGAAGCCAAGGCGGACCGCAAGGACCTCCGCGCCGATCGTGCGGACCGCAACAAGGATCAACGCGACATCAACCGTGACAAAACGGACCTGTCCACGGACCGCGCCGACCGCAATGCCGATCAGCGCGACATTAATCACGACAAAAAGGACGTAGCCAAAGACCGCAAAGACCGCAACAAAGATCAGAAAGACATCAACAAGGACAAGAAGGATCTGCACAAGGACCGCAAGGATTTGCGGCAGGATCGCAGGCACAAGTAATAGCCCACTCGAGATAAAAATGGGCCGCTCGAGGAATTCCCGCGGCCCTTTTTCTTTTCGACTCAGTTTTTCTTCCGCGTTGGCCCTTCTCAGACGCTAATCGTGCCTTCGAGCACTTTCACCGCCGCGCCGCTTACACGAGGAACGAGTTTTTTGCCCGTCTGCGTCACCTCCACTTCAATATGGCTCGGCCGGCCCATCTCCGCTCCTTGAAGGATGCTCAGCGTGTGGCCTGGCGCGAGTTTCCCATGTCGCACGAGATAGGCCCCGAGCGAACCTGCCGCCGAACCCGTCGCCGCATCCTCATAAAGCTCCCAGGGAAGCATTCCGCGCGAACACGCTTTGCCGTTGGAGTTCAGCGCGAAGCAATAAGCCATCGTGGCGTTTTTGCCTTGCAGCTTCCCCAGGTCGATCATGCTCATCGCGATTTTGCCGAGCGCCGCGCGACTGCGCAGCGGCACCATCAGGTTGAAGATGCCCGTGGAAACAAATTCAGGTTCGAGTTTCGGATCGAAATCTTTCGGCGAAAGTCCAAGCGCGGCCGCAAGTTTCTTCTTGTCAAGTTTCGCGGGTTTAAAGAGCGCTTCCTTTTGCGTCATCGTGACGCGGTTCGGCCGGCCATCCTTGAAGCGAATCTCCACGGGCAAAACTCCCGCCCCGGTTTCCTGTAAAACGTGCACGCCGCCTTCCTGCGCCGGTACGACTCCGAGCTCCGCCAGCAGGAACCACGTTCCGATCACCGGATGCCCTGCAAGTTTTAACTCTTCCTTGGTGGTGAAAATGCGTAGACGCGCCAGCGCTTCTTCATCGGTCGGCTTTTGCACGAAGACGGTCTCGGAAAGATTCATCTCCCGCGCAATGGCGAGCATCTCCTCGTCGGAAAGACCATCGCCGTCGGTGAAAACCGCCAGCGGATTGCCCGCGAACCGCGTGGTGGTGAAAACATCGAGCGTATAGTAGCGGTGTTCCATGGCCGGATTCCTGCTCTTCGAGCGGCGCCGTCAAATGCGCTGAAGCTGGGCGACCGTCCTTTCGTTCGTGATGTTGCCGGTATTTAGAGTGGATTTCGGTTCAAATAGCACTACGTCAACCTCTTCGTCTGCCACGGGGAGATGTTCCACGCCATGAGGCACGATGATGAACTCACCCTCCCGGATCACTGCTTCGCGGTCGCGGAATTTCATCCGTAGCGTGCCCTTGACCACCAGAAACATTTCGTCCTCGTGGTCGTGGTGATGCCAGATGAAATCTCCCTTGAGCTTCACTGCCTTCACATGAAAATCATTGAGCTCGCCGATGATTTTTGGGCTCCAGCGATCCGAGAAGCTGCTGAACTTTTGCGCAAGATTGATCGTTTCCATGACCCACCTTGTTCCACCACCGATGGCTAAAGATTGTGAACGGTTTCCGTTACGGAATCGAGAACGCGGCGCGTCGTTTCCGGCGTGCCGGTCTCGGAATAAATCCGCAGTACGTTTTCCGTACCCGACGCGCGCACCATCACCCAACCCGCTTCGCCGAGATACAGTTTGATGCCATCCATGTTTTCCCGCCGCGCCACCGGAAAATCGAGCACGCGGTTCGTCTTGCCGTCAGAAAAATGGGAGATGGCTTTTTCTTTTTGCCCCGGTTTCAACTCCAGGTCCACGCGCCCGTAATGGTATTCGCCAAACTCCGTGTGCAGCCCATCGAGCAGTTCCCCAAGTGATTTGCCGTGCCAGGCCATCAATTCCGCAAGGAAGAGAGCCGAAACGGTTGCGTCACGTTCGGGAAGATACAGGCTCGTGCCGATGCCGCCGCTCTCCTCGCCGCCAATCAAAATGTTTTGCTCCAGCATCAGCTCGCAAATGTATTTGAAGCCGATAGGCACTTCGTGGAGGTGGCGGCCGAATTTCGCGGCTAGCTTGTCGATGAGTTTCGTCACCGAGAAGGTTTTCGCGATGTCGCCGGGAAGATTTCGCGTTCCGGCAAGGTGCCAGACGAGCAGCGCCAGAATCTGGTGCGGATTGACGAAGGCTCCCGTGCGGTCAATCGCGCCAATGCGATCGCCATCGCCATCCGCGCAGAAGCCCGCGTCGTATTTGCCGGCTAGCACGGCTTGCCGTAGCGCTTCAATGTGCGGCTCGATGGGCTCAGGATGCACGCCGCCAAATCGCGGATCGCGCGTTCCGCGGATTTCATCGCACGCAATGTCGTTGCGGCGCAGCAATTCGGGCAACAAACCAGCCGCCGCTCCGTGCATGGGATCGAAGACAAATCGCAGCTTCGCTCCGCGCAGGCGTTTCCAGTCTACAAGTTTTTCGAGCGCATCCAGATACGGCGCGCGTGGCTCGATCGAATGAATCAAATCGTTGCGCGGCGGAAGGGGCGGGACGCTCTTTTCCATGACGTCCGCGAGCTCTTTTTCGATTTCCGCGACGATCGAAGGCAAAGCGCTGCTGCCGTAGCTCGCCTTGTACTTCATTCCGTTCCAGCGATAAGGATTGTGGCTTGCGGTGATCACAATGCCGCCGGCCGCCCTCCGGTGCCTCACCAGAAACGACACCGCGGGTGTAGGGCAGGGCTTGTCGGTAAGCCATGCCGGAGTCCCCGACGCGCTGATTACTTCCGCGACCGCGGCGGCGAACCGGTCTGAAGAATAGCGGTGGTCGTAGCCAATGATCACGCCCTCGCGCGCGTCTTCGCCGCGAACTACGTACCGCGCAATCGCATGCGCCACGATCCGCGCATTCGCAAACGTAAAATCGTCCGCAATGACGCCGCGCCACCCGTCGGTCCCAAACTTAATCGTGGGAATCATGAATCAGGAAAGTATACGCGAACCGCAGCGCTAACCAACAGCCGGATTGGCCTGTGAAAGATGTGGATCCATGCTTCCAAGGCGCAAGTTCGAGGCTTGCGGCTTCAGCAAACGCCCGGAAGTCTTGGTTAGATTAAAGAAGGGCGGAGCGCTTCTTTTCTTCAAGCCATTTCACGATTTTCCCCACGTCCTGCGCGCGGTCGCGGGGACAGATGAGCAGCGCATCAGAGGTCTCCACCACCACGAGGTCGCGGACGCCGACGGCGGCCACGAATTTCGAAGGGGCCCACAAAAAATTTCCTTCTGCGTCGAGCGCGTGACCCGCCCCTGCAAGCACGTTTTCCCCATTTTTCTTCGCAAGCAGTTCGTACACCGCCGCCCAGGAACCGATGTCGCTCCAGCCGATTTCCGCTGGTATGACAAACACCCGCGGCGTGCCTTCCACGCGCGTAGCCGGCTCGAGCACCGCATAGTCCACCGAAATGTTTTCCAGCTTTTGATACATCGCGCGAAGCCGGCGCTCGTAGTCGCGCCTGCCGATATGGTCCGCAAGTTCTTCCAAAGCCGCGCCCGTCTTCGGCAAAAAGCTCTTCAGGTTTTCGAGGAACGTGGCAATCCGCCAGAAAAACATCCCTGCATTCCAGTGGTACTTGCCCGAAGCCAGGTATTCCACGGCAAACGGCAGCGCCGGCTTTTCCGTGAAGCGCTTGACCGCAAAAACGGGGAAGCTTTTCGCGGAAATCGACTCGCCCATGCGTTCGATGTAACCGAACCCAGTCTCCGGCCGCGTCGGTGGAATTCCAAGCACCACCATGCGTCCCGGTTCGCGAGCCACGTCCAGCGCCGCGGCGACAATCTTCCGATATTTCTCCGGCTGGGCAATGTAATGATCCGCAGGCAGTACGGCGAGCAGCGCATCCCCGCGCGAAGCATGTCGCGCATGAATTGCAGCAAGGCCAATCGCCACCGCTGTGTTTAAACCCTTCGGCTCGATCAGCACGCGTTTGCGCGCCCCCGCAGGCATCTGCTTGCGAACGGCGCCCGCCTGCTCGGTGTTCGTTACCGTCCAGATGCGTTGCGGGGGAATCAAGGGCCGCAGCCGAGCCACCGTCTGCTCCAGCATCGTTTCTTTGCCAACGATGTTCAGCAATTGCTTAGGCGCCCGCGTCCGGCTCCGCGGCCAGAACCGCGTTCCCCGCCCGCCCGCCAATATCACCGCATGAGTTGTGAGTTTTTCTTCGCTCTTGGCCATGGATTAAGAAGACGAATTTAGCACACAGACCGTCCGCGGAGGGGAAAGCAGAGCACTACAGTTGCGCTGTTAGGGAACCTCAGGGGACACAGGCAGTTACAACCGAGATTCTGCCTTCCGTGCGGATGGAGCAGATGGTGTCTGCTGGAAAAAACCAGCACTGGCCCACCTTCAAGGAAAGCGGGCCCTGCGTGTGTCTCGGCGGATGGCCAGACAAGAAACCCTCGCCCGAAAGCACGACAAGAATCTGAAAACAACTGTGACCCGGGTTGGCCTCCACCAATTTGAAATCGACCATGCGGCCAACGTCCAACCGATCCACCGAAAAGTACGGACACTCTACAAGGTGGTCAAGCCCCAGGTTCTCCCGTCCTTTAATCCTTGGAATCGGAGCAACTTTGCCACCCGCGGTGGGATCGAAGTTCATGACGGCAAGCGCTTTTTCGATGTGCAGTCCGCGAGGTTTCCCGCTTGCGTCTACGCGGCCGTAATCGTACACGCGATAAGTCAGGTCCGAGTATTGCTGCACTTCACAAATCACCATGTGCGGCCCAATTGTGTGCGGCGTGCGTGCAGGAATAAAATACGTATCACCCGCCTGCACGACGTGGCGCTGAAAGAGATCTTCGAAACGGTTGCTTTGCAGCACCTCAAGAAATCTCTCGCGAGTTACTCCCGGTTTCAGTCCCAGCCGCAGGGAAGCGCCTGGCTTTGCGGAAACGACATGCCACATTTCCGTTTTGCCCCGACCCCCCGAAGCTTTTTCGTGGACGCTTGCGTAAGCGTCGTCGGGATGGACTTGGATGGATAGCTTGTCATTTGGAAAAATGAATTTAATGAGGAGTGGAAAATCCCCTGGCTCGATGAGATGCGTGCCGCGCCACTCTGGTGGCATTTCTGTCCAGGCTTCGCGTAAGGTTTTTCCTGCAAAGGGGCCTGTCGCAATCTTGCAATCGACGGCGGTGAGCCAGACTTCCCCAATCGGTTCCGGTAAATTTGTTTTTTCAGGAAAGAGTGGTGCGAGCGACCGCATCCCCCAAATGCGCTCCACAAACTTCGGCTCGATGCGAAAGGGCTCGGGCGTCACGTTCTATATTTAAGCCGCGGCTTCCGCGCGCGCAAAAAATCTTTCCAATCGCCGCAACCCTTCCTCGATGCGCTCGATGGATGTCGCGTACGACAATCGCAAGTACCCCGGCGCGCCGAAAGCTTCGCCCGGCACAACTGCTACGTGCGCCCGCTCCAGGAGCATCTTGGCAATTTCCGAGTCCGTTTTTGCCAGCGCCGACCGCCCTCCGCCATTCGCCAGGTGCTCGGAAATGTTCGGGAACGCGTAAAACGCGCCGCCGGGCCATTCACAAGTGACGCCGGAAATTGCGCGCAATCCCTCGACAATCCTCTTGCGACGCTTCGCGTATTCCGCGAGCATCACGGGAACAGTTTCCATCGTTCCGGTCATGGCTTCGAGCGCCGCGTACTGAGCAATCGAGGTTGCGTTCGAGGTCGACTGGCTCTGTAATTTAATCAGCGCCTGAATCAGGGCCTCCGGCCCCAGCGTGTAGCCGATGCGCCAGCCGGTCATCGCAAACGTCTTCGACATCGACCCGATGATGATGACTTTTTCCTTCGCGCCCGGCGCACTGGCAATCGAGTAAGGCTTGTGCGGCTCATAAGTAAAGTGCGAATAGCACTCGTCGCCCATCAGCCACACGTTGTGCTTTTTGCAAAGCGCCAGAATGCGCTCGTACTCGTCCGGAGGAACCACGCCGCCCGTCGGATTGCACGGCGAATTCACGATCAAAAGTTTGGTCTTCGCCGTAATCGCTTTTTCAATCGCGGAAGCCCGCACCGTAAAACCATCGTCGGGATGCGTCTCCACGTACACGGATGTTCCGCCCGCGTATTTCACAATGTCCGGAAAACTCACCCAGCAAGGACGAGGAATGATGACCTCATCGCCCTGCTGGATCAGCACGCTCATCACATTGAAAATCGAATGCTTGCCACCCACGCTGACGACACACTGTTTCGGCTCGAACGACGAATGCAGTTCGCGCTTGTGCCACGCGCATATTGCTTCGCGCAATGGCGCAATGCCTCCCGCCGGGGTGTACTTCGATTTATCCTCTTGGATGGCGCGGATCCCCGCCTTCTTGATATGGTCCGGCGTTGGAAAGTCTGGCTCGCCGGGACCGAAGTCGGCCACGTCGATGCCTTTGGCTTTCATCTTTTCCGCTTCGGCGAGGACAGCGGCTGTCGGCGAGATTTGGATTCGGTTGATGCGGTCGGTCAGTTGCACCTCAAGCTCCTTCGGCGAATGCGCAAGTTTGCAGCCAACAGTTTACAAGCACGACCAAACGACGCAAACACCGAATTGGCCCGGTCCGCAGGTAGGTTGGGTGCCCGTGAAAACTTGCCGCCAGGTCGTATCTCCGGCCATGCCGATTGCCGCGCCATCTAGAGAGCCACGCCATTTTCTTTGCGCCACAAACGAGCTTGCAGCTTTTCTAATGCGAGCTTTTGCCGTGGTTTTCGACAGCGTATGTCCTTCCTGACCAATGAGTTAGACGAGGCCAGGACATCGCCGAGGGATCTTTCGCTACGCCACTTTCGCCCGCAGGCGCTGCTCGACAATGGAGGGAACCAGCCCCTCCAGCGGCCCGCCGTGCTGTGCGATTTCCCGCACCAGCTTGGAGCTCAGGTAGCTGTAGGGTTCTCCTGGCAACATAAAGACGGTCTCCAGCCGCGGCTCGAGCTTCCGGTTCATCAGCGCCATCTGCAATTCGTATTCGTAGTCCGAGACGGCGCGAATGCCGCGCAAAATCACGCCGGCGCCACGTTTGCGCGCGTAGTGCACGAGCAGTCCGTCAAAAACGTCCACCTCGACGCCCGCCCATCTGTTCGTCACTTCGCGCAGCATCTCTACGCGCTCGGGAACGCTGAACAGCGGCTGCTTTTCCGTGTTTCGCAGCACGGCCACGATCAGCAAGTCAAACATTTTCTCGCCGCGCTCGATCAGGTCGAGGTGGCCGTTGGTCACCGGGTCAAAGGAGCCGGGATAGATGGCAATCGATGTTTTCATTGCGATTTCAGTATCGGCGTAACAAAGAGGCTATTCTAACTCAGGCGCCACAAGCTCGCTCTGCAAAGTTTCCGCTCCGCCTCGTTCGGGCGGTTCCGAAGACCTCGTAAATCCACTTCGCAGAAAGCCCGAGATATGACAGTATGCTGTGCCGGTGCTACATAGCAGTTTGCTCGTTTTCATCTTGAGCGGAGGGATTGGGCGGGTCATCATGCAAAAGTTCGTTCCCAGCATGGTTCAGAATTTCGGCGTACGAGGTTTTCTCTTGGTTTTCCTGTTTGCGCTGCTAACTCCAAAATCGGCCGGCGCTCCGCAAAACAGCGCTCAACCGCGGGCGCTGAATCTCATGCCCGTCCCCGCAAACGTGCAGCCCGGCTCCGGCAGCCTGCGCGTGGATTCCACTTTCTCGGTCGCATTGACGGGGCAAACCGAGCCACGCCTCGACAGCGCCGTCGAGCGATTCCTCCATCAACTCGCCCGGCAAACCGGCCTGCTTGTAAACTCCAAGGCTTCAAATTCCGCGCAGGCAACTCTGGTGGTGCACACCGACCATGCCAGCAAAGAAATCCAGGATGTGGACGAGGACGAATCTTACATCCTCGAAGTGGCCAGCTCGGGCGCAAAGCTCACTGCCCGTACTCCTCTCGGGACGCTTCACGGCTTGCAAACTTTCTTGCAGCTTGTGGAGGTTTCGAGCGATGGTTTCTCAGCGCCGGCAGTGACAATCCAAGACAAGCCGCGTTTTCCCTGGCGCGGCCTGATGATCGACTCCGCGCGGCACTTTATTCCTCTCGACGTGATTCGCCGCAATCTCGACGGCATGGAAGCCTTAAAGCTGAATGTCTTTCACTGGCACCTTACCGACAACCAGGGTTTCCGCGTTGAAAGCAAGAAATTCCCCAAGCTCCAGGGAATGGGTTCCAACGGCTTGTATTACACCCAAAAAGAAGTCCGCGACGCAATCGCCTACGCGCGCGATCGCGGCATTCGCGTGGTTCCTGAACTCGAGATGCCGGGTCATAGTACCGCCGTCTTTGTCGGTTACCCGGAAATTGCCGCCACGCCCGGGCCCTTCAAGATCGATGAAGAATGGGGCGTGATGGACCCGGCGATCGACCCCACAAAAGAACAGACGTACAAGTTCCTCGATGAACTTATTGGGGAAATGGCCAAGCTCTTTCCCGATCACTATTTCCATATTGGCGGTGACGAAGTGAACGGCAAAGCCTGGGATTCCAATCCGAAGATCCAGGAATTCAAGAAAGCCCACGGCTACAAGTCAAACGAAGAGCTGCAAGCCTACTTCAGCCAGCGCGTGCAGAAGCTGGTGACCAAGCATGGAAAAGCGGCCATCGGCTGGGACGAGATTTTCGTTCCGGGCGCTCCAAAGGACATCGTCATTCAATCGTGGCGCGGACCGGACTCGCTCGCGGCCGCGGCGAAACAAGGCTATCGCGGCATTCTTTCCAACGGCTACTACATTGATTTGATGTGGAGCGCAGCGCGTCACTACGTTGTGGATCCGCTGGGAGGCGCCGCTGCCGACCTGACCCCGGAGCAGAAACAGTTGGTGCTCGGCGGCGAAACCACCATGTGGACGGAATACGTTAGCGGCGAAAATATTGACTCGCGCATCTGGCCGCGGACGGCGGCCATCGCGGAGCGCTTCTGGTCGCCGCCATCGGTAACCGACGTGCCTTCCATGTACGCACGACTGGACATCATCAGCCGGAGACTCGCGTGGGTCGGGCTTACGCACCGCAGTCAATATTATAAAATGTTGCAAAGAATCGCCGGGGATGCCACGCCCGAGGAAGTAGCGGCGCTCACGACGTTTGCCAGCGTCCTCGAGCCGGTGAAGGACTACACGCGCGGCGACTCCACTTCCTGGAAAGCTATCACCACCACGCCTCTCAATCATATCGTTGATGCAGTGCCGCCGGAAAGCGACGCCGCAAGGCGCTTCGGGGAGCTGGTGGACAAGTTTATTTCCACGTCTTGCCTGGATGACGATGCGGCACAACGGCTCCGCGCCCAGTTCACCGCCTGGCGCGACAATGACGCCAGGCTGCGGCCGCTCGCGCAACGCTCTTTCCTGGTGCAGGAAGCCGCACAGAAATCGCAGGATCTCTCGGCACTCGGAGCGATGGGCCTTGCGGTCCTCGACTCTATTCCGAAGCGCCAACCCGCGCCGGATTCCTGGAAGGCAGCGCAGCTCGCTATGATCGAACAATTGAAGAAGCCCCAGGCTCAACTGCTCCTGGTTCCCGTAGCCGCCGTACAAAAACTAGTCGAAGCTGCCTCTACGGTCGGAACTTGCGCTACCGCCAAACCATAAACAACCGTGGTTAAACGATTGTCGGCACCAAACCCGCAGTAGATTTACGGTTGTCAGCGAGAGAGACTCTCGATCGTCGGCAGCTTTCTAAACAAATAGGACGGAAATAGTCGTACTTTAAGCAACACAAAACAAAAGATTTGCTTCCAGATCTAAACTGCGGTCTTGGTATCTTACTATTGACTTGGGGCATTTTAGGGGGTAGGATTAATGTGCGACTAGAACGGTCGTATATGTGGGGGAAGAGGTAAGCTCTCAGTTTCGATGTTCAAGCTTTCCAAGAAGGCTGATTACGGGTTAATTGCGGTCAAGCACTTGGCGTTGCATCGCCGCGATCATGCCTGCAGCGCCAACGAGATTGCCGAAGAATACGGTATTTCCGCCACGCTGATGGCCAAGGTGCTCCAGAAGCTGGCGCACAAGTCCATTGTGGCGGCGAAGCATGGATCGAGCGGGGGATACCAGTTGTCGAAGGAGCCCTCGCAAATCAGCGCCCTCGAAGTCATTTCCGCGATTGACGGGCCGGTGCTGATCACTTCGTGCGTCACGAACCACGGGAATTGCGATGCCACCCAGCGCTGTTCGGTAAAAGAGCCGTTACGGAGAGTGAATGAGAGCATCTTAAATGTATTGGGTTCTGTCACCATTGCGCAAATGAGTGAAGATCCACAAGACCCCTCGCTCGTGGCCTTAAGAACTTAGCCCTGCCGAGCGCAGGTAGAGAGTTTGGGAGAAAGGGAAATATGGCCGTCACACTGCCGATTTACATGGACAATCATGCGACCACTCCAGTCGATCCCCGGGTGCTGGAGGCGATGCTGCCGTATTTCACCAATAAATTCGGCAATGCCGCCAGCCGCAATCACTCCTTCGGCTGGGCTGGCGAAGAAGCCGTGGAAAACGCGCGCCAGCAGATCGCCTCACTCATCAATGCCACGTCGAAGGAAATTATCTTTACCAGCGGCGCGACGGAGTCCGACAACCTGATGATCAAGGGGATCGCGGAAATGTTCCGCGAAAAGGGCAATCACATCATCACCCAGTCCATCGAGCACAAAGCGGTGCTCGATACCTGCAAGAACCTCGAGAAGCACGGCTTCGAGGTCACCTATCTGCCGGTGCAGAAGGACGGACGCGTCAGCCTGGACGAGCTGAAGGTGGCCATCAAGCCGACGACGATTTTGATCACCATCATGTACGCCAACAATGAAATTGGCGTGATTAACCCCATCGCGGAAATCGGAAAGATTGCGAAAGAACGTGGAATCTTCTTTGCGGTCGATGGCGTCCAGGCAGTGGGCAAGATTCCGGTCGACGTTCAAAGGGACAACATCGATTTGCTGGCTATCAGCGGGCACAAGATTTATGGGCCAAAGGGCGTTGGCGCCCTTTACGTGCGGCGCCGGAATCCGCGCGTACAGCTTTCCGCCATCATTGACGGCGGTGGGCACGAGCGCGGCATGCGCTCTGGCACGCTGAACGTGCCCGGTATCGCAGGCCTCGGCAAGGCCTGCGAAATCTGTCAAAAAGAGATGCCGGAAGAAAGTGTAAGACTCCGCGACCTGCGCGACCGTCTAAAGGCGGGGCTGGAAGCCAAGCTGGACGAAGTCTTCGTCAACGGCTCGATGGAACACCGCCTGCCCAACAACCTGAACATGAGCTTCGCCTATGTGGAAGGCGAGTCCCTGTTGATGGGCATTAACGACGTGGCGGTTTCGAGCGGGTCGGCCTGCACCTCGGCAACCCTCGAACCGAGCTACGTACTCAAAGCTTTAGGGGTGGGCGAAGACCTTGCTCACACCTCGATTCGATTCGGCCTCGGCCGTTTCAACACCCAGGAAGAGGTTGACTACGTTATCGACAAGATGGTGCAAGTCGTAACTAAGCTGCGCGAACTGTCGCCGCTCTATGAAATGGCCAAAGAGGGAATCGACATCTCAAAAATGAAATGGCAAACCGCCTAGAAGAAGGTTGAAAAA
>Ga0126378_10000494_pt1 | contig 29232 bp, 59 predicted proteins | sample PanSoiMetPlot_23_FD_92587 | JGI IMG/M metagenome (GOLD analysis project Ga0126378, IMG submission 92587) | Tropical forest soil microbial communities from Panama - MetaG Plot_23 | ecosystem: Environmental > Terrestrial > Soil > Tropical forest > Bulk soil | place: Panama | collected 2016-02-17
ACATTATGGAAAATATCTTGCCCAATAATATCAATGGTTTAAGTCATTTCTGGCGTTATCGCAATTTTATCGCATCGCGCGGCACTACATCTAGTAGGCCACGTGCTGTTCAGATATTGCCGTCACGTCATCGCCGCTTCGATCTCAGCAAGCGAAATCACCGCGAATCCCGATGCGCTGAAAATCGCCCGGACCTGATCTACCGTCGCGCCGATCGCTGTAAATTGATCGAATACTAGAACGCGCTTATCTCCCCATCGGCGGCGGATTTTCATGTCGCGCAACACCGCAGGGTAGTCATCGCCTAGCGAGGGTTTAATCTCTATCAACGCACAACAAAGGCGCTCCACAATCTCGTCACGAGTGCTAGACAATTCTAGCCGGCCCACGAGCCGAACATCCCACCCCTGGTCTTCAAATTCGACCGACAGCGCAGCGTCATTCTCCCGATAGCCCAGGATCGCCAGCACGGCTCGCTGAAACCCATCATCAAGAAACCGCGCTTGTAAAGCGTTGTGCTCGGGCGTCTCGCTCGGCTCGCCAAAATTGTTGATGATCAGCGTATAGACGTTTGCGTAACGTTCCCGGAACCAGTCTTGGTTCACCAGCCAATCGCAGTACGCTCGATCGGCCGCAAGTGCCTCGACCGGCTTACCGCGATATTTGCCAAAAGGAACGGTCTTTCCCGCATCCATACCACTCTCCGTTAGGTTGCTGCTTTCAGAGGAATTCCAGAGTTTGTTGCTCTGTTGCTCCTGTTGCTCGTGTTTCCGTATCTTCTATAGGGCGTAGTAATATTCCTATTTTCCATAATATTTTCTTTTCTCCCCTTATATCCCCGCGAAGAGCAACAGCAACAATATATATATAAGAGGCTGATAAGATTGAGGAACCTTTGTTGCTTTTAGGTTGCTTTCCCGTTTATGCCGAGCGACAACACTCTCTCACAACCCTGCATTTTCTGGCGGATACCAAAGCCATGTAACGAATGAGACCTGATAACTCATGGATGCGCCTGCGATATTTTTTGTATATCTACCCTGCTTTCTATACCAGCGGTATTTTTTGAGTGTTGCAATTATCTGGCGAGCTGTTGGGACATCCTCGCGCTCGAATTTTAGGTTAAATGCATTTTCAATAACATCGGGAATATGCACTGGGGAATTCTTTTGCACGTAATGCATTAGTTCACCCTCCCAGGGAGGGCTTTCCACTCTATCTTTAGTAATTTCTTTAGCTACTGCGATTAATTCGGGCTCGAACAGATACCACCTATCTCCGCGTGCATATCGAAGTAACGTTTCAGACCATAATTGATCTCGCACAAATTTGAGCCCGTCGAGATCGATCGCAGAGCATTGAACTGGCCACCACCTACGATTGCCTTCGATCCGTGCGGCCCAAGTATCGCGCTCTGTAGTACCACCAAAGACGCATTGTCGTGGGAAGGGTTTTGAGCGTCGGCCGTAGGCCAATCTGAAGCGATCTTCGCGTCGGGAGACGAACGACAGAACCGCGTTCCACTCGGAGCGTTGGACGGCTTCGAGCTCGTCGAGTTCCATGATCCAGATCCCAAGGATTTGCTCCTGAGCGTCGCGGGTGTTGAGAGCGGAGATGTTGTTGGAGTACCATGCACCGCCGAGGATATTGAAGACGGAGGATTTGCCGATGCCGGTTGGACCTTCGAGGACGAGGACGCAATCGGCTTGGCAGCCAGGCTGCATGACGCGGGCGACGGCAGAGATCAGCCAGCGAGAGCCGATGGCGCGGGCAAACGCGTTATCAGGGGCGCCGCAATAGTATGTAAGCCAGGACATGCCGCGGGGATCGTCGAGGGGAATGGATGGGTCGCCGATGCGGGTGACGCCATCCCAAATCGACGTTTGGGGCGAGAAACCGCCGAGGCGCTCGAAATAGTCGATGACGGGGTGATATCGGTTAGCGGCGCGCTCGGCGATACCGTTGATAATTTCGTGAACGGCGCTGGAGCCGAGGGTGACAAGGTTTTGCTGCAGCCAAAGGGTGCACTCGTAATCATCGGCGTCGGTGAGCAGGCGCGGCATGAGGGATGTGTTGCTGTCCCAGGGCACGGGAGCGCAGAGTTTGGCTTGCTGGGCGAGCATGTCGTATCGGAGTGCGCCGGCGAATGCGGGGTCATTGGTGATGGCGATATCGCCGTTGAGGGCTATGGGTTTGGCTGCGCCGGAGTTGTTGAGGCGGATTTGGTTCCACCACGCGGGCAAGCCTGCGGCGGCTGGTGCGGCGCTGGGCGCACCTGGGGGAGCTGACCGAGCCATTTGTTGGGGGCGCGATCAGGCGGGATTGTGCGAGGGGTTTCCGGGGAGTATATAAGGGATGCGCGCGAGCGTCATGTGGTGTTCTCCGTGGTGCGTAGGGGCCGCTCGGTGTGGTGTCGAGCGGCCCCTGTTACAATTTGGGGAAGACGACGCTAAGCGAGGTTTATCGGTTCACGCAAGCGTCATATTCACACGCGATATCGTGTGTAAATGCTGCGCCGCACAGCACAAAATCTAGTATGAGCTATTAACGAAAACGGCGCCGAAGGCGCCGCAGCTCGTCGTCTAAAAAAACGGGGTTTATCTTTCCTCTCCGGCATGCGGGGCGCTATCGTTGTTGGCGCACGATCCGAACGCTACCTAATGTGCGTTTTCGTAATCCGCTCGGCTGGGGAGCGGCTCATCAATCTCGCCTCGGTAATTGTCGGCAATGCGGACGCACAACTTAATTAAGAAGCGTCGAGCGCGAGCCTCCTCATATGACAGGTCGCTGTCATTCATGTTATCCGCGCAATCGCGTAGATCGTCCATGGTATTCTGGAACCTGCAATAAGACATATTCGCCATGATGCGCTCCTATTCGGGGGAGAAGAAGGTTAACTCAGGTTTTGAGTGAGATCGGCGAGTTGCTCATTCGAAAGCGGCGTCGCTGCACGCGCGGCGATGCGCCGTTGCTCGACCTGCATGCCGGCTTTCGCAATCGCCTTGCTCATCCATGTTCCGTGCGTCTCGCCGCCTACGGTGCAGCACCAACCTTCACTCGTCTCAAACACGCGGTCTTTCATCTCTCCCTCCGCTTTCGGGCGCACCGCACAGGTTTTCATGGCTTAACTCTCCAAAAAAACGGCGTTCGCCGTCACACACATATATATATGAGCCCCGATATGCGGCGTCAAGGGTCAATGCTGATGACTTCGCCAAAGGGCGCGCTACGTTCGCGTCCGGTCGCGGCCCAAAGCAACGGCGCTTCGGGCTCGTCGGTCGGGAAGTGCGCGAGTAGGTCCGTGAGGAAGATGATGCACGCCGGCCGCTCGTAATCCTCGCGCTCCTCCAGCGACGTGAAGCAATCGGTGAACACCGTGCCGCCGCCGCCGCGTGCGGTAAGCTTGATCTCGTCGCCAGGCTCGAACGTCTCGCGGCCCTGTAACTGGGTGTCCCAATAGGTGACGTTGACGCGGAGCGGCTCGGTATCCTCGACGATGGCGTTAAGCTCGGAGGCGAATTTATCGAGCGCGCCCCAGCACGAGCCGGACGCATCAACGAATACCTCGATCGGCCCAAGGCGCCGGGAGCGCAGCGAGGGGAGATAGATACCCTGTGCGACAAAGCGGCGATTGGGTGGCGTCCAGGTATAATCGCGTGCTGCTGCCTCGGTGATGAACCGGCGTAGCAAGATCTGCCAGGGCGTTGTCGACGTCCGAGCGCCCTCAAGGAGCTGTTCGGCCGCGCCAGGCATGTTGCCGGCTTTCTTTGCGCCCATCTCGGCTTGCAGGCCGGCGATCTTCCAGTCGTGCTCGTTCTGCGGTAGGGGCTGTCCCTGAGCCTGCCCGCTCGCATCGTCGCTAGAGCCCTTAGGAGCGTCCGTGATACGCGAGGCGCCCTGCCCTTGCTGCGAGCCCTGCTTGCCCGACCCTTGCTGTAGCTGCCCGCCGCCGTTGCCGGGTGGCGGCTTCTGGCGCAAGAGCAACGAGTGAACTTGCTCGGCGCTGTGATCCTCGTACCGCGCATCGTAGAGCGCGCCGGTCGGGAGGCGCATGCCGCACGCTTTCATGATTGGCGTCGCGGCATACTCACCGGCTTGGTTCCATGTGTCTTCGTCGCGGGCACCACGGCGCCAGGGATGGCCGGCCGCGCAGCGGACGACGTGCAAGGCGAGGGCCGACGTTAGATCCTCAAACTTGGCGTCGAGCACGCGCTGGGGGTTGTAGGCGAGCGTCGTGCCATCGGTTGCCATCATCGCGTCGAGGCTGGAATCCTCGACCGGCTGCAGCCGCAGCGCCAGGGCGCCAAAGAATGGCGCTTGCCTGAGCAGCGCCACGCGGGCGCGCTTGATTTCGAGAGCGGCCAGGGGATTTGTGTGGGTCACAGCTTTTTCCTCATCAGCCAATAGATCCCTTCATCATCTACATCCAGGTAGAAGCGGGGATCGTTGCGCTCGTCTTGAGCGAAATCCTCCGGGCTATCCGCAGAGCACCATCCAAAGTTGTCGATATCATCATTAGACACGGGCACCGGATAGCGGATATGCGCCACTAATTCCCAGGCATCATCTTCTGACCACCCGGACGCCACGAGTTCGCCGACGATCCCCGGAAGTGTGCGGCTTTCTATTTTCATCTGGTTCCTCCGATCGCACAATTGAGCCGCCCGGTTATTGGTGTTATGCGGGCGGCTCTCAGCGCGGTCGCTAACCCGTCAACTCATCGCAGTCCATGTCAACGTCGGCCGCGTCAACCTCGGCGATGATCGCGTCAAGCGTATTGATACGGTCAGAAGCCTCTTGGCCGGCGTCGCTCTCCTGCCATCGCTCGGAGGCTTCGTCAAACTCTTCTTGCCATTCGTCCTTGATGTCTGTCAGTCGATCGAGCAAGGCGCTGCGGGCCACATCAAACGCATTGTAAAGCGCCTGTAGGTCGTTGATTTCCGCTTTCTTGAGTACGCATTTCATGGGGAATTATCCTTGCAGCGGGTTGTGTGTCCTGTGTTTCCTTTAGGCCAGGAATTCGGAGATGCTTTCCAAAATTTTTTCGGCCTTCTGCGCTACCTCGTCGCGCAGCGTGTCGGCGGTCCGTAGTGTCTCGGCGTCGAATACGCAAAGCTCGTCACGCAGCCGGTTGACCATCGCGGTAAGCTGATCATCACCCGCGATGTTGAGCACGGGCAGCACATCGACCAACTCCCGTACGTTGTTGACCAACGAGTCGCGGAAGACGTTTTCGGCTTTCTGCGTGACTTTCTTGGTGGGGTTTCCGCGATCGTTGAGCACAGTCTCGGCAGGCCCGGCTGGCACGTAGTCGCGCAAGGACGTCGCCATGTGGCGGATGACCTTATCCATACGCCCGTAGAGTTCCTTGGTGGCGTCGGCTGCGGCTTCCTTTAGGTCGCGGTCAATCTTCTCCGCGATGGCGGCTGCAGCCTCGTCGGATACGTCAGCGCGAAAGTCTGAGCCTGTCGGCACCTTATAAAACTGTGTATCGAACTTGAACGACTGCCTGATCTCGGACGCGGAGGGATAGTCGGCGGGGTCGAACAATGAGCCAAGCTCACGCTGTGCGGTAGCGACGTGCATAGCGTGGCCTTGTGCGAATTCGTCAGCTGCGTCCTCGAATTCGCGTTCCAGCTGCCGCATCTTTTCGCCATAGGCGAGGATATTGGCGGTCGGCAGCATACGAGCGCCGTTGTTCGCCCAAGGCAGGGTCGCGCCGATGAAATAGGTGCGGGCGGCGCTGACTGCTGTGCCAAGCGCCGCAAAGGCGTCGGCGTGGTAGAGCTTCTTGCGGTAGGCGCCCATCTTGGCGCTGACGCGATGCGCGTCGTTAACTTCCTTGGTGGCGCCATTGTCCTTTTTCGCGTTTCCGGGCATCTTGATATTCAGCACGGCGAGCACGGCGCGGTCACGGATGGATGTAACCTCATCGGTCATCGAGGAGTCTCCGGGGTGCAGCTGGTGGACGGTAGCGGGCATGGTGGTGTTCTCCGATGGTTGAGCGCGTGCGTGGCGCGCGACGCTTATATGATAGCGCGGTATGGGATAGTCAAGTCTTGCCTATCTAGCTCTGATGGTGCGCCCAAATTCCGTACAGTACGCCGATCAATTCGGGGATCGCAGACATGGCGATGCCGAGCCTGCAAGTCTCAGAAGACTCGCCTGCCGAGGTGATCGGGCACAATAAAACACAATCGCCCACGCGAGTAGCATCGTAATCACGCGGCAGCGTATGAGCCGTGATTTCAACCCCGGTTGTTTTGATGTATGCACCGCCTCCCCTGCTGCTACGCCAAGGGGGCTTGTCGAACTTGATGATCATGCGATGATCTCCTACTCAATGCCCAAAATTGGACATCATGCCTTCGCAGCCGCCACCACCACTGGTTTCTGCGCAGCCGCATACGCAGCCAATGCCGAGAAACAAGCAGATAACGACCGACGCGATTACGCGGCAGATTGCGCCGCCCGATCCGTCCACCTTCCTCGGAAGTCCGCAATATCCTAAGCCGTCGTGCGTCATGCGATGATGATCCCCTTTAGCTTGGCTGCATGTAGCAAAGATCGAGGAATTGCAGCGCTTCCTGGAGCTTACGGGTTTTCTTCTCGATATTGCCGGCGACGTAAACATGCCATGCCATGCCCGGCCCCATCCGGGCAATGGTTGCGCGGGCGTTTAGGGATGGCGTGTAAATCAGCACCACATCGCCATCGCTGGTTTTGAATGTCCTGCGAACAGCGGTTTGCCCGGACAACGGCAGGGCGTACATCATGCGATGATCTCCTGATGATCGACGGCGAACGTGGTAGCTGCAGCGGTGTTGCATAGCGATACATCGCGGGCCGTCGCATCGCGATAGACGTAGACGCTCATTTCCTCGCCAAGCCGTTCAGCGTATTGCAACACGGCGCCAATGTTGCGGGTGGTAGCCCGTCGGGCGATGCCGCCAGCAATGGCGAAGCGGGCATCAATCTTCTCAGGCACGGGTGCCGTCATCGGGTTGAGCAATACCTGATCAAGATTGGGCAAGCTGTGGCAGATTTCCAGGAACGCGATAAGTTCGATCATGGGGCCCTCGCTAACGGTGCCGGCAATGGTAGCCATCTCGGCGGCTGGCGGTAGGTGCATATCCACAATCCGGGACACCCGTTCCCATGAACGCGGGTTAGGCGACGAATGCTGCTTTGGGTCGAACTGATGCAACAGGTCGGGGCGGAAGCGGATGAACGCGACAATCTCGGCGCTGACGGTGCCATCGGCAAGCATGCGCTTGCACCAATCGCTGACGTCCGGAACCATGCGGACCCAGGTGAACCGCAGGCTAAGCGCGGCGAGCATCTTGTGAACACCGCTACGATTGGACTCCAGATTGGTCGCGGCAATCTGCGACCACCCACACGGCAACTGGCGCATACCGCTGCGATTTTCCAAGATCCACTGCATCATTGCGGCTTGCACCGAGTCGGGTGACTGGCCGATTTCGTCCCAGAACAGGACGCCTTTGCTATTGGGGTCGGTCGGGAAGAAATCCGGAACCGCCCAGCGCACGGTGTCATGACCGTTGACGGGCGGGAGTGGCATGCCCTTAAGGTCGACCGGATCCATCTGTGAGCCGCGCATCCACGAGCGGCATTCGATGCCGCCTAATTCCTCGGCGCACACTTGCTGTACTACTGAGGTTTTGCCGATGCCCGGATCACCCTCGATTACCAAGGGAATGCGTTGCTTGATGAATTCGGCCAGGACCGGGCGCAGCTGACTCGGCGTCAGGGTGTAGTCTGTCATATCCTATCCGTTCCTAGAATGGGTGGGTGTGCGCGTGATTATGTAAGCGCCCCGTTTAGAGGCGTCAAGCGCGGGTGACAAAAATTATTTGTCGCTCATTCCCCACACGATGCGCGCGGTACGGATTTCAGCCGCGCGCTCCTGATCGAGCTTGGCAAGGCGCTGGTTAAATGCGAGATTGACCGGCTCGCCATTGAATCGAGCGTCGCAACCATCCCCGGCGCCGATCAGCACGGCGGTAGCTTGGCGCTTGATGAGCGGCCCCTCACAAGCTAATCCGCACTTGTAGTCGTCGCCGTCCGGGCTCAGCGCTGGACACGGGCCGCGCCCAAGATCGCCAAACACATGCCGGCTAAGCTCGCACTGCACGACGTAGCAACACACACCGCAGCGATTGCACGGGGAACCATGCGGCGGCTTCTTCTCAAACATCTGGCGAGGAACGCGCGCGAGCATCTCAAGAGTCCTCTTCAAGCGGGCGCTGCACTGAGCCGCCGCCGCTTTCACCCGACACTACGCGCTCGGTAAACCCCCACGGGAAATCGATGCTTAGGATCGGGCACCGCATACAGGAAATATTGGTTCGCGGTATCGACGAGTCGGCTTTCGGCCGGGTATAGCTCGACTGCCTCGATCTCCGTTTTTCCTAAAATGGGGGTTTATGTAAGTGATGCGAGCGCGCGCTTCCAGCGGTCGACCTCGGCCTGATAGCCATTGATAATCTGCTGAAGCGTCTGACCAGATTCGCCCCACTGTTGACTCGCATCGCATCGCTTGGCGGCAAGCGTGGCGCGGTAAAGGTTGTCCTCGGCATTCCCGAGCTGAGCCTTAATCGCGTATTCAACGTCCTTATTCATCGCTTCCTCTAAATCAGGTTTCCGCTGGTCGCGCAGTAGATTGCGGATTTCGACAAGCAAGCCGATCGCATCATTTAGCAGCTCATTTTGATTCTTGCCGCTAACGTGGGCTTGCTGCCCGCCTGCGGTGATGAACGACCCGCCGCCTCGATTGGCCAGCCATTGCGCCATCCGCTGATCTGACTGATCCATCCGTGTCTCCTATTCCGGGATCTATGTGTGATTGACTGCGGCGATTGCGCGAGCGGTCATGTAGGCGTCAATTGCTGCCTCACTTGATCCGCTACCCAACCAAGCCGCAGCGCGCCAGCGTTCAATAATTCGCCCGGTCATCCGGCCGTGTTCGGAGCCAGCATCGCGAGCGACGATCACGCTCGCCTTCTCTGCGTTGGCTTTCGCGCGCTCATACATTGCGGCATCTCCTACCGGGGTTTATGTCACTCGGAGCGCCATATAGCGTTTCCGGCTGGTTCCGCGCTCGACAAGCGCTAGATCATCGGGCACACACGACTCGTCCTCATTGGCCCAATTGGCGAGCCAACGCCGCGCGCCGTCAAGCGCAGCTGGCGCGTCCGACGCTTCGACCACAAAGTCATCGCCGCTCATCGGCGCTGTGCCGGCATCCGTGTCATGGAAGAGCCCGTTGGCCTTTCCGCCGGACATTGGGCACACTACGTCCGAGCCTGCTTCACCTTGACGATAAAGATACACGATCATGGCGCTATCCGGGGTATGCTTTGTCGTCTAGCTCAGTTTTTTGGGTCGGCAACGCGCCGCAAAGCGTACCCAATCAGCGTTGCTAAACTCTGACGGGTGCGGGTAATTGCAAGGCACTTGATCGATGTTTCCACGAAAACATGATGCGACTCCCGTTCCTTCCCAGAGGCACGTTGGCTGCTGGATTGAGGACGCAGGAGCAGTACTAACGAAGAGGGCAAGTAGCCATGACATATTATTTCTCTCCGGGGGTCTACTCAGGTTTCAATTGTCCAGTGCTCGACGTGAGCGTCGCAATGTTTGCATCGCTCGCTCGCTAAGCGCTTCAGCCAGTCAGCGAACGAGCAAATCAACCCTGCCGTCCGCCCGCATCCGCCGTAGAAGTGCCACTTTGCCATCGGGGGGTTTCAGTCATTCTCGCCGAAGCGGCCATTCCATTGATGGCCGCAGTCAGCGCACTCGATCACCATGCGCCGCGTCTTGCGGCTCATGGAGCAGTCAAGCCATTCGCGCACCCAATGATAAAGTCGCTTGTGGCATCGGGGGCACGATCTCTCTACCTTCATGGCTCTATCCGGGGTTTAGTAAGGTAGCGGCAGACGCCGCGGGCCGAAGGGATGCAATGATTGCAGGCGGTGAATGCCCTGCCTCAGCATCACTGCGCGCCTCGCGTCTTTACCTTGAAATCGCCGCTTGCTCATCACGCGATCGAAGCAAGCTTGCAGGCCCTGTTCCAGAGCGGCTAACCGTTGATACTTTGTCATCTCGCGTCTCCTATCGGGGGTTAACTCAGCTTCCGAATGATTTCGTCGTCATAGCGACGAACATTGTCCCGCTCGCCAATAAGCCGCACGATCACCGAGGAGCCTTTCGTGGTGATGACAGTCGCCTCTGTCCGACCCCGCCGAGATTCAACCTCCACCTTGTCGCCCTGCTTGAGCTTGCTGATATCCATCTTTGGCTCCTATCTCTCGGGGGTTTATAGCTGAGGCTTTCGCGCTTGAGTTCGTCGGGCAAGAACATATCGGCGTGCGGGAAGCCGTCGAAGCGCACCGAGGCGCACCGCTTGCCGACGTGGGTTATCCGGCCGTGATATTCGTAGCCATTGGTGGCGCGGGTCCACACAACGCGATCATCTACCTTGCACTCGTCAAGCGTCATCTTGGGCTCCTATCCGATGCTCGGTGAGCACAATTGCACCTTCCAAGCCTGCTATCAGACTCTTGCGCATGGCTTCCTCGCTTTCACCGCCCGCGCCACCCAAGTCACGCATCATCCATTGCAAGGCTCGCATGATCAGCGATTGGCTCATCAGGGTCTGACGTTCGATGTCTGTCATCGGGGGGTTATAGCTGAGGATGAAGCGCGCGATCGACGACTCGATATTCTATGCCGCGCGGGGATATGATGAGGCGAGCGACAGCTTCGTGAGGCTGTATCTCGCCGGCCGCTCGCAGCTGTTCCACGAGCCGTGTCCAGCTGACGTGATTGGCCATTCCACCTAACTGTCGCGCGTTCTCGATTAGCTCAATTTCCATCGGGGGTTAATGTTGAAGTGGAAGGGAGAGCAATTTCTGCTCCTCGATTCGCTGCAAAACCGTTTCGCCGGTAGGCAACATAATTTGCCCCAGGAACGCTCCCTCGAAGCTCAGCATGCCAACCTCGACGGCAGTAAGCTGACCTTTGATCCAATCTCGCAGGATCGACCACACAGCAGTCTCGCCGATTGCCATGGCCCGCTTTTCATAGTCGGCGCGCGAGCCGCGGGTCCGCGCCCTGTAAGGGTGGTGCCGCAGCCAGGCCGCAGCATAGCCTTTGAACGATGCCTCGATCGACACCTTCCGCTCGCGCCACTCGAATTGAACGAGCACTCGGCCGGCAGCGAAGTCTTCCATCGTACCGAACGATGACCCGCCGAAAGTCCTAATCAGCTTCTGCATGTCCGCAATCGCCGACTTGCCACTCGTTGCGTTTTCGTAGGGCAACGTCATCGGGGGTTAACTCATATTTTGAGTCAGGTCGGCGAGTTGCTCGGACGAAAGCGTTGGCACTGTGCGAGCGGCGAGGCGGCGCTGCTCAACCTGCATTCCAGCCTTGGCGATGGCTTTGCTCATCCACGTACCGTATGTCTTTCCATCCACGGCGCAATACCAGCCGTCACGGAGTTGGAAGACTCTGTCCTTCATCTCAATGTTCCTCTTTCGGGGGTTCACTCAGGTTTCGTAGGGACCAGCGAACGGGTGCGAATAATATCGCACCTCGACGAGCGCCGCCGATGGTGAGTCGGCAGCACGCACGCGGTTGTCGCACAGTTGGTCGAACGTCCATCCCTGTTTGAGAGTGACGATCACGCCATTGCCGATTCCGCGTTCATCATCCACTAATCCGACGCGCGAGTGACGGCGCAATCGATCGAGCGCTCCGTTCGGTCGCCTTGGTGGTGCCTTCATTTCTTCCTCCAGACGGGGGTCTATGTGGGTTGCGTTTGTTCTCTATCTTCGTCCTTGACATAAACATAAGCGCTCCCATATGATCCGTCAAGACACAAACGGTAGCGCAAACGAAAAATTTTATGCACGGCCCTGACGACACACCGCCGAAGTTCCGCATCGGATATGCCCGCGTCTCGACCGCCGATCAAGATCCGGCGATGCAGATCGATGCGCTGCTGCGGGATGGCGTGCCCGAAGAGAATATCTATCAGGAGCGGGTTAGCGGTGCCGCGAAGAAGCGCCCGCAATTCAACCGCATGATGAAAGAGCTTCGTCCGGGTGATGTCGTCACGGTGTGGAAGCTCGACCGCCTCGGGCGCACCTTGCGCCAAGTACTCGACACCATCGCTCGAATCGATGAGGTCGGCGCTCATCTTCGCATCCTGACGCAGCAGATCGACAGCAGTACGCCGATGGGCAAGTGTATGCTGGCGATGGTCGCGGCGTTCGCCGAGCTGGAGCGTGACCTGGCGATAGAGCGCACCAAGGCCGGTCTCGCTGCGGCAGCCGCGCAAGGGCGTCGAGGTGGCGCGCGGCAGCAGTATGCCGAGGAAGATATCGCGGCAGCGGCTACGGCTTTTCGCGACGGCGCCACATATAAAGAGATAGCCGAGACGGTGCGGAACCGGAAGGGCCGCGCCATCACCCCGACGCAGTTGAAACGCAGGATCGAGGAATATGAGCGACGCAAAGACGCCTGAGCAGACGACCCCGTATATCGAATGCACTTGCGAGCTTGGCTATAAGCGCTGCCGATGCACGCCTGAACAGACGACCGATCGAGAGACGATTGAGCGCATCATGTCGCCGTCCAAGTATGACACTCATCGCATCGTCAGGGATCTTGTCGCCGCTCTTGCTGTGGCGCGGGAAGAGGGCCGTCAAGAGGCGACTCGGGAGGCGACTCGGTACGTGCCGCCGCGCGACCGTTTAGACGATGCGATCGACGCCCTTGTCTGCGAAGCGATGGAAGAGGGCGCGCGGCTTGAAAGGGAACATCATGGCTGACCAAACACAAACGACCGATGCGGTGATCTTGTGGTGCCCGTTCTGTGGGGAAGAGCCCGAGATTGCCAAACACTTCAAAGAAGAGATGTGGCGGCTTGTGCATCGCTGCCCTGCCGTTGGCCCGATCACTATCGACTGGCGAGATAGCGTTGCCTCTGTGATAAAGGATTGGAATCGCCGTGCCTGAGCAAACGACACTTACCGCTCGCATCGCTGAGCTTGAACGCCGAGTCGCGGCTCTGGAAAGCGAAAGAGCGATCATCAGGCACGCGCCGCCTCAGTATCGGTGTTGCCGTGAATGCGGGGGTCGAGTTCATTTCGAATCAGCGGCATAAATTCCTTTGCTCTGACGAATGCTACTTTGCGCGTCGGAGGCGACACGATGCCCGTCGCCGAGATAGCAGAAGAGAATACAACCGGAATTATCAGCGTGCTCGGCGTGCCCTTGCTAGGGAGATTATGCGTGTCTGACGCTACACAGACGACCGTCCCGATTGACTATCAGCACGGCTATTTTGACGGTGCTGGCGATGGCGAGCGCCGCGGCACAAAATCAGAACGCAAGCGCTGTTTGGAAATTATCTCTCAATATGGTGGCGCCGACTTTCGTGAGATAGAGGAGGCCATCCGAGCAGGAGATTTACCATGAACGCACCTGAACAGACGACCGGCTGGGGTTCTATCCAGCGTTGGCGTTGGCTTAGCTTGTTGCAGACGGCGACTATTCTGGTTTTGATCGCAGAGTTGCTATGGCGCGGTTATGTCCGATAAATCGACCGACAGTCACGGATTTCAGTGGGGCTGCATGGCAGTGACGCGCCTGACCGATCTAGGCAAGGAAGGCAAAGTTCTCGGTGTGAAGACGCCGCGCGAGGCTATCCAAATCCGGGTGACGCCATCCGGCCTGATCAGGATATATCGGGAAGGTGCTGACCGTGAATGCTGACGAGACACAAACGACCGACAGCAAACTCCCGACGAGCGATTTCGTGCAGATGGCTTCGCGGATAGCGCAACTGGCTGCTGGCTGGGCAGCCGACACGATGGTGTTGCCGGAGGACTTGACTAGGCCGATGCGCCACGAGGCTGTGCGTCGGTTTGCGGAAGATATCATTACGCGAGTTCATCGCATCACGGAGCGCGCACGAAATGGCTGATACACAAAGGACCGCAGGCTCGATATTGCTTGCCATAGCGGCCATGCACGATAGGGCGGCACGCCGTAACAGACGCGAGCCTCTTCGTCGGCTGGTTCACGAAGAGTGTGCCATGCATTTGCGGGCGATCTCTGACGATCATGAGGCTATCGCCGCTCTGCTTGCTGGCGTTGATAGAACGGAACTGACGGCGGGTGACATTTGAAATGAGCGATACACAAACGACCGATAGGCGGCACGGATGTTTCGTCGAGAGGAAATAGGCAGCGCCACGCTCTATTGCGCCGATTGCCGGGATATTCTCCCTGATTTGACAGTTGATGCCGTGATCAGCGATCCGCCTTACGGAATTAATTACACGCACTCAGGGGGCGAGCGGCGTTTTTCTAAAGTTGGACAAACGAAGGCCAGTAAGGCGCGAGGCGTGCCACCGATTGCTGGCGATGCGGTTCCGTTCGATCCGACGCCTCTGCTCATATTCGGTAACGTGCTCTTATGGGGAGCGGATCATTATCGGGACCGTCTACCAGCCGGGGGGCGGATGCTCGCGTGGGACAAGCTGGCTGGGATGGAGCCTTGGGATAGCTTTAGCGATGTTGAATTTGCCTGGCACTCCAAAGCTTCGGCCAGTCGACTTTTTTTCGATGAAATGGAAGGGTATCGCATGCGACAAGAAGGGTGAAGCAAATGGACTCCGCGAACATCCAACACAAAAGCCTATCGCGCTAATGATCTGGTGCATCCAGCAAGCGGGGATGCCCAGGAAAGTATGTGACCCCTATATGGGCTCAGGAACGACTGGCGTCGCTGCAGCGAGGCTTGGCTGCGAATTTATCGGAATCGAGATCGAGCCGCGTTGGTACGACTTGGCTTGCCGGCGGATCGACGAAGCGCAACGGCAACCAAACCTGTTCGCGGAAGCTGAGGTTGGCGTCGCCACGCAGATGGAGATCACATTTGGCTGATACATTAACGACCGACGATCAAAGAATGATCGCGGAGGCAGTTGAGCCGATGATGGCAGCGTGCGGAAACAGCTATGCCAATGCATGGCTGGAAAAGTGGCTGCGCTGGGCGAAGAGCAGGGGGGCTTACGAAGGGAGGGTCATCGGCAACATTTGCGATTTAAAGGATGCTTGGGAGATCGAGTATGAACGGCGATTCAGCACCTGAATTGATCGGCCTTAACTCCCCCTCGAATCCAAGCCCTTAATATTGGATCATCCGCCAATCGACCGCGAAATAGTGCTGTAACTGCGCGAGCACGCGGTCCGCGTGAGCGACACCGAAGGCGCGCATCTCGTAGCAGATTTGCCGACAGGTGGCGGCTTCCCGATGATCCTTATCTGCGGCGTCGCCAGCGATGCAGCGATCCCCTTCCCATCTATCGCAGGGCTGCAGCCAATGATTTGCCGGGTTGGCATTGTCGCCACCTAAGCAGACCGGGATCAGATCATCGTCCTCGAAGCGCCAGCGATCAGCCGGGCCGTAACCGTATTTGGCTAGAGTGGCATTCTTATCGTGCCAAACCCGATGCGCTTGATCATATCCGCGAGCGCATATCTCTTGAGAGCTGGTGCTGCGAACGGCGCCAGGCGTCAGCTTAGGGTCGGGCAGCGCTGGATCATGTTGCCCAAGCACAGACAAAGCGAATAGCCCAATCCCCGCAAACCCCACGATAAAGCTGACAGCACGCATAATCAATATTTACCTCCGGTAAAAGCACGCATGCCGTAGCGCATGCTGCCGTCGGCCCACGGATCAGGCTCGTCTGCAAGCCCGTCGACATCCGCGAGAAAGTCCTCCTCTTCCTCCGCGTCATAAGCAAAGCCGAGAAAGCGGCAATCGTCAGCTGCGTACACTTTAACAGCAAAAGTGTGCGGAAGCTGCGTGAGGCCGCTGCGGATCTCCGCTATCTCATAGCTGTATCCGCCAGGACAGTGCACCTCGATCAGCCTCTCGGCATCATCGCGATCCGTGAACTGCAGACGTGGATTGTCGGTGATCGTCATCATGGTAGGGCCACCTCTCTTGTGCGTCCATTTTAGATAGCGCTCGCCTATTCGATAGTCAAGTCCTGCCTTACCCTAGGCCAAAATTTGTATGAGGCAGGGCTTGCCTTCGCCGCGGTAGTTTGCTATATGATCCCGCACTAGATGGTGAGCATGATAATTCAAACCCCAGGAGGACGAGATGGCGCCAGCGCCGGGAAAGCCGGCGCGCTATCTCTTGTCGATCATCATGGCTAGGCGTCGGTATGCCTTATGCGGCGAGACACTGAAAAAAGCACGCGAGTCTCTTGGGCTCAGCCGGCAGCAGATTTGTGACATGGTGGATATGGATCGGATGACATATGCCGCTGCCGAGCAAGGACGTCGCGGTTTTCCGATAGCACGGCTTCACATGTTACCGCGGCAGATTGCCCTGGCAGTAGCGGAGGCGCTCGTAGAGCAATTACGCCGAGAGCTTGCGTGCCTGGTATCACGGGCGGCGCCTCTCAAAAAAGGAGGGAATCGTGAAAACTAGGCTGATTAAGGCTTGTCTTCACTGGAAGAATATCGGCGCGTGCATCACGGTTTTTGGAGTAGCGCTGATGTCATGGGCTGCTCGTGATTGGATGTTGTTCAGCGGGATGCTAATCGGCATCGGCGTCGGCGGTCTCTTTGAAAAGGAAATCTAAATGAAACAAACAGCATTTGCCGCTACGCTGCTCGCGTCGAGCGCAGCGCTTGCGCAGCAACCGACTATTTCCACGCAACAACTAATGACCAACGGAGACGTAACCCCAGTTGCATCGACTGGACTTGGCGCTGGCGGCTTTATCGCGGTGTCTGCGCTCGACAAGAGCGGCGCGCTTCGGCTTTACCTCTATACCGGCTCGGCACCATCGGACCACGGCAAGCTAGAGTGGTACGAAACAATACAACCATCAGGGCAGCATCCTATGTGTGTCGCCACGCTTACGGTGACCGATCCCGAGTATGCGGGCGGCTTTACGCCACAGCACTGGCCGTTTCCGAGTCAAGCCGAGTTTGAATATTGGACAGAGTATCCGACGCTGATCCTCAATTGGCAGACCGCGACGCCGCTACTCCCGAATTCGACTTACTCGGTTGACACGATATGCCCGCCGCGCACGTTCAACCCGATCAAGCACGGGGTTACCGATATCGAGTTGGGAACGGGCATCGGAGCAATTCAGTAATGTCGTTTAGCTGGCAGGAGATAGCCTTAGCCTTCGCATTAGGCTGGCTCTTCGGCATGGTGGTTTTGAGATTCGCTGCATCCCGCGGCGGGTGCGGCCGGGCAGGTTAGAGAAAGCGAATCCCGCCTCGGCCGTATCGTGAGGAGTGGAGAAATGGACAATCTGAGCCTTCCCCTTATAATCACCACCTCCGTCTTATTTTGGGCCTTATGGCTATGGGGATTTCCGCGGTATCGCGTATGGTTCGCCCACCAGAAGGGCTTGGCCGATCTTGCGCGTGCCCAGAATGAGCAGCAGATTCAAGTTGCACACGCCAGCGGGCGTCTGAAGGCCGCTGATCTTAATAAACGAGCCGCCATCATAGAGGCCGAGGCGGTATCGAAGCAGATCGAAGTTATCGGCACCAATCTCAAAGAGCACGATCTCTATCTGCGTTGGCAATGGATAAAGATGATGGAAGAGCGCCAGGGATCGACAATTTACGTGCCAACTGAAGCTAATCTGCCGATTCTAGAGGCGACCCGGCTGGCAAAAGTTGCGCAATAGAATTCGCCGCATCCCGCGGCGGGTGCGACCAGGGCGGGTGGGAAAGAGACCCCGACTCGGCCGCTTTGGACATGGACAACGGAGTTTTCTAGCATGAACAAGATGTTGACGGCAATGGGCGCGATGGCGCTCGGACTCGGTCTTGCTTCGGCAGCAAATGCCGACACATTCACGGTCGACACGGGTACGGTCGTAAGCTCGGGCGGCAATGGTGCCGGTCCGCAGCGGTGCTTTCAATTCACGCTGCAAACCGGGGCAGACACGTTTGTAAATCTGGCTTATGTCTATCCGTCGGCCGGGTTTGTGACCACGCAAATGCTGGCCGATCAGGACGGTAAGGATCAGGTAATCGCCAACCTGCATCGCTCAATTACGGTAGCGCACTCGACGACGCCCCTCACGATAGGCCCGCCGCCGGCGACCTGCGGGCAAGGGATCGAGCCGGGGCCAGTCTATCCGGTTTCGGGTGTCCCGCGGGCACAGTAACAGCCGAACGGGGCGTAGTCGATCGTCTGAAAACGTTGGGGGTGACCTGGGCATGTCATAAAACTGCCCCATGCCAACAGAACGACATTCATAGCTGCGGACTGCTTAATGAAGAGGATGGCTTATAGCCGCGCGAAATTCGGAAGCCGCACGGCCGGCGGTAGTGAGGCGGATAGCGTGAGCACTGAAGGGCCATTTCCGCTACGGGGGCGTCATCTCCCACGCAATTCGCGTCCGGATGGCACGGGCGCGATGCCTGATGCTCATCCTCTTCACTAAGCGGCCCGCATAAGAGGGTACCGAGGAAGCCCTATTATGAAAGACGAGATCCGCATAACGCTGCTCGGCGATCCAATTGCTAACGCTCGCCACCGCACTGGCCAAGGACGAGAGTACACGCCAACAAAGACTCGCTTAGGCCGCGAGAGCCTTGCGGACGCAGCCCGACGCGAAATGGCCAAGAGCGGCGCCAAGCCGTTCGCTTGTGTTGCGCTCGATGTTCACCACCTGATCGTCAGGCCACTTCTCAAGGGCTTCTCTCGGAAGCAGCGGGAGGCTGCATTAAAGTGCGAATTGTTGCCGATATCACGCCCTGATTTTGACAATTATGCAAAAATGGTTGACGCATTAAAACACATCGTCTGGGACGACGATTCGCGTATCTGTCATTATGAGATGGTCAAGATCTTTGGCGAGCAACCGCGAGTGACGATTACCGTGTCACTGGCAGACTGCCGAGCATACGGCCAAATAAGAGGAGAAGTAACGTGATGTCAAAGCGCGGGTTTCCCATCGACAAAGATCATGATGAGTGCAGGTGGCCGGGACCATTAGAGCTGGCAATCATTCTAATCGTGAGCCTGATGCTCTGGGGTGCAATCTGGTTTGTGCTTCTTGCCGCTGTAGGGTGGATTCACGCTTAGAATGACTCCTCACCAGCTTGCCGTTCTAGCGGCGGAATTAACCAAAGAAGGATTGTTCGTGTTTCCGGTCGCCAGCAACAAGCATCCGTGTACGAAGCATGGGCTGAAAGATGCGGTTGATCGGCCGGCTCTAGCGTATCGCTTGTTCATGGATCATCCTAGCGCCTATCATATCGGCGTGCCGATGGGCACGGATACGATGCTAATCGCGATCGATGTCGATCCTCTGGGCAAGGAATGGCTGGCTGCCCATTGGGACAGATTAGGCGATACGCTCATACATAGAACCCCTCGTGGCGGGGTGCATATCATCTATAAGATGCCCTTGCCACCGGCCCCAGTAATCACTTCCCGTCAGACTTGCGATGGGACGCCATTGCTTGCCCCTGGCGTAGACGTGCAGGGAGAGGGAAGATCGCTGATCTGGGCCGGCTCGCCCGGTTATACGATCATTAACTGGTCACCAATCCAGAATGTGCCAAAATGGCTGCTGCACAGACTGACGAGACAGCCGCGCAAAGCCCCTCCGGTGCGGTATGTTGAAGGAATGAACCCCAGCATCGCAAAATTCGATGCTGTGCTTAACCGCGTACAGTTTTCTCGTCAGGGCGAGCGGAATCAGCTGGTGTTTTGGGGGGGATGTCGCGGCGGTGAGCTTGTAGCGGAAGGCTTATTGTCTGAGCACGAGGCTACAAGACTCGTCGCCGCGCGGGGCATGGCAGCCGGGCTCCCCGAGATCGAAGCGTGGCGCTCTGCCAGATCAGGAGTTCAAACAACCGCCCGCCAGAGCAGAGTATCCCGCTAGCATGATTACAAGAATAGCCGCAATCATAGCTGCCTCTTTGTTGGTCTCAGCGTGCGCTGGGTACACGAGCATACACATAACGTGCTCACCGCAGCTTGATCAAGCTACGGTGTCAAGTGGTGCTGCTGCGGCATTCTGCCCTACAGTTACAATAACGGGTAGTCCGACGGCGACCGCGACGACGACGACGACGGTGCCTGTGCAGGCGCCGATTGGACCGGGCGCGGGGCTTGGTCTGGGGCCGAATGTGACTCTGCCGCCAATGTCCGGCGCAGTTGTGATGCCGCTTCTCGGAGGCCGTCAGCTCGACCTGCCCATTTCCCGACATAGTATATCGCGATTTGGAACACGAAAAGCCCAAAGAACACCACCCAATCCAGCATCCGCGATCCCCGATTACAGCCATGTTGACGAACTCTTTCGTCCAAAGTCAGTCAATCCGTGGCTGGCAACTATCTTCCCGCCATAAGCTGTTCCATCGTCGGTGATTTTGGACGCCATTCGTCATCGTATACCATTTCGCCAGTCGCGGTAGTCAAGACTGCAGACTGCGGCACAGGGGAGGCTTGCTGTCGTTGTTCCAAAAGACGAGTGAGTCGGCTTTTCACACCATCTATAGTGCGCGTAGGGGAGCCGGGCAACGCCTTTATCCTGGCTATGATCTCATCATAGGGCTTGGGCTCAACCTGCTCGTAACCCAGAATAATAGCATCTTCCGCCGTTGAGTAATTGGGTGTCTTCCGTCCCTTGGTGGGCTGCGAGGTTTTTGGGGTGTTTCGTTTCTTTGGTCTTAGCCCTAAGTTGGCCCGAGCCGTTACCGGAGACAGGACATCCGTTTGCACTGGCGGCGACAAAACATCCCGGATCGCGACGCGCAACTCCTGCAGCCGATCATTATAAAACATTGTAGGAATGAGGTAGGGCCCATCGTCTGGCACACCAACAGGTTCGCACAGAGACAATAGCAACCTCGCTTGGTCGTCCCTAAGCCTCAACACAATATCTTTCTCCATTGGAATCCTGTGCTCCCATTTTCGCGGAATCGAGGCAGTGAATGTAATCCATAACCGCCCTCTTGACAAGCCCCGTAATGCGGCATACGTTCCCCTAGGCAGGAAAAAAATGACCACAAATTACGCGCGACTCTTCCGAGAAGCCGTCGATGACGGACAGCGCGATTTTTACCACCAGCATCGCGAGCTAATGGTTGAAGGATGGTGGCAGGTACGGCTACGCAAGCGAGCAGTGTGGGTTCCGGCGCGCACCTTTTGGACAGACGCTGAGCCCGGAATGCCCGATAATATACTGGATCGCTGGCCGTTGCCTTTTCTGACGGCGGAGATAGCCGGCGAGATGGCGGACCCGCTCGACGTCTTTGGTGCTCCTGAACGACGAGAGATCATGCCAAATGATGGGTTGAGCATCGAGCAAGAGTATGCATATTTGGTTGCCACGCTGAGACACGCGAAGACGCACTTGCCGGACAATCCGCTGGCAAATCCGAAACGCGCGATCGATTTGCGCAAGATGGAGAGCTTGTTCTGATGACGTTTCGTGTCCAGCGCGTTCGATGCGCTACCTGTATCTATCGTAAGGACAGCCCACTCGATCTAAAGCACTTAGAGGATCAGGTGCGGGACAAATATATCGGCTTCAAAGGCTGGCGTGTTTGCCATCACAGTAAGAATGTGTGCTGCCGTGGTTTCTGGGATCACCATCGTAACGAGTTCTCAGCTGGTCAAATAGCGCAAAGGCTCAATCTCGTTGAATTTGTAGATGAGGATGTGCTGACATGATTGACATCCCCCTCCACAAAGTCGAGTCCTCGAACCTCGCTGCGATCGGATATGACGCGACTACCAGAACCCTACGCGTGAAATTTCAGGACGGTCGCGCTTATGACCATCATGATGTCAGTGAGGGCGAGTACACCGAATTCGACAAGGCCGAATCTAAAGGCCGCCATTACGCCGACAGGTTTCGGAATAAGAATTATCAGAAGGTGCCGACTTGAAGATGACCGACCACGAATTTCTCCTAAACCTCCACAAGTCCACGGCACGCGGTCAGGGCTGGTTTGCAGGCTTCTTGTGGGGCATCGGAATCGGGCTGATCCTTGGCCTTCTCTTTTCGCAATAGGGTGAAGCCATGAACTCGCTCGCAACCAACCTGCGCACCCGTCTGGGCGACAACATGCCGCCATCGCCTATGGCTGACGATACCGGGAAGGAGTTGCGCGAGCGCCTGCTGCAAGAGCACGCAGAACTGTTGGACCGGGCCCGCGATCTCGAAGTGGGGATCGGTCAGCTTCCCAACACAGTGACACCAGACAACAGTGCGCGTATTCAAGAGTTTGTCGCTCAGGTTAATTCGTTCGCCGGCACCAATGGCGAACTCCCGAAAGCGCACAAGCGGGCCAAGCAACCTTTCCTTGATCATGGTCGGATCGTCGATGAGGTGTTGCTGCATCGCGCACAAGGCTTACTCAGGCTGCTTGAGCCGATTCGGACGAAGCTAGATCGCTATCATAAAGCTATTCAGGATGCGCTGCGAAGCAAGCAGGAGGAACAACGGCTGGCAGCAGAGCGTGCCCGGCAAGAGGCCGAAGAGGAAGCCGCTAGACAACGCGCCCGTGCAGCAATGGGTGTGTTGGCGCCAGGCACTAGGACCGACGCCAAGGAAGCGCTTCGGCGTGCCGAGGAAGCCGAGACCCGAGCAGCCGAAGCTCAAAAGATTATCGATGCCCCCGATGTTCGGCATACCGTCAGGACCGATCTCGGCACCACCGGGTACCTACGCAGGGAACTCGGTTTCGAGGTGACCAATCCGCTGAAAATTCCTTGGGCTGAATTGATGGCAAAATATCTTCGGGAGAGCGATATTCAGGAGATCCTCGGCAAGCTGGTGCGAGCCGCTGTGGCCGACGGGATTAAGGAAATCCCTGGTCTGCGAATCTTCGACAATCACAGGTTTCAGGTGAAGCGATAAATTGGAGCAAATGAGGGGATCACATGTCCGAGCCGAAGAACGAAATTGTCAGAGTTGGCAACCGCGATCTCGAAACAATGCCTGTCGCCGAGGCGATCGAGGCATATTCGCCGCGTTTTGCCGAAGCGCTGCCGGATAATATCCCGCTACAGCGTTTCAAGCGCACGGTAATCACCGCACTAAACACCAACCCGGATCTAAGAACCGCCGATCGCCGATCGCTGTTCAATGCCTGTGTAAAGTGTGCGCACGACGGGCTTTATCCAGACGGGAGAGAGGCGGCGCTCGTCGTATTTAAGAACACCGTACAATACCTACCTATGATAGCCGGCATCCGCAAGCGCATGCGCAATAGCGGCGAGGTGACATCTGCTGAAGCACGAATTGTTTATGAGAACGATGAATTTCATTACCAGCTCGGCGAAAGTCCACAGATCGTTCACGAGCCTGCGGGGCTCGATCAGGAACCGGGCCGCGCCGTTGGCGCTTATGCGATCATCAAGCTACGAAACGGTGAAATAATCCGTGAGATTATGCGCCTTGCTGAGATCGAGCGCGTGCGAGCCTTTAGTAGGACCGGCAACAGCCCGGGAAGTCCATGGCAGACATCGTGGTCTGAGATGGCGCGCAAGACGGTTCTCAGGCGTGCGTATAAAGCGGCGCCATCAGACTCCGAAATTGATCGACTTCTAAGCCGAGACGAAGAGGCCGACGAGACGGCTCAAATCGTTCATTTAGAGACGCCCCCGCCCCCGCCTCCGACGCGCGAGCAATTTATGACAACGACACCTCGGCCTGCCGAGATAACAGCAGGAGAAGAGCCAAAGGAGCCTGACGAGGAGCCTGACGAGAAGCCATTCAATCTCATCAATCTCGACAGCGAAGTCATGGAATATGAGACTCACGATATGGCTGCAAACGACTTCCTGATGCTGCTCAGCGATGCTGCGGCAGCCGGGAAGACCCGACTCGAAGGGGTGTGGATAGACAACGAGCCTTTTATGCAGACCCTCCGGAATGATCCGCAACTGCACCCGCTCGCCGTCTCATTGGACGAAACCTATACCGGCATGCTCGCAAAGTTCGCTCCCAAGTCAGCGCCGGTTACGTCATCTCGGCCCACAGAGACAACAGCGGGAGGGGGGAACCTGTCAGAGCCGGAGCCACGCCGCCGAGGGCGGCCTCCTAAAGTTGCGGCACAGCCGCCACAGGAGCCGAGCCCGCCCGCGTGGGTTACCGAGAATCCTGGGGAGAACGAGCCGTCACCCTCTGAAAAGAAAGGAGATGGCGCATCGCCCGAGCCGCACTCAGGCGCTCCCCAGGATACAAACCTCGATACCGAGGATGCGCCGATCGAAGATGCTGCATCCCAACCAGCGCCAGCGCCATCGGTGCAGCTACTTGTCGACTATGATGCGGCAGGGAATCTCGGCCAGTATTATGATCGGGTCAGATCAAAGATCTCACATATGCGCCAAGCCGGTTCCCAGCCATCCGAATTCAAGCGGTTTCGCATCATCAACGATATCGGGCTTCGACGGATGCAGGAGGAATTGCGTTCCTTCTGGCCGGCGATCGACAAGATGTTGAATGCCGGAGAGCAGGGGATATAGCTTAACCGAATAGCGCCGCGATCTTGGTGCCGCGTGGCGAGCCCAGACCTGTACATGGATCTGGGCCTGACCACGCACGATACTTGCCGTTGTCACCCTTAGTGATGTCGTTGAACGCTAAATGATTTTGCCATAGCGTTGGCGCCACAAACCCCAGCTTGCGCCCCATCGCAGCAAACAAGCCCGCGTAGAGCGGCGCCACCGCGCTCGTGCCGCCGACGACGATATCAATACCATTAAGAGTGATATGGTAGCCGGTATTAGGGTCGGCGTTGGCAGCGAGATCGGGTACCATACGCATGGTACCAGGCGCCCCCGCCATCCAGGGCGGCATAGGCCAAATCGTCGAATATCCCCCGCCCGTGCCCTCGCCATCAGGGTTCCCCGGATTATGGTTCCATACGACCTCGGGATGCGCCAGAGAGGGATTGTGGGGGCGCTTAGTGCCTCCACATCCGATTACGTGCAGAGCGCTCGCAGGGAGGTCTACGTTAGCCGCGCCCGGCCCCCCATCGCTACTATCGTTATCGCCAGATGCCGCAAACGTAATCATGCCTATGGCGACACCCGACATGACCGTGTTCTCCAAGCGCACAGCCGCGTCTGCTCCCCAATTTGCCTCGTCTGAGCCCCAGCTTATGCTACATACGTCACAACCATCAGCGGTGGCACGCTGAACACAGCGCATAATCGCGTCGAGATCGTTGTTTGCCCAATAGACCCGTATCGTCGCGGGTCTCCCGGTCGCGTAGGTATAAACAGCCCCGGCGATCTGGATATCAAGCGCAACTTCCGCATCAGCATCACTGCCGGGAGAGTTCCCCGCGCCGGCATCAACCGAGAAATCTCCGATCTTCGGCACCGGCATATTGATGCCCCCGAAGAATCGACCAACATCGTTCCACGACCATCCTCCACCCAACTCCACGATCCCGATAACCCCGCCACCAGGTAGGTTTTGCGGAATCTGGTACGACGCACAAAGCTGCGGCACGCGCCACGGAATTACGGCAGAGGTTCGCCACGCAATAGCGCTGGGACGCTTTAGATAGCTATGATGCTGCGCCATGATGATTTCCTTTATGTTCTCGGGACCATATCGATCTGATAGATCCCGCCAGATAGTCCTGCTGAGCCCGTAGAGTTTGGCTCTGCATTAATCACGCCGTTCTCGATTAGAGCCGATCCTTGCATTATAGTCGGCGGCGTTGTCGATATTTGAAACCCCGTACGTCCATCAGTGGCAAATCCTATAACATTGCGTCCGATCGTCGAGGTGGCAGGCAGTATTATTTGGACTACCCCGCCGCCACTAGCTACAAGAACGCCACCCCATTCATTCGGCTGCACAACATGCGCGCCTTGGGCTGCGGTAATCCTGTAGTACAGAAGCGGGCAGTTAATAGCTAGGGTGTTGTTCGAATATAGATAAAACTGACAATCGCTGTTAGCCGGGCTCGCTAGGGACATACCGCTTATAGAAGGCAGGCGGATAGCTCCCGGTGCTAGGGAGAGGCTCGCAGGGAGATTGAACTGCTGCGCATCGACGAGGTATCTTTCAGCACCAAAAACACTGGCGATAGCTATTCCAAGCAGCAATCCCGCGAGTACAAACGCAGCGATCATTTTGTCGCGCTTAGAGGTGAAGAAGCTGTATCTCACGGCATAATCTCCACACAATGAACTAAGAGCTTGGAAGGGCCGTAGGGCAGAGGGCCGGCCTTATACTCCTTAAAGTTATCCGGCAGTGGAGCCCCATCCGGTAACAACTGAAACATCCGCTTGTGTGTACCCGGCGTCGTCTGCGGATCGTCAACGATAAAGACCACACCGACCTCTTGGTTCACGTCGCTCGCGTCGCCCTCGTAGAACTTGAACGACACGATCTCGGCGCCGTTCGGAATTACCAGTGTCGCATTCCCGTGAGCATCAAAGGACGATGTTACGCTCGTCAGGATCTGTGGCATGTCTCAGTGTCCCTGATCCCACAGGTCCATTCTCGTGTCATTGCTGTCCTCGTCGCGTTCCTTTGCGATCCGGCGCATCATGTCGCGCAGCTTAACGAACGCGCTGCTTCGATCGTCGTGAAGCTGCCATAGCCCCTGATAATCCCGTTTTAGGTGCCGAGCTGGATCAAACCCGATCTCTGCCAACAGCTTATGTTTGGCATTGTAGCCGCGATCGGTCTTCCGGCCGTGCCACGCATGGAAAATCGCGCCTTCCATGCACCCGACGTTCTGGCGGATATGGGTCCGACATCTATGGTACCATTGCATGACCATTTTTTGGTATCCGCGGTGCAGATCGTTTCGCATCATCCCTTCGGTTTTCTCGATCAATGCGTGCGCCATATGCCAGTCGCTCCCGCCCCAGACAGCAAAATCGATAAGGCCGCCGACATCATCCCACGCCTTCCGGGTGGCCGCCCAGGCAAGCCCCGGAAAAACCCGGGGAGGCGGGTAAGGAGTGATATTGGGCCCGGCTAATTGAAGATTCAGAGAGACCGCCGTCCCCTGACGAGTCTCTACCAGCGTCCCAGAAACCGGGCCGGCAACGGTCTCGCGAGGCTCGGGGAACCCTGCGCCCATATGGTGACTGACAAACCCGACACCAGCCGCATGAGGATACTCCTCCGGCATCATTTCATAGGTAGGCGACAAGTCCCGAGCCTGAGAGAACATTTGCAGGAACGCATAATGTTGTAGCTTGTGAATACATTCGCCCACCCAATTCGGCCGCACAAAATGCACATCACTATCCAGCCAGCATACCTGTTGCCAATCAAATGGCAGCTGGGCAACGGCAAGATTTATCTGATTCTCCTTTAACCAGAGTTCCGATTGGCTCCTGAGCCCGATGTATTTATGCCGGAACCTATGATCATTCCCAAGCACGCCGCAATTAGCTGGAGTGCCATCGAGGCCGCTATCAGCAAACGCAAAACTGCGGCGATTGAAAGCAACCTCGACCAGCACCACAACTGCGCCGCTATCCATGAAATGTTTTATCGCGCGTATCGTGTGCTTTTCTCGGCTCTTCCAACGCCATGGGTTAGAATAAGGTACGATAGCGTATAGGGGCTCAACTACTTTATCTGGAACGACATATGGCATGTTACCTACTCAGGTCTCCCCGGTCAGCCACCGCGAAGCTCCCGGCCCATTTGGGAGACCGGGTGGTTGTGAAGAACCGACTGACCGGAGAGATCAGGAGCCCCTTCGCGGTATGGGCCAAGCTTCATATGAGCCTTATTATTCTACGGCTAACGCGCTGTCAATTTCACAGAGGCGGCACTAGCGGCTCTTTATCATAGAGAGTGCGCGGGAGAAGACGTTTTTGGGCGTCCTCCAGAGCCCGATCTAACCGTAGTTTGTCGCCATCAGAGAGATCTTTAGCCGGGGCCTTTGGTTTATAATGTTCTACGGGGGGAGGAGGATTAGGAGACTCTATATACTGTGCACCAGACTGGCAGCATGAGGTTAGCAAAAACGTCACTATAGCCGCGATTACGTTATTTGGGTTTACCATCCTTGGGTGCCCCGAGTTGAATTCGAACATCTGTCAGAATATCATATACCTTACTGTCAACTTTTTTCTCGTCTTCAATGAACGTTGCTAAACTCCTATTTATAGCCTCAATTTCGGCATGTATCCCGATAATGCGCTGGTCGTTTTCTCCTATTCTCACTTGCAAATCCTGTACCGCCTTGAAATCCCACGCTAATAATCCGAACAGGATCGCTGCGGCGATAGCGAGAACGAACTTTAGCGCCTGTTTGCCGTTGCCATTGCCATTCAAGTCTACCATCGTGCACCTGTTAATGCTCTTCTAATCGCATCAGGCGCCTTCGCAGCCATTCGATCTCGCCGCGCGCTGCCTCAAGGGCAACATCGCATCGGTCCGCTCGCTGATCAGCTGTCGTTGCCCGGGCTTCCAGAGAGTCGATGCGCTCATTTAGAAGCTCGATGGTCTGCCGGCGGGCCCGCGAGATCATAGGCGAAACAATCGCGGCTAGCGACACCGATACCGTACTTACTGTGATCCATAGACCCGGATCAACAGGACTCATATCGCTCGTTTTGCCCTCGCGTAGACCGCGAGTAGATATACCGGAGCAGCCCCCAGGCGAGGATACTGATCACAAAAGATAAACTGCCAAGGTCGCACGATCCCGTCTGCGTAAGCACCGAAAACGATAGCATGGATAGCAGCCAACGCCGTTATAACCAAGAGGGAAAATTGTCCCATCATAAGCGTCAAACGAGCGTCAAAGGAGAGATGTGGCATCCACAAACCTATCGCGGCAAGGGCAGCGAAGAGATACATAGCTACCGCAGCGTGCCCTGGGGATCCAAATGTCGAGATCAGGGCCGCGATACCGATAGAGCCGTTGGCCCCGGGCGTACTTATCAGGATTGTCGGCTGAACGATATCCATCATGATGGCGAGCATGATAATCGCATCGGATCCGATCGCCTGCGCACCTATGGATTTGAGGCAGGAGAGCAGCCGGATAAGGATCCTCACGGGGGCGGCTGGGGTGGCGGATTATTCGTCCGTAAGGTGTCGAGCTTGTCGTCCTTTTGAGCGGAGCTAGCCGAAGAACCGACGAAATATCCCACGACAAGGGAGAATTGACCAACGA
>Ga0126378_10000496_pt1 | contig 29143 bp, 21 predicted proteins | sample PanSoiMetPlot_23_FD_92587 | JGI IMG/M metagenome (GOLD analysis project Ga0126378, IMG submission 92587) | Tropical forest soil microbial communities from Panama - MetaG Plot_23 | ecosystem: Environmental > Terrestrial > Soil > Tropical forest > Bulk soil | place: Panama | collected 2016-02-17
CATACCTCATGTTGTCGGGATCTACGCCGAAATCGATGATCTTGCGAAGTGTGTACGTCGCTCCGTCATAGACGCGGACTTTGCCGTCTTCTGCATTTGCCACGTATAGTTTGTCCACGGCCAGGACGTAAAGTGGGCCCTGAGGTTGCGCGAGACCCTTGATGCTGTGGATTACTCTCCCAGCGAACGTGTCAATGACTTCGAGCGAGTTGTTGCCTAGCGCCGATACAAATAGCCTTCTGCGGTTGGTGTCCGCCGTGAAGTGATCCAGCCGGCCTGCTACAGCGGGGACAGGAATTTGCTCTTCCAGTTGTAGCGGGAGAACCTCGCGCGTTTGCGTTTGGGCGACGGTTGAATTAATAGCCATGATTGCTACTATCGTCCATCCAACCACAATGCTGGCAATCCAGGGCAGCCTCTTCATGTCTCCTCCTGAGCATTGCCTCAGCCCGGCGAAAGTCTTTGAAAGGCTCATGTCGCCGGCTCGAAAACGAGTATGGCGGCTTCCTGCATGTCGTGCGCCGGCGCCGCAACGTAATAGCGATTTAGATCGGGCGACCAGAACGAGGTGCCGGCTCCAGGCCGCGTTGGAATCTTCCCGACCATGTCGTAGTGGTCGGCGTCCTTTTGCTGATATATGAAGACGAAGCCCTCACCCTGGTCACGTCCCCCGGACACGTAAATCCTGCGTTGTTTGGCGTTGAAAGATACACCGTCCATGCCTTCGGCGGTGGGTAGAGCGGAAACCTCTTTGCCGGAGTTCGCTTCCATCGTAATCATCCGCGGAGGCGTGCGCGTACCAAGGAACAGCCGATTGGTCGCTTGGTCGAATGCTCCGTCGCCATTGCGTTGGCTGCTGACCGGCCAAGTACGGACGACCCGGCGCTTTTGCGTGTCGACAACTTGTACCTGGCTGGCGATAGAAACGAAGACAAACAACGTACGACCAGATCTATCGAGCAACAGCTCGGAAGGATGTCCCGCAACTTGCACATCCCCCAGATGCCGGTCCGTCTTGGCGTCGATTATTCCGACTTCGCCATAATCCTTGCCTGCATCCTTGCCACCATAACCAACGTAAAGCAACGAGTTTTGCGGATCATAAACCACGCGGTTTGGACCGAGATCGAGTTTGATAGAATGCAGCAAATCGAGAGTATCGCCACGGAACACGCGGAGCATCCCGTCATCACCGCTGGCCACAAAAATCTTGTTCAATGAAGGAACATAAGCGATTCCTTGCGGTTTTTGAAACCCGGGAATGCTCCTAAGCCGATTGCCAGCCTTCAGATCGACGACTTCAATGGAACCGTTTTCAAGTCCGGCAACGAAAAGCCGCTCGTTCTTGGCGTCCACATCCATGTGGTCCATGCGGCCCCTTACTCCTGGCAAGGGGATCGTTTGCACAAGATGAAGGTATTCCTGATCCTCAGCCTCCATTCTTGAGACCGGTGCAACCAGCGGGAGAAGTACTGTCAAGCAAATCCAGAGGGTCGTCCTCATTACCGCCACCTAGCTGCCTACGATCAGGTATCCGCTAAGGGAGAACCTCGTAAACCTCGATATAGGCCTCTTCCATCTTCCCGCCTTGGATTCCCCGGATAACATCCTGGTGTTCGGATACGGCGACGTAGTACCGATTCAATTCAGGCACGAGAAGCGAGGTTTTTCCATGAACACCGCCCTGAATTCTCCCTATGGACTCGTAATGGTCGGCGTTAAGCTCCTTCCACACGTCTGCAATACCTTCATACCCCTGAGAATAAATACGCTGGGCTGCCGGATCGAAAAACATTTCGTCAGCTCCACCTCCCGCATCGAGGGTAACGACGGGCTTGCCCGAATCCGTGTCCAACACCAACATCTTGCCGGGCTGCCACCATTCCGCTTGCGTTGCAAACATGCGACAACCCACAAAAAGGCGGTGATGAGTGCTATCCAGGGCCATCGCGTAAGGCCTCTGGCATTGCGGCGTGGTCGGCCATGTCGTAAGTACCGCGCGTTTTTCTCGGTCAATCACCGCCACCTTGCTAAGATCCGCTAAATCCGCGTACATCCGTGGCCCCGAGGAGTCGAACGTCATCGCCTGAACATTAGCACTGTCAACTTGAATGTCCCCTAGATGCTGTCCTGTCAATGTATTGACAATGGCGATTAACGTGTACGGCAATCCTGCATGGCGGCCCGCCGTGGCAATGTACAGATGATGACTCGTCGGATCGTACGCCGCATTATCCGCGCCCACGGCTAGCTTAATCGTCTTCGCAAGCTCATACGTCTCGCCGCTGAAAACCTTGCATGTTCCGTCTGCGCGATCCGATACAAAGATCTGATCGGAATCGCGATGATAAATCACAGTGCTGGGCCATCTGGCTTCACTGATCGTGCGGATTCTTCTTCCGTTCTTCAAATCCAGAACTTCAATTGTGCCGTGCTGCTCTGCCGGAACAAACAGCCGATGCCGCTGAATATCAATGGCCATGTGGTCCAGGGCGCCATCAACACCTGCTAATGGAATGGTTTGAATCAATTTGAGAGGTCCGGAGCTTGTTGTTTGGCTCTGAACCGGGACAAGAGCGGTCACCTGTGCGTCGCACCGCGTTGCTAAGAAGATGGCAAAGACTCCCTGTAGCACACAGAAACCCTTCACCCGTCTCCTCCTTCTGAACCGTAGAGTCCCTTTAGGGCTGTGGCTCGAATACCAAAATTGCTGCCTGTTGTTTCTCGACGCCAGGGACACCGACATAAAAATGGTTGAGCTGTGGCACCCAGAAAGATGTTCCAGCGCCGGATCCCGTTGCGATCTTCGTAATGAATTCGTAGTGATCCGGATCGTTTTGCTGATAGACGAAGACGAAGCTTGCGGGGAGTTCTCTTCCGCACGTGACATAAATCCGTTTGTGCCAGCCATCGTAATACACGCCATTCATTCGGCCCTCGGCAGGAAGGCGGGCAATCTCCTGCCCTGAGTCGGCATCATAAACAATCATCAGCTGAGGTGCGTTCCGTGTCGCGACGAATAGTCGACGATGCGTCTGATCGAGCGCCATGTCCCCACTCTGACCCCCAGTTGTCCAAGTTAAGACGAGCCGACGATCTCTAACGTCAAAGACGTCGATTTTCCCTAGCTCCCAAACAGCGACGAAAATCCGGTGCGCCGGATTGTCCAATAGAATTTGACTTGGGTGAGCTTCAACTACCACGTCTCCAAGAAGTTTGTTGCTTCGCGCATCGATAAGCCCGACTCGCCCATAATCAAATCCAGCAAGCTTGCCTCCGTACCCGACATAAAGGTACTTGCTTGGCGGATCATAAGTGATGCGGTTTGCCCCAACTTCCAGTTTTAGAGAGTCCACTAGATCGAGTGTGTCCCCCCGGAAGATCCGGACCATACCATCGTCGCGACTGGCCACGAAGACCTTGTTAAGTTCGCGCACGTAGCACATCTCGGTGGGTGTCTTGAAGCCAGCGATGCTGCGCGTCCATCTGCCGCCCTCCAGGTCCACGACTTCCATCGAGCCGTTCTCCACTGCCGCGACAAACAGACGTTTGCCTTCGACATCCACATCCATGTGGTCGAGACGTCCCTTGACGCCGGGCATAGGGATCGTCTGGACGAGTCGCAAGGGCCCTGTTGCCTGAGCGTACAAACTAGCCGCCGAGATGACCAGGGAAACCAACCAGATGACGCTGAAAGCTATTTGGCCTCGCATTTGGAAGAACCTCATCCCAGAAGAGAACGTCCTCCCTGAAGGGTGAGCCCTCAGGGCATCACGTCGTAGACCAGGATCTTCGCATCTATAATAGTTGCCTCCTTAGACTGCGGGACGGGAGGAACCAGGATGACATGCTTGGGCACGGCGGCATAAAAACGCCTCAGTTGAGGAACGAACAGCGAAGTTTTGGCAATTGGCCCTGTGGCAACTAGCCCCAGACTCTTGTAGTGGTCCCCATCGATTTGTTGGAACACTTCAACGAAACCAGTCGTACCGGTGTAATACACGCGCTTGCTTGCGGGTTCGTATTCGAGTTCATCCACACCGCCTTCCGTGTCAATCGCATCGATCACTTTTCCGGAATCCGAGTCCATCACAACCATCTTCCCAGGCTTGTACAGGTGTCCGCGCTTGACACGGCTGCCAATAAGCAGGCGACGATGCGCCGGGTCGAACGCCACCGCGTGAGGTTCTGGCCCGCCGGTGATTGGCCAGGAGGCCAGAACAGTCCGCTTGTCTCGGTCGATGACGAGCAGCTGGCTGGTGTCACCCATGACCACGAACATTCGTGGCGATCCAGGGTCTAGTACGAGTCCGGCAGGGTTCAGACCCTGTACCTCAATACTTCCAAGGTATTTGCCGTTCTTGATGTCCACGATTTCGATGGAACCTTGAATGCCCCCCTTTTTGAGGCCATCGGCACGGTTTCCCAGATAGAAAAGTTGTTTCACGGGGTCATAAACCCCGTTGTCTGGGACCCGGCGCGAATCCGCGTCAAGCTCGTGTCCGGACAACGGAATGTTCTTAACGAGCTGATAATTTTCACCACTGAACGCCTTGCAGGTAGCGTCCCCATCGTCCACCCAGATCTCGTTGGTTTCAGGGATGTAAATAGTCTTGCGCGGGTCACCACCGAAACCGGTGATGGTGTGGATGCGTTTGCCGATGCGCAAGTCAACGACCTCTATCGTGCGCTGATGTTCTCCTGGAACAAACAAGCGCTGTCCTTTGACGTCCACGGCCATATGATCGAAATAGCCCTCGACGTCGGGCAGGACAATGGTCTGGACGAGATGCATCGGCGCGGGATTTTGAGCCCGCGCACCGGGAGTGAGGCTCATGCCAAGAAGAAAGACGATCGGCCCATACTTATTCATTCTCTTAGCTCCTCAGGGATGTTGGGATCGTGATGCCCATACAGTTTTGCGCTGGTTATCTGCATCAAGAACTTTGACTTCCGTGTTGTGCGAAAGGTAGAGACGACCGGAGGGGAATCAAACGTAATGCAGTCCCAATATTCCTTGCCGCCCGGCGGGGCGCTTAGACTGTATTTCCTTAAAAGATGATAGCTGTCAGTGGGGGCCGCGAAGCCCAGGCTGCCCAGAGCAGCGCAGCAGACTACCCGGCGCCGGGAAAAGATTTTCAGAGGGGACCCCCCCAAGCCTCACCTGTAATGCATGAAGTGCAAAGGCGCTATGCTACTTCTATGCGTGCTAAATCTAACATTAAGTTTTCGTTATGCTGCAATGGACGGGAAAGCAACAGGCTAGACTGGCGCAGGAAGGGCCAAGGGTCGAACACCAAGACAAGGGACTAAGGAAAACAATCCAACAAGTAGCGGCCCGTGGCGGCTAAGAAAGGAGAGGGTTGAAGAAGAAGATCAAAGCGGTTGCGGCCACGGGAAACCTCAGCACGGGATTTCGCGAAGACACGCTGGTTCGCGCAGTCGAGGGGGCGGACTTTCTGGGGTGCGACGCTGGCAGCACGGACTCTGGACCCTACTATCTTGGCTCGGGAAGGGCCCGTGGGCCGCGCGCAGCAACGAAGCGAAATCTTCGGCTGATGCTGCGCGAGGCGCTGAAGGCCGGCATTCCAATGATCGTGGGTAGTGCGGGACATGCCGGCGGCAGACCACACTTGGCGTGGACAGTTGAGATCGTGCGAGAGCTCGCGACGGAAAATGGGTGGCACTTCACTTTGGCGAGCATTGACAGCGAGGTGGAGAGAGAAGTCGTGCTAGAGGCTTTTCGCCGAGGGGAGATCAGCCCGCTTCGGCCAGCGCCGCAGTTGACGGAACAAACGATAAGAACGGCGGAGCGATTCGTCGCCATGATGGGAATCGAACCGATTCAGGCGGCGCTGCGAAAAGGAGCGCAGGTTATTATTGCCGGGAGGTGCAGCGACGTCGCCATTTACGCAGCGCTGCCCGTGCTCGAGGGGATTCCGGCATGCGTCGCTTTCCACGCCGGAAAGATTCTCGAATGCGGGGCCGCCAGCGCTGAACAGAGGCAGTATCCGGATTGCATGGTGGCGGAGTTAGAACAGGGCGGCTTTAAAGTAGAGCCGCCGAATCCGGCGTTTCGATGCACTCCGCAGAGCGTGGCGGCACACGCTCTATACGAGACGGCTGATCCGTATCACCTTGTGGAATCGGGAGGGGCACTTGATACGACGCAAGCGGAGTACAGTCGAGTCAACGATCGCGCGGTATGGGTAACCGGTAGTCGCTTTATCCCGGCAGCAAAACATACGGTGCGGATGGAAGGCGCGACCTTGGCCGGCTACCGGTCGGTAGTAGTGGCGGGGATTCGTGATCCACTGGTGCTGCGACAGCTGGATCCGTTTTTGGCGACTCTGAGGACCGTTGTGGAGCAGAAGATTGCAGATAGCCTCGGATTAGCCCCTGACGCTTACACTTTGCAATTTCGAATCTACGGGCGCGACGGCGTCATGGGTGCGTTTGAGCCCGCGCCCAGAGTCGAAGGGCACGAAGTCGGACTAGTAATTGATGTGGTGGCGGATACACAAGAGCTGGCGGCAGACATTCTACCTTTAGTGTGGCACACGGGGCTTCATCATCCGGTTGCGGAACATCAGGGGTTAATCAGTAATTTCGCGTTTCCATTCTCTCCGCCGGGGATGAACGCTGGGCCAGTATACCGATTTTGCGTCAACCACGTTTGGGAGCTGAAGGATCCCTGCGAACCGTTTCGCACGAAGATCGAAGCGATTTGATTTCGCAAAGGAGAGCGATGCCCGAGCTATGGGAGTTTACAAAGTTGGTCCGCAGCAAGAATGCGGGACCGTTCGAGCTGACCTTCGACATCATGTTCAAGGATCGCGAAGGATTCGACAAAGTGGTAAACAGCGGGACGATTTCCGAGGAAGCCATCGCGCGGCTGTATAAAGTGGAGCGGGCGCAGATGCGCTATTTCTTGATTCCGGAACTATTGACCGTGAAGGTTTCCATTCCGCGAGGGGCCTTTTCGGGAGACGTCAAAGACACGGATGTGTATGGCGGACAGTTTCACGGGCCTTTACTACGGCTTCCCATCGAATAAACCAGAGAAAAGTTCAAGTGGCGTCCGGAGAAGTGGGTTCGCCGCATCTCGCCAGCTAGAACGTGATCTTGATGGCGAATTGAATCTCGCGTGCGGTTGTGGTGGTCTTGGACAAGACGCCGGGGGCGCCCAGCGCCCCTGTGCCATCGAAAATGTCCGTGTTGTCGGGAGTGATCGGTGGAGCAAAGTTGGGATGATTGAGGATGTTAAACATCTCAGCTCGAAACTGCAGGTTGAAATTCTCTGAGATTCGCTTGATGCGATTGTTTTTGAACACGGAGAAGTCCAATTCCGTTATGCCTGGGGCAATTAAGATATTGCGCCCAGCATTGCCCCGAAGGTTGAAGCAGGCCAGCGGCGGTAGATAACCGACGCTGGGATCCCCGATGGGCACACCTAGACTTGGTGGAACCGGGTCGCAGTTGGCGTTCCAGAAAGCCTGGTCGGGCGCTGTTGGCACAGAAAAGCACTCGGTCTTAACGTAGTTGTTCACATTGCCGGGATTCGTTAGGGTTTTGCAACCAGGGCCGCCAAGTCGATTGGGGTAGGCCCAATCATCGTTGTTGAGTGAGTTGGCCGGATCGGAGCCCGTCCCCCACGTGGCAGTGAACGGTACACCGTCACTCGCGCTAAGGATGGCTCCCAGTTGCCAGCCATCGGTGAACCATTTTGCCGCCCCGGTAATAGACTTAGGTGAAGGAACCTCCCAGGTGCCATTCAAGACGAACGTGCGCCCGACGTTGAAGTCGGAAAGGCCTCGACCTAGCCTGGTGTCGAAGAAGTTCAGGCTGGAGATCGAGTTGCCAAAAGCGTCGCCCGCAACGGTGGCCGAGCTTGTATCGATGCTCTTACCCCACGTGAAGACGCCTTGAACTTGAAATCCATGGCCCATGCGCTTAGAGACTTGCAGCTGCAGAGCATCGTAGTAGGAGTGTCCTTGATAAAACATGCCGCGGATGGAGTTGTAGACGGGGTTGAAAGGGTCGGGCGGATTTCCGGCATTCGGTCCCTGAGTGAGATTGCCATTGGCGTCCACTTGAGGCCAAAGGTATCCGGCCGAGGTCTTTGTCGGAAGGATTTGATTGAAATCATCCACCCGGAAAGGTTGATGTACGCCGCGGGAGCCGACATAGGCAACCATGGCCGCCAGATTCGTTGTGAGCTGGTACTGCACGTTGAGGTTCCACTGCATGACGTAGTTACGCTTAGGATCTGGTTCGACGTAGGTGGTGCGCAGTCGGTGCGAAGGAAGCGGCGATGGGATGCAGGTGAAAAATGCATTGACGCAAGTAAAACCTGAAGGGCCGCCCAAACCGCTTATCTGAGTATATTGAAAAAAGGGCGCAGCCAAGGTCGTCAGCAGTATGAACTGGTAAGGCAGCGGCAACACGTCAAACATACCGTAGCCGCCACGGATCGCCAATCTTCCATTGCGCAGGGGGTCCCAAGCAAAACCGAGACGTGGTTCGAAGTTTTTCGTTGTGGGATTGTTGAAGAAAGGGCCGGTACCGGCGCAGCCCGGGACACTGACTCCACAGATGGGTTCCGGGTCAGTGGGATTCCTCAAATTAGCAAGCTTGCCGTCCGCCTCTGTTGGCACGGTTGACATTTCATATCGCAGGCCCAGGTTCAGAGTGAGGTGCGGCCGTATACGCCAGTCGTCCTGAATGTAGGCACCAAACAAATTCGTTCGCAGATGACGTGGGGTCACCGTGCTAACGATTCCTCCTTGTATCCTTCTTGGAACGTTCGTTAAAAAGTTCGTCAGATTCGTGAATTGCCAGATCCCGTTCGGGTCGGAGAATGCGGTAACCTCCAGCAGCATGCGCTCGAAAGCCCCACCAAATTTGATATTGTGTTTTCCCGCGTTCACCAAACCGTCGTCATAGATCTGATAGGTGTTCCAGTCGTACAGGTAGGTGGGAAGGCTTCCAACACCACCGGGCAAAAGAGAAAGACCGCCACCGATCTGAACCTGTGTGGCGGTACGACCGGGGAAGGAGGCAAGCTTGGCATCCGCAGCGACAGGATTTATCGCCTTAACGCTCTCGTTGTTGTCTACCAGCGCACGATTAAACCCGAAGCGAACAGAGTTTCCGATCGAGGGCGAAAAGGTGTGCGTTTCCTCGGCGACGACCATCTGCCTCGAAGTTAAATTGCTTAGCAGAACGTTGTTAAAGGAGTCAGGAGATGTGTAGGGAGTTCGATCAAACAGGTAAGTACCGAAGAGGCTATCCTTATCGCTGAATTTGTGGTCAATGCGCGTCGTCACGAAGTTCTCATTCACGATCCGTTGCGCAGCGAAGGTGAAGATGGCGATGTCGGGATTCTGTGACAACGGAGGGCCGTTCGGCGCTGGAAACAGGGGAAAATAGAGCATCACATTATTGTCTACGCAAACATTCGATTGGCCGGGCGCAACCAACGTTTGCCCCGGAGGGCATGCCGCGACTGGCGGCCCGCCATTACTGAGGATTCCCTTGCGAGCGTTCTCGCTAGGCACAAAATAGTCGGCCGATGAGCCTTTGGCCTGGCGGATCCCTTCGTAATCGGCAAAGAAGAAAGTGTGATTTTTGACCAGCGGTCCGCCGATTGCGCCACCGAACTGGTTGCGCCGGAACGACGGTATAGGCTGATTGGCCGGATCGAAATAATTCTTGGCGTCCAGCGCGCTATTGCGGAAGAACTCGTAGGCGCTTCCGTGGAAGGCGTTAGTTCCCGAGCGCGTAACAGCATTTACGACACCACCCGAGGTCTTCCCATATTCTGCTGAATAGTTGCTGGTCAGGACCGAGAACTCCTGGATCGCGTCCACGCCCAGGTTTCCTCCGAGCACGCTGCCGGGTCCCCCGTTCGCATAGTCATTCATACTGGCACCGTCGAGGCGGTAGTTGTTTTGCTGAGGTCTGGCGCCTGAGATGGCTAGCTGCTGACCAAAGCCGCGATTGCCCCGGTCGGCACCGGTTTCAAAAGAAGGCTGAGTCTGTATCGCATCGACACCGGCTTGGAGAGTTGCGAGGTCGGTCCAGCTACGGCCATTCAAAGGAAGTTCACGGACAGTGGTCGCGTTCACTACCGCGCTTATCTCGGAACTGGTGAGTTGCACGGCCGGGGCCTCGGTTGTCACCTCTACAACGGTCTTTGCGGCGGAGCCCACTTTCAACGTCAGGTCGAAGACCTGTTGCGCCCCAACCGTCAGGGAGATTCCCTTTCGGATCTCTGTCGCGAATCCCGTGGCAGATACTGTGACTTGGTACTCTCCCGGCAATAGATTCGCGGCTGTGTAGAGGCCATCCGAGTTCGTAGTGACGGTCGTTGTGATCCCGGTGGCAAGATTCTCAATCGCAACCTGGGCTTGCAAAATGGCCTTGCCAGAGGGATCGGTGATCGTGCCTGAGAGAGTGCCGCCTACGACTTGCGCAACAGCCGGGGCGCAAACAAGGGTACTCAAGAAAAACAGGACCGCGAAACTTAACATTCCTGCCAGCAAGGGAAAAACCTTCTTACGGCATTGACGAGAGGACACGGCTCACCTCCACGGTTGTCGCGGAGCGTAGTGCAGAAAGCGTAGCTTTACCTTAATCGAGGATTAATTTCTGTTCAGGTGGCTCGCCGATCGGGTCCAGGGCGACATTTTCGGGTGATTGCTTGACTGGAAGAACGACCGTAAAGGTGGAGCCGACGTCGGGAGTGCTCACGCATTCGATCGAGCCGCCTTGCGCGCGCGCGATCGCCTGGGCGATCGCGAGGCCCAGCCCCCCACTGTGCGCTTCGCCGCTGCCAGATCGCCCGGCGCGATAGAAGCGCTCAAAAATTAAGCCTAAGTGCTCCTTGGCAATTCCAATGCCTTGATCCTCGAAGCGCGTGCAAATCGCACCGTCACGATTTTCCAGAGTGACGCAAACGCGCGTATGGTTCGGCGAATACTTGATGGCGTTGTCGAGAAAGATTAGAAAAAGCTGACGCAGGAAGGCTTCGTCGCCCCAGTATAAGATTTCCTCACCCAGGTCCCGCACAATGGCGATGTTTTTGGCGCGCGCCCGCGCGCCTACCAAGGCGCACGCTTCTTCCAGGACTTCATTGAGATAGAGGGGCTCACAGGTAAGGTGCAACTGGCCCGCGTCGGCCATCGACAGCGTAAACAGCCCTTCAATAATGCGCGTTAGTTTTTTGAATTCATCGTCGAACAAGCAGAGGGTATCTCGATATTCCTTGGCGCTGCGCGGCTTGGAGAGCAGCAACTCCGTTTCGCCATGAAGAACCGCAAGCGGTGTGCGCAACTCGTGCGAAGCGTCGGTGACGAACTGGCGCAGCTGGCGGACGGCAGAATCAACTCCCTGCAGTAAATCATTGAAGGTCTTTGCCAGGCGCCCGAGCTCGTCGTGAGGAGAGGAGATAGGAAGTGGAGTCCAGAAGCCTTCGCGATTGGTGACTTTCTCCGCCATGCGTGCTGCGTGTTCAGTAAGTGCAGTGATTGGCGCCAGGCTCCTCCCCACATACAGAGCTGAAATGCCCGCTGTAAGCACAAGGCAGAGGGCAAAAAGCACAACGGCGATTCCCGCGAAACTGTCCAGAACGCGGTTCGTCCCGAACGTGGGGATGGCGACCGCGAGAAGGCGGCTTTGGCTTCCCATTTGAAATGGAATGAGTGCTAGACGCACGGACTCCCCGGAGGGCAGCGCGGCGATCCCGAAAGCGGGCTCGTACGCAGGGGTCTTTACGTCTCTCAGATCCATGGGGGCGGCAAGATTCTTTGACTGCTGCAGAACGTGGCCGTCTTTGTCTAAGAGTTCGAAGAACTCGCCGGGAAGATCCATCCGCTCTATGTCCTTTGCATTAGGCTCGTTGTAGAGGTCGGCAATGATTGGACGCGCGGTTTCGACCAGCTGGCGATTGAGTTGCGTGTGAACGACGCGTTCCAGCAGCAGCAAAAAGGCCAGGAAGGAGGTAGCTAGCAGCACGCCAACGACGGTGCAGAACAGAAGCATCATCCGGAAGCGCAGCGTACTGGCCTTCAGCTTCATCATTCGGGAACTCCCAAACGATAGCCGATGCCGCGGACCGTGTGGATAAGCTTAGCAGGACGGTTTTCGTCAATTTTTTGACGCAACCGGTTGACATAAACTTCGACGAGATTTGTTTCACTGTCAAAGTGGCAATCCCAGACGTGTTCGATGATTTCTGTGCGCGTCACGATATCTGGTGCGCGCACCAAGAAAAGTTCGAGTAGCGCAAATTCTTTGGACGTAAGAGGGATGGTGTCTTTGCCGCGAGTGACGCGGCGCCGATGACGATCCAGCGCGAGGTCTGCGTAGTGCAGTTTGGCGTTGCCGCTATGAGATCCGCGGCGAACGAGCGCGCGTACGCGGGCAAGAAGCTCAGCCAGGACAAACGGCTTAGTCAAGTAGTCGTCAGCGCCAGCATTCAGGCCTTCCACGCGCTGTTCCACTAGGCCCCGAGCGGTAAGCATCATAACGGGAGCCTCGATTCCTTGCTGGCGCAGCTCCCGGCAAACGTCAACGCCGCTCATACCGGGCAAGCGGATGTCCAAAAGGATAGCGTCATATGTGACATCGCCAGCGAGTTCGAGCGCCTTCTCACCGGCTTCCGCGATGTCAACGGCGTAGGAATGTTCTCGCAGGGCTCGCGCGATAAAGCTGGCAACCTTTCGCTCGTCTTCGACAAGAAGAATGCGCATAAAACCCGCAACATATCATCGCACAGGTGGCAGGGAGTTCGGTGGAAGAGAACACCTCGGGCCAACGGAACCCGCCGTCGTCGATCAATGTTTCGCCGCAGCCGCGTGCTACTGGACTTCGTAAATCAAAATCTGTGCGTTCTCCGTGTCGTGCTTCGGAACCGCCACAAAATAGCGCTTCAATTCGGGGACCAGACGGGCCGTCCTGGCCATCTTTCCCGTAGGAATTTTCCCCAGGAGCTTGTAGTTGTCCGCGTCCGTCTGTTGATATACATCCACGCTGCCATCCCCTGCGGCATAGATGCGCTTGCTGGCAGCGTCGTAGACGACGTCATCCACACCCTTGGTGATGGGGAGCACGGCGATCTCTTTTCCTGTCTGCGTGTCGAACACAACCATATCTCCGCTGCGGCATGCGGTGAACAGACGATGATGGCCCTCGTCAAGGGCCATGGCTACGTTGACCTTGCACTTGGTTACCGGCCAATTGGCCACGATCTCGCGTTTCTCCCTGTCCACAATAGTGATCTGGTTCTTGGCCTTGTTATTGACATATAGCTTCGAGCTACCGTTTTCCAGTGCCATGGCTTCCAAGGTCTCGCCATCAATCTTAATATCCGCCAGCTTTTTTCCTGACGTGGTATCGACGACGCTCAGCATGGAATAAGTCTGATGGACGTCGCCACCGCCATTGTCGACATAGAGGTACTTTGTCTTTCCGTCGTAGCCAATGGAATCGGCGTCCTCCAAAAGCTTCACGCTGGATAACAGTTTATAGTTAACGCCATCGAAAATCTTGACTTCCCCAGCGTCTCCATCTGTTATGTAAATGCGATTCAAGTCTTCGCGATACAGGACGGCGTGGGGCTTGCCGATTCCTTCGATCGCGTGGATCGACTTCCCGGTCTTCAAATCAAAGACCCGAACCGAGTGCGAGGCTTCTGGCGTAGCAAAGAGCCGGCCATTTTGGAGATCGACCCCAAAATGATCGAATTGTCCGGTGGCGTCCGCTGGGAGAGTCAGCGTCTCAACTAGCTTGAGCGGGGCCGTCTCGTCGGCCTGCGCACTCGTTGCGAAAGCGAAGGTGATAATCACTAACGCCAGAAACAGTCGCTTCATCACACTCTCCTGTGGTTCAGGCTTGGTAGTCATGACGACACCCCGGGACACTCGCCCCCAGCCTCGAATCCGCCGTGGTAGAGCATAATTCATGCACGAAGAAGCCAACTTAAAGCAAAATTAATTTCTATTTACCCTCCGAATTTGTTCTTTCGATGGTTCGGGCAAAAGAGATAGCGTTGTGGCCGCATTTCATTCCGAAAGACGTCCGTTGTCCGCTGTGGCATCGACGAGAGTCATCGCATTTTGGCGCAACATGATCGCTGGGCAAAGTCCGACTCACGTTCGCTGGTACATCCTCGCCATTCTCACGTCAATCATGACCGTGACCGCGTTCGGTCGGCTGAACTTGGGGATTGCTGCGAAGTACCTTCAAGAGGAATTCTCATTTTCAACACAAACGATGGGCTGGATTCTGGGAGCGTTTGCCTTGGGCTATGCATTATTGCAAATTCCATGGGGTTGGGCCGGCGACCGCTTTGGGCCCGTTAGAACACTGACTTTGGCCATAGCTTGGTGGTCGGTGACTACGGTGCTGATGACGCTGGTTCCGCTGCTGCACTGGAGCTCCCTCGGGCACATGGCCTGGGCCTTTGCCTCGGTTCGCTTCTTGACTGGCGCCGGAGAAGCGGCAAGTTATCCGAATGCAAACAAAGTGGTGTCCTCCTGGACTGCTCAGGGCGAGCGCGGAGTGGGAAGCAGTCTGCTACTAGGAGGAGTTGGCGCTGGGGGCGTGCTTGCTCCAATTTTATTCGGCGCGACAATGCAGGGATGGGGTTGGCGCTCAGCATTTCTCATTTCCGGCGTTCTGTGCGCGGCGGTTTTCCTTCTTTGGTTTCTGTATTCGACGGATCGGCCTGATGACCACCCATCTGTCAATTTGGCTGAGCTTAGACTCTTGCAGCGGTCGTTTAACGGTGAACGGGTGCACTCCTTTTCGTTTGGCGTCACACCGTGGCGTAAGATTTTTCATAGCCGTTCGGTTTGGGCACTCACTGGCAGTTACTTCTTTCACGGGTACACGCCGTATATTTATTTCACGTGGTTCTTTCTATATCTGACTCGTGTTCGTGGCTTAACGGTTGCAAAGACGGGATGGTGGGGGACTACTCCCTTTATGGCCATGACCGTGATGGCCTTGCTGGGTGGCTGGCTGTCGGACAAAGCCGTGATTCGCCTGGGGCGGCGGCGTGGACGACAAAGCACGGTGTGGGTGGGGATGACCTGTTCTAGCCTCCTCCTCTGGGCTGGCGGTCACACGGCAAACAATGTCTCCGCCATCCTGCTATTAGCTTTCGCTGCGGGATTCAACATGTTTGCGGCTCCCAGCTGGTGGGCCTCCTGCATCGATCTGGCTCCCCAACATGCCGGATCGCTTTCTGGGTTGATGAACATGTGTGCGAACATCGCCGGGTTCCTTGCGCCCGTCCTGACCGCGTGGATCGCCACAGCATTTAGCTGGCCACGGGCGCTTGATTTTGCGGCTTGCATAAGCTTCGCCGCGGCCTTTCTTTGGATCTTCGTAGATGCCGGCGACAGTTTGGAAGTCGGGGCCGAAGCAGGTAGCTCGCATCGGCTAGGTGTCCCGGCTCCACATCGTGAAAGCTCTACGGGATGAATGGGGCGCCTTAGTACCCTTAGGAGGCGAATGCTGAATCGAGTGACCAGCGCGTTTCGTGCGATGTTGCAGCAACCTGGCATAATCCATGCGCCGGTCGCCTACGACCCCCTCACGGCGCGAATCGCAGAACAGGTTGGATTCCGCTGCTTGGATTTGGGCGGCTACGCACTCGGTGCGAGTTCCTGCGTTCCAGAGCCTTTGCTGAGCCTGGAAGAAGTGCTCGCTGCAACCCGCCGGATTACCGCCGCGGTTTCGATCCCGCTGATGGTAGACGGTGGAGCGGGCTATGGAGAGCCCGTGCATGTGATCCGGACGATTCAGGAGCTCGAACGCGCCGGCGCTGCTGCTGTGCACCTCGAGGACCAGGTTTATCCCAAACGCGCGCACTACCACAAGGGCGTCGAGCATCTCATCACCGCCGACGAAATGTGCCAAAAGATCCGCTGCGCCGTGCGTGCCCGTCGCGATCCAGACTTTGTAATTGCCGCCCGTACCGACGCGATGCGTACCGATGGATTCGAAGAGGGCGTTCGCCGCGCCAGGCTCTATGTCGACGCAGGTGCAGACATGGTCATGCTGTTCCCTAATACCGTCGAAGAAGCCCGCAACGCACCGGCCGCCGTAAACGCACCTTTGATCTTCGTGAATAGTGAAGGCAATCGGCTGGGACGACCGATATTCCCGATTGGCGACTTAGAAGCCATGGGCTACAAGATGGTGAACGACGCTATCAGTGCGATCACCGTGGTCTACAAAAACGTGCGGGCGCTATTCACCATTCTGAAGAAAACCGGACGAACCGGGATGGAGCAAGAGACCTTCGTGAAGATCCGGAAGGAACTGGAAGAAACGATCGGTTTGGAGGAGTACTACCGCATCGAGGAGCAAACCGTTGAAAAGAAACGCTAGAACGGTTCAGCGCTTCCTGCACTATTTTTTGCTTTGTACGCCGGGGCCGCTCAAAATCCGGGAGGAAGAACATGAAGCGAGTTGGACGCGCAATTTTCACGCTGATCGCGCTAGCGAGTTGTGCGCAGGCTCAAGTCAACAGCTTGACGAATGCGACAGCGAACACCCCCTTAAAACTGATCGCCACGATACCCTTACCAGGCCTCCACGATGGGGACTTCGATCACTTTGCGACAGATATTGAAGGACATCGACTGTTTCTGATGGCAGAAGAGAATGAAAAGGTGTTGGTGTTGGACATCAACGCAAACAAGCTCGTTCATACGATTGCCGACGTGAAGGCACCGCATTCTGCTCTGTTTCGGCAAGACCTGAAGAAATTGTTTGTCGTGGATGGGGATGACTCCGCCGTCAAAGTCTACGATAGCGATACTTACAAGCAGGTCGGCCGGGTTGATTTGGCTGCGGACGCGGATTCCATGGTCTATGACGACGTAACGAAATACATGTATGTCGTGAACGGCGGCAGAGCCGCGAAAACTCCATACTCCTACATCACTGCCGTGGACACGACGGCATTTAAGAAGGCAAACGAGATCAAAGTGGATTCGGATCGCGTGGAAGCTATGGCGCTCGAAAACAACGGGCCACGGCTGTTCTGCAACATCACCGGAAAGGATGCCGTGGGAGTATTCGACCGTAAAACAGGGGCGCTGGTGGCTACTTGGCCTCTTCCGGCCGGGACGCGGCAAAATGTCTCTTTGGCACTGGACGAAGCGAATCGCCGTGTTTTCGTGGTCACTCGCCAACCCGGTCAGCTGATCGCGCTTAATTCTGACGACGGCAGAGTGATCGCCAGTGTACCAGCAGTCGGTATGGTGGATGACCTTGCCTACGACGCAAAACAAAAGCGTCTCTATCTCGCCGGAGATCAGTTCGTTGATGTTTTTGAGCAAAAGGACGCAGATCACTATTATTTGCTGGGAAGAATTCCCGGGAGCTTTCGGGCCAAGACGGCGATCCTGGTTCCGGAGCTACACCGCTACTTTCTAGCTGTTCCGCACCACGGGCAGAGAAGCGCCGAGGTGCGTGTGTACGCAGTGCAACCTTAAGGAATGTGACGAAACACCTCCAGTTGGGCTCGACGCCCACGACCAGCGTGCAGCCAAGCAGCGTGCGCTGGGTTGTCGTCGTGCTCTTGGCGGCGACCGCGGGACTGACCTACATCGACCGGCTGAATCTGGGGATCGTCGCTAAACATGTCCAAGAGGAATACAAGTTCAGTACGGAGACCATGGGATGGATCCTAGGCGCGTTCAGTCTTGGATACGCGATCTTTCATATTCCCGGGGGGTGGCTGGCGGACCGCTTTGGACCGCGTAAAGTATTGGTGGGTGCGATCTTGTGGTTCTCCATCTTTGCAGGGCTCACTGCGATCGCGCCAAAGTTGTTGATCCTGGGTTCGTTTGGCGCAGCTTGGGCTTTTGCGATCGTTCGCTTCGGATTGGGTACCGGCGAAGCGGCAGCGATGCCGGTCGGCAATAAGGTAATGGCCTATTGGTTGGGGCAGAAAGAGCGCGGCTTCGGAACGAGCTTATTTCTTTCGGGGGTCGGAGCCGGCGGAGTTGCCGCGCCTATAGTTATCACCTGGCTGACGAAAAACTGGGGGTGGCGATGGCCGTTTCTTTTATCTGCCATATTCGGCGCGACAGTTGCAGGCGCTTGTTATCTTTATGTGACAGATCGGCCGGAAGAAAACCCATGTGTGAATCCGGCTGAACTCGCCCTAATCCGAGGCCCGACCAGGTCCGCAACGCCCGCACTCCCGCCGGCCAAAGCCCAGGTCCCGTGGAGCAAAATTCTCTCGAGCCCTTCCATCTGGGGTCTGATGGCTGGGCACTTCTGTTTGGTGTATCCCGTCTACATTTTCGTGACTTGGTTTTTCGTTTACCTGGTGAAGGTTCGAGGCGTCACGGTCTCCAAGGCTGGTTTTTGGGGCTCTGCTCCATTTGTCGCCAACCTTTTTATGGTTCCCCTTTGGGGATGGCTCGAGGATTTGACGGCAGCAAGAATAGGGACTCGCCGCGGCCGAAGAGCATGCGCCTGGCTTGGAATTGCCGCTTCGGCCTTGTTACTCTGGCTGGGAACGCACGCGGCCAACAACACGCTGGCTCTCTCCGAATTGGCGCTCGCCGCAGGATTCAATTTCGCCGCGTCCGCTGTGCTGTGGACCACATGCAACGACATTTCCGCGAAATGTTCCGCCTCGATCTCTGGAATCATGACCACCTTCGGTAGCCTGGGCGGCTGGCTTTCGCCTGTTTTTACCGCCAAGATCGCCACGCGGTTCGGCTGGAGCCGGGCGCTTGACTTCGCAGCCTTGGTTACCTGTGCAAGCGGTCTGGCTTGGCTTTTTATCGACGCTGACCGGAAGATCGAATAGAGCTTGGGGTGTGAGCCGCACTACTTGTTGGACGGGAAGGCTTCTTGCGCCCGCGCGAATCGTAAGGCTTCGGCCAGGTGAAGTGCTTCCCGCCCGGTCGCCTGAAAGATCTGTTCGCGGCAGCTAAAACCGTCGGACACGAGGATCGTGTCACGCGCCGCATGGCGTACGGCCGGCAGGAGTACGCGTTCTCCCACCGCTTGGGAGACCTCGAAATGGTCCCTCTGAAAACCGAATGGCCCGGCCATTCCACAGCAGCCAGAATCGATCGACTGCAAGTCCACCCCCATCTTTCGCAGCAAGGATTCCTCATGGCTCATCTTCATGAGCGCTTTCTGGTGACAATGGCCATGAAGAAGCATCTTTCGCCGAATCGGTGTTGGCTCGTATTTCGGAGCGTGCAGTTCAAGGAATTCGCTGAGCAAAAAAGTTTGCTTGCACAGCTTCTGGGCTCGCGGCTCATCCGGCATCAGATTGAGCAGTTCATCGCGAAACACGGAAGCACAACTTGGTTCCAAGACCACGATAGGCATTCCCGCATCAATTTCCGCACCAAGGGCATTCAGAATGCGCCGCAGGTATTCTTTTGCGACCCCCAACATGCCGAAGTCGTAAAGTGGGCGGCCACAGCATACGTTCTGGGCGGGGGCGCAGACATCAAATCCCGCTTCCTCGAGGACTTCGAGGGCTGCCCGGCTCGTTTCCGGATGAAAGTAGTTATTGAAAGTGTCGATCCATAGAAGGACGCGGGATTCTCTGCGTGACAAAGGATCCTCTTGTTGCACATGCCCTCTCCCGAATAGGGACCTGCGATGCGTGTGGGCCCAGCGACGGAAGCTGATTGGAGCAAGCTTCGGAATGCGCCTTTGCGGCGCCAGGCCCAACGCCTTTTGCAATAGATGACGCGAGCCGGGGGTTCGGCTGATGAGATTCATGAGCCATGGTGCCATGGAGGCCAGCCGAGCCCACTTGTCGATCCTGCCAAAGGCATGGGCCTGCAGTGGCCGGCTATGGCTCTCGTAGTAATGCGATAGAAATTCCGCTTTGTATGTAGCCACATCGACGTTCGCTGGGCATTCACTCTTGCACGCCTTGCAGGATAGGCACAGGTCCAAGGCCCTTTTGACGTGCTCATCGCTCCAGCGGTCGCGCAATACTTCGCCTTGCAACAATTCGAAAAGCATGTGCGCGCGTCCTCTGGTGCTGTGCTGCTCCTCGAGTGTAACCATGTAGCTCGGGCACATCGTCCCGCCGTCGGTTTTGCGGCAAGCCCCCAGGCCGATACATCGCAGGGTCGCGCGGGCCAACGAACCGTTGTCCTCGATAAACTTGAAATGTGTGCGCGGCTCGTGCGGGTGGTAGTCGGCGCCGAGCCGCAGGTTCTCGGTAGGCGGCGCGGCATCGATCAGTTTGTGAGGATTCATCATCCGATCGGGGTCCCAGGCGAGCTTGAATTGCCGGAAGGCGCCCATGACCTCAGGCCCGAACATCTTGCTCAGCAGCGCACCCCGCGACTGCCCGTCGCCGTGCTCACCGGAGAGCGACCCTCCATAGCTCACCACCAAGTCAGCCCCGCGTTCCACGAACTCACTATATTTACGGATACCGGACTCGCTCTCGAGATCAAAGTTGATACGCATGTGGACGCATCCGTGGCCGTAGTGCCCATAGAACGCGCCTCGATAACCGTACTCCTCCATTAGTGCGCGGAGGTCGCGCAAATATCCGCCCAGCTTTTCCGGCGCCACGGCGGCGTCCTCCCAGCCTTCCCATTCCGCCGGGGCATTAGAAGCAAATGCCGCGGCGCGCGGGCCAGACTCGCGAATGTGCCACACGGCCCGCGCCTCACGCACCGTGTAAATGCGCGCTGTGGGAGAGGCCGGTTGCCGCTTAAGCTCGGCGACGAGTCGGCGCGCCAGGTTTTGCACCTCGGCTTCTTCATTGCCGCCAAATTCGACGAGCAAACAGCCGCCTCCGGGCGGAATTAGATCAAGGTTGGGTGCACCTCTTCTCTTTAAGCCCTCGACGATGCTGCCCTCGAATCCCTCCAAACCGATGGGCCTGAATTTTAAAATCTCCGGAACTTGGTCCGCGGCAACAAATGCGTCCGGATAACCCAAACCGGTGAGGACTCTGTGCGGCGGATTGGGGATCAGATTCAGTGTCGCTTGGAGCACGATGGCGCAGGTACCTTCACTGCCGACCAGAGCGCGCGCCACGTGAAACCCCCTTTCCGGAAGCAACTCGTCTAGGTTGTAGCCAGAAACGCGCCTCGGAATGCGCGGGAATTGTGCGCGAACAGAATCGCTCGACTCGTCCCGAATGCGCCGCAATGTTTCGTATAGCCGGCCACGGCGTCCTCCCTGGCGAATGATGCCGTCGAGTTCACGCTCTTCGGTCGCGCCAACCGTAAACCGCGAACCATCATAGAGCAAGATCCGCAGCTCTTCGACGTTGTCCACGGTTTTGCCGGCGAGCAGTGAATGCGTCCCGCATGAATTGTTGCCGATCATCCCGCCAATTGTACAGCGACTGTGTGATGAAGGGTCCGGACCGAACGTCAGCCCATGTACCTCTGCACGATTGCGCAGGGTATCGAGTACGACTCCCGGCTGAACTCGCGCAATTCGTTGTTGTGAATCGATTTCCAAAACACGGTTCATGTATTTCGTGAAATCCAGCACCACCGCCACGTTACAACACTGCCCCGCCAAACTCGTCCCCGCCCCGCGCGCCAGAACCGGAGCACCATACTTCCGACAGGCAGCGACCGCCGCAATCACATCTTCATCATCACGTGGGATAACCAACCCGATAGGGATCTCACGGTAGTTCGATCCGTCCGTCGCATAGATCGCACGGCTTCCGCGGTCAAAGCGCACCTCACCGCGTACGCTCCGCTTCAGTTCATCCTCGAGTTCACGACTCGCTCGAAAGGACTCCACTGACTTCGCATGCGAACTCGGAGGTAATGGTGTATGGGCCGGCATAACCCAGGTCGCTATCTCCTTCGGAGCCGAGGTTTCGTTAGACCCGCCAGCTAAGGGTCACCTCAGGCTTCATCCCAAATGTCTCGAACTTGTCTTTGCCAACCGAAGACTTGCCCGACCTCTCGCCAGGCTACACTGACACCGGTTCTGTCGACCAAGCAGCTCAGAAACAGTACACGACTTTGCGGAGACAATAGTCTAGGACAGCAGGCCAATGTCATCGAGCAGCCTGGGGTACCTCGGCTCCCCATGCAGCTGGCGCCAACAGCTCAAGAGCCGCCATCACGCCGCCGCGCTTGTGCGGTACGCTTGCGAGCCGCAATCCCATTTCGATTCCGCTCAAAGTTCCCGCCAGCATTAGATCGTTGAAGTGCCCTAGATGTCCTATCCGAAATGCCTTTCCGGTCAGTTTCGCTAGACCCGCACCCAGTGACAAATCGAAATGGTCGAGGATGATCGTTCGCAGTCGGTCCGCGTCGTGACCCTCCGGCATCAACACAGCCGTCACGGTGCTCGAACACTCGCTGGGCACCTCGCACATCACCTCCAAGCCCCACGCGCTTACCGCGGCGCGCGTCGCCTCTCCGTGGCGCGCGTGCCGCCGAAAGACATTGGCCAGCTCTTCCTCCTCCAACATGCATAATGCTTCGTGCAACCCATAAATCAGATGGATGGCCGGCGTATACGGAAAAATCCCTGTGTCGCCAGACTTCAGCATTGCCTGCCAATCCCAATAGGCCCTGGGCAAGCTTGCCGTTTTGTTTGCGCGCAGCGCTTTCTCCGAAATCGCTTGAAAGCTCAGGCCGGGCGGCAGCATCAAGCCCTTTTGTGAAGAAGCAATCGAAACGTCGACTTCCCATTCGTCGTGGCGGTAATCGATTGCCGCCAGTGAGGAGATTGCATCCACCATCAACAGGGCGGGATGCCGCGCACGATTCAGCGCCAGGCGGATATCTGCAACCCGGCTTGTTACGCCGGTAGAGGTTTCGTTGTGGACCACCAGCACAGCCTTGATATCGTGATGGCCGTCGGCCCCTAACCGCGCCTCCAGATCTGCGGCGTGGGCCCCGCTGCGCCAGTTGCCCGGTACGTAATCCACCTGAATGCCGTACCTCGTGGCGACCTCTCGCCATAATTGCGAAAAGTGCCCCGTTTCGAACAACACAACGCGATCCCTAGGGGAAAGCGTATTGGCCACTGCCGCTTCCCATGCCCCGGTGCCAGAAGATGGGTACATCACTACCGTACCGGTCGTCTGAAACACTCCCTTCATCTTTCGTAGCACTTCCCTAGCTAATGCCGCGAATTCCGCTCCTCGGTGATCTATGACCGGCTGCGCCATCGCGCGAAGCACACGATCCGGTACATTGCTCGGCCCCGGTATTTGAAGGAAATGGCGACCCGTATGAAGCATGGCCCCTCGTCATTCACTACAAAGGATCCTATCCTGCGAGACTTTCGCCACGCGGGATGTTCCTGGGGGACTCTATCGCACCTTGGTGACCACGGAAAAGAGCACGGAGCAAATGCTCCCCGGGAAACATCCATAACTGGCGCTGGGCAAGTTCCTGTTTATGAGCACCTGCGCTCCAATCGGCGGCCTCTGAGGTGCAACCATCATCCTAGCGAGCTGCCGCTGAGCGATGAAAGCTCTTAACATTGCGGTGCTTCCTGGTGACGGCATCGGCTATTGGACAAATCCGGTCCGGCGCGACGATGCTTCGTCATCTCAATTTCCTCGGTGCCGCGGATGCTGTCGCAATTGCCAAGGTTTTGGCCGCCGGAAGCATACGTCCACACCGAGGATCGGTTGTGAACCGAAAACTAGGAAATCTCCTCACGGACCGGTTGGCCGAGCAGTTGACGACGCAACGCGATTTGATCGAGTTCGTTTTCCCATCGCGCAATGACCAGAGTGGCCACAGCGTTGCCGGTCATGTTCGTGACCGCACGGCACATGCTGAGAAAGCGGTCGATCCCGAGGATAAGGGCCATTCCCGCGACCGGTATCGTCGGTATGACGGTCATAGTGGCTACAAGCGCGATGAACGCGGCCCCCTGCACGCCGCTAGCTCCTTTGGAGGTAAGCAGGGCCACACCCAAAATTGTGAGCTGTTGCAAGAGGGTCAGGTGGGTGTTCGTTGCTTGAGCAACGAAAAGCGCAGCGAGAGTCATGTAGAGACTCGTTCCATCAGCGTTAAAAGTATAGCCAGTCGGCACAACGAGGCCGACCAGCGTTTTCGAGCAGCCTAATCTCTCCAGCTTTACCATGATCGAAGGAAGCGCTGGTTCGGAGGAACTAGTCGCAAGCACCAAGAGGATCTCTTCGCGAATGAACCACAAGAAGCGAAGGATATTGAACCCCGCCAGGTGAGCGATGGCTCCCAATAACACGACGATGAACAGAGTGGAGGTGACGTACAGAGCGAGCAAAAGTTTGAGGAGGGGGCCCAACGCAGCGATCCCATACTTGCCAATCGTGAACGCCATCGCGCCGAAAGCGCCGATGGGGGCGAAGCGCATCAAGATAGCAACAACGCGGAAGACCAATTGCGTGAAGGCCTCAAGGGTGTCAAGAAGTGGCTTGCAACGCGGTCTCGCGAGTGACAACGCGAAGCCAAAGAGCAGCGAAATGAATAGAACCTGAAGAATATCTCCCCGAGCAAAAGCCTCCACGACGGTGTTCGGGATAATGTGAAGAAGAAAGCCGGTTACGCTCTGCGTCTCGGCCGCTCCGGCATATTGCGCGACGGCCTGCGGATCGAGTGTCTGGGGGTCGACATTAAAGCTCCCGCCGGGCCGCACTAGATTCCCGACGACTAAACCGATCAGCAGCGCAAGCGTAGAAACCACCTCGAAATACAGCAGAGCCTTACCCCCGACGCGACCCACTTTCTTCATGTCTTCCATTCCCGCGATTCCCGTCACCAGCGTGCAAAAGATGACCAGCGTGATGATCATGGTGATAAGGCGGATAAAGGCGTCGCCGAGTGGCTTCATCGACGCGGCCGTATGAGGAGCGATGATTCCGAGGACAATGGCCATCGCGACGCCAACCAGCACCTGGAACGAAAGGCCGGTGTAGAAAGGCTTTTTGCGATTCACACTCTCGGACGAGGATGGCGTGACCAGAGTCATGGTCAGCCTCTCTGCAACAGAGGCCGAAGCTCACCGATTCTGGCAACTGTCTCCAGGGATAACAGCTTGGCGATGAGAGCGGAGGCCGAGGCGCTGCCGAGCACCGGGTCCATCAAATCGCTCGCCTTGGCCACAACTTCCTCACGTGTCATCGGATTCTCAGCCGTGCCGCGGACATCGCGAACCCATTCGCTCATTTCTGTGCCGTCGTTGAGCGTCAGTTCGACGATGGCCTCGCGCCGCGGGCGGCGTGCATCGATCCGCGGGTCTGCCACGACTTCAACTTTGGCGCGTTCTCGAAGTACGTTGGGAGCCTGCATGCGCGCGCGGTCGTGCGCCGATGCAAATGTAACCTTCTTGTCGAGCAGCATGATGGCAACCATGTGCTCCATGCAGATATCCGGCATTTCCCGATTACTTACGGTATTTGCCTCGTCGCTCGCGACGCGTACGAGCACTTTTTTCACGTCGTTTGCCGAGAAGGATCTCTTTTGAAGAAAACCTGCCAGAGCGTCCAGCGGTGCCTGGATCGGCGAACCGACACTCCACTTTTTGATATTGGTGCGAGTGATTTCGTAGCGCTGGCCGAGCTGTTCAGTGAGTTTGGAAGGATCGGCCTTGATCGCACCATTGTCCCTCGGCGCATAGGCCTCGAAGAAGTTGTCTGCACCCGAAAAGACGTCCTCGACTCCCGTCCACCCCGAGCTCACAAGCGTGGTTGTGGTAATTGCGCCCGTAGCTGGCTTACCGCCAAACAAGAAGGCTTTTTCCATGTGCTCAGTATCGCGAGCCCACGCGCCGATGCCAGACACTTGTTGGGCGGTGTAGTCAAGCAAGAAGCGCATTTGCCTTCTGTCTAATCTGGCAGCGCAACCCGCGGCCGCTGCAGATGCGAACGCAGCGACTGTGCCATGCGTGCTCCGGTGCGTTGTGACCTGATAGGCCGGACCTCCCATGGCCATGATGACTCGTGTGCCTACGTCGTACCCCACGGTAACGGCGCGGAGCAGATGCGCGCCGGTGATTCCGTGCTGCTCTCCCGCAGCGAGGGCCGCAGGCACAACCGAAACGCCCGGATGAGACCGCGACGGACCATGGGAATCATCGGTTTCGTCGGAATGGGCTAGAATGCCGTTGACAAATGCAGCCTCAACTGGGCCGCAGACGATTTTGGAGGCCACAACGGTCGCGACTTCTTTGCCTCCATAGGCAGCGGCGAATTGCAGCGCAGCACGGCCCGGAGCAAGAAGGGAGCCGGAAACCATCGCGGCAAAGGTATCAATGATGTGGTGTTTAGCTTTCTCGACGACATCGTCTGGCAGGGCGCGCTCCGCGGCCTCACTCATGTAGGAACTCAGCTGCTCCATCACCGGGCTGGCCCCTGGGTGGGGAGGTGCGGTCCCCTGTCGTTCTGGATCAACCCTGCGGGGCACCGCTTCTGGGGAGGGCATCACGCTTGAGGCGATGGCCATTCCAGCCAAGCCGAGGAGATCGCGCCGCGTGAGGGCACCACCAACACCTCCACCGCTCGTCGCGCTCAGCGCGTCCGGGACCATCGAATCTCGAGAGAAGCGTTGATTTGGTGTCGGAATCTGCAACTGATTCTCCCCCATCAGACATCTACACTATTCGAAACCTACGCTGCGAGTTCACGGATAACCCGGTAAAGCTCGCTCTTGGTGATCAAGACGACCGCGCTCACGGTCATCTGACTGAAGTCAATATACGCGTTGCGGAAGTCGGATTTCATCGGAACGACAGTTTCCCGGATATCGACGATTTTCAACTGGGATCCTTAGAGATTCGATTGGTTCATCTTCTTTGCAGCAATGGCCGCAAACGCTGCAGGTCTGGCACATCTTCCAGTCGAAGTATGGAATTCACCAGGCGTGCCCCTTGCGTTCCGCCAAGAACCGGCGCGATCAAGTCCGTTGCTTTCGCGGCGACTTCAGCGCGAGTCATTGGGTTTTCGGGTGTCCCGCGGACGTTATCAACGCGCTGGCCCAGATGTGTGCCATCCGTCAACACGATGTCGACGATGGCTACTCGGAGGGGCATCAATTGTTCCAGACCTTCGTCGGGAAGTAGTTGGATCTTGCTTCGCTCGCGCAGGGTCGCGGCGTCTTTCAAACGTTGTGTGTCGTGGGCCGAAGCGAAGGAAACGGTTCCATCCAACAACATCATCGCCAGGACGTGCTGCAGGCAGATGTCTGGAATTTCCCGGTTGTCTACTATGGCCGCTTCATCTTTGGCCAGCCGAACGGTCACTTTCTGGACGTCCGCGGCGCTGAAAACACGTTGTTTGCGAAGCAACACGATGGCGTCAAGGGCGGCTTGAATCGGCGAGCCCACGGGCCATTTTTTGATGTTCGTTCGAGTCACCTCGTAGCGCTCGCCGAGTTTGTCGGTCAGGCCGGCCGGATCGGCGTGAGGATTGTACGCAGCGAAGAAATTGTCCTTGCCGGAAAAAATGTCATCCACGCCAGTCCAGCCCGCCTGCACTAGCATCGCGGCCGTCACACCGCTGCGCGCCGTCATACCTCCAAAATGAAATGCCTTCTGCACATGTTGCGTGTCGCGATTCCAGGCACCCAGCCCGGAGGACTGATGTGCGGTGTAACCCAGGAGCCAACGCATCTGCTGCGCGTCGAGTCCTGCCGCACAACCGGCTGCGGCAGCTGCACCAAACATCGGGGAAATACTGTGCGTGCTCCAATGACTGTCTGCTTCAAAGCGTTGACCACCTAAGGTCATCGTGACGCGGGTGCCCACGTCGTACCCGAGCGTAACCGCTCGCAGGAAATGAGTTCCGCTTATCGCGAAGCGCTCGCCGGTGGCCAGGGCGGCGGGGACTACCGCACAGCCCGGATGTGATTGCGATGGTGAATGCGAGTCGTCTGTTTCATCGGAGTGAGCGAGCATGCCGTTCGTCAGTGCCGCCTCGATGGGTCCACACACCAGGTTCGAAGCAACTACGGTAGCGACTTCCTTGCCGCCATATTCCTGTGCGAAACGGAGTGCAACACGTCCAGGCGGGAGTTCCGAACCCGAGATCATTGCCGAAATCGTATCCAGAATGTGAAGCTTGGTCTGTTCGACGACAACCTCTGGGAGAGCTCGGCCGCCCGCTTCGCTCATGTACGAGCTAAGTTTCTCCATCACCGGTCCGAACCTTACCTCGCCGGTGGTAAAAAGCTCCTTCTTGAACGGTCCCGTCGGCAGTGCGGCGGCAGCCGTAGCCAATAGGGTGGCCTCTAAGAAGTCCCGTCTCGTTATCGTTGACGTCGCACGCTGCCCAGGCAATCTCTGGAACATCTCCTCGGTCACAAGCAGCTCCGCGTTGCGTATCGGAACGCATTCGAGCTCGGCTTCTCGCAGCAAAGAACTTACGATATGTGTTGCGCTGGTCCCTGAAAATAGCATTAATTTACGTTCAGGTAAGTTTTTGCGTCATTCAGTCCGCTAGCATCTTCCGAGTTTGCAGGCTTGGATTATGTGAGTCGTTGATGAGCATCTCACAGACGAAGTTTGTCGCGGGGAGCGTCTCACTGATCCACTGATCTTGGTAGTTGCCGTAGTAAGACTCTCGGCATTCGTTCAAGGCCAAGTCGAGCCCATCATTCCGCTTTCCGGCGCTGGGAGTCAGTACGAATACGGTGCAGTAATTTGTGGGATGGATTGTGGGTTGAGGTTTTTGGGCAACACCCCGTAAACCATGAAACTAATGGTGGGCCCTAGGTGACGATCTTAGAACTTTTGAACCCCAGAGCGGCCAGCCGTGTCTTACGTCTGGGATCCTGGCCGGGACGGGCGGGGACGGCCGCGTGTGCAAGTCGCTGACGCCTGGGGCCGCCAGGTCGGACTACTAAAACAGCGATCGGTGGGCAGCGGGTCTGAACCCTTGTGGACTGTGGCTCGGAGGGCGGGTTGCCATTGGAGCGTTGCAGCTTGACGCCATGCGAATTTGGTATTACATTTGTAGGGAAGTAATGGGAGCTACCATGGAATCTGCGATCACCGTGAAAGGACAAGCGACCATCCCCAGGGCCGTCCGCAAGCATCTGGGGTTGAAACCTGGAGACCGGGTCAAGTTCTTCATGCACCCGGATGGTAGCGTCGTTCTACTGCCGAAATTGCCTGCCTCGGCTTTGCGAGGCATCGTCAAGTC
>Ga0126378_10000497_pt1 | contig 29086 bp, 17 predicted proteins | sample PanSoiMetPlot_23_FD_92587 | JGI IMG/M metagenome (GOLD analysis project Ga0126378, IMG submission 92587) | Tropical forest soil microbial communities from Panama - MetaG Plot_23 | ecosystem: Environmental > Terrestrial > Soil > Tropical forest > Bulk soil | place: Panama | collected 2016-02-17
GTGATTCGCGACGTCACGCCGATTCCGCACAACGGCTGCCGTCCCCCGAAGCGCCGCCGCGTCTGATTTGGGCTTGTAGGGCCCGCCTTCTGCGGCGGGCGGAGAGTCGAAGAAAAGTTTGAGAGTTTTGTGAAGGGAGAATAGAAGTTGGCGAGACATCGAGATGCAGTCTGCCGCCTGTGCCGCAGGGAAGGGCAGAAGCTGTTTTTGAAAGGCCTGCGCTGTTTTACGGAGAAGTGCGCCATTGAAAAGCGCAACTTCGTTCCGGGGCAGCATGGGCAGTCGCGGCGCGCAAAAGTGGTGGGATACGGCCTGCAGTTGCGCGAAAAGCAGAAGGTGAAGCGCACCTATGGCCTGCTCGAGCGGCAGTTCCGCAATTATTTTGAGAAGGCAGCTCGTTCCAAAGGCCACACCGGCGAAAACCTGATTATCACGCTTGAGCGGCGGCTGGACAACGTAGTCTGGCGTGCGGGGCTGGCATCTTCGCGCTCTCAGGCGCGCCAGCTCGTTCTCCATGGCCATGTGCGCGTGAACGGCAGGAAGGTGAATATACCTTCGTACCTTGTGACGGTAGGCGAAGAAATCGCCATCAAGGAAAAGATGCACCAGAATGCCGTGGTGCTCGAAGCGCGCAATGTTGCGCAAAGCCAGAACGCGGTGCCGTGGCTTGAGCAGCAGCGCGATCAATTCAAAGCGAAGGTTGTGGCCCTGCCCAAGCGCGAAGACGTGCAGACGCCGCCGATCAACGAGCAGCTCATCGTCGAGCTGTACTCGAAATAAGTTTTGAGTTTGCGGGTCTACGTTTTCTAGGCTCTGTTACTGAAAACTGACAACTGTTTGCTGACAATTTTCAAGGTTTTTGTGGCCAACGCCGTTGGCCACGGAAAGAAGGAACAAAGATGTGGAAGGGTTTTCAAAAGCCGAAGCACCTTGCGTCTGATCTGGAATCGCTCACCGAGAAGTACGGGCGCTTCTCCGCGCAGCCGTTTGAGCGCGGCTGGGGCACCACCGTCGGGAATGCGCTGAGACGCGCGCTGCTCAGCTCCATCGAGGGCGCTGCCGTCACTGCCGTGAAGATCGAAGGCGTGTTGCACGAATTTTCTTCGATCCCAGGCGTAGTTGAGGATGCTACGGACATCATCCTCAATCTGAAGCAGGTGCCTATCAAGCTGAACACCGATCTGCCGAAGACCATCTGTGTCAATGTTGAGCAGCCCGGCCCCGTCACTTCCGCCAACATCGAGGAAGATGCGGATTTTGCTGTGCTCGACAAGAGCGTGTACATCGCCACGGTCAGCGAAGGCGGAAAGCTGCAGATCGAACTTCGCGCCAAGAACGGCCGCGGCTACGTCGCCGCCGACCGCAATTACGACGAGGATCTACCCATCGGCTACATCCCGGTGGACAGCGTCCACTCGCCGGTGCGCAAGGTCAACTACTCCGTCGAAGCCGCCCGTCTCGGCCAGATGACGGACTATGAAAAGCTGATGATGGAAGTGTGGACCAACGGCGCCATCACGCCAAAGGACGCAATCGGCTATGCCGCCAAGCTGGTGAAGGATCACATGAGCATCTTCATCAACTTCGAAGAGCCCGTGGAGACTGTTGAAGCTCCGCAAGACACTTCGCACGATCCGCGCCTCGAGCATCTGGATCGCTCGGTCGAAGAACTGGAGCTTTCTGTGCGCTCCTACAATTGCCTGAAGAACGCCAACATCCAGACCATCCGCGAACTCGTTCAGAAGAGCGAAAACGAAATGCTGAAGACCAAGAACTTCGGCCGCAAATCGCTCAACGAGATCAAGGAGATTCTCGTCAAGATGGGCCTGGCGCTGGGCATGAAGTTTGACGAGCACGGCCGCATCATCTGGCCGCCGCTGCCGAGCCAGACCGCTGCGCCAACGTCCGAAGACACTGTCGGGTTGTAGGGTTGATGTTTGTAGGGGCACAGCATGCTGTGCCCTTATTGTAGTTTTGATTGTAGGGGCGGGCTTTAGCGCGTCCCTTTCTTTAGGCTTTTTACTGAAAACGAAGAACCAAAACTAGAAACTGGAACGGACCATGCGACATCTCAATTCAGGATCGAAACTCGGCAAGCAGCCGGCGCATCGCCGCGCCGTGCTGCGCGGCTTGGTGACCAATCTGCTCGAACACGGGCGCATCACCACCACGCTCACACGCGCCAAAGCCGCGCGTCCCGTAGCGGAAAAAATGATCACCCTCGGCAAGCGCGACACGCTCCAGTCGCGCCGTCAGGCGGCTTCGTACCTCTTGTTGCCGGCAGTGACGCAGAAGCTTTTTAGCGAGATCGCACCCAAGTTTGCCGACCGCGCGGGCGGCTACACGCGCATCATCCACGCCGGAAACCGTGTGGGCGACAACGCCAAAGTGGCCATCCTCGAAATCGTCGGCTACGAGTACAAGGAAAAAGAAAAGAAAGAAAAGCCTAAGAAGGAAGAACCCGCCGAAGCCAAAGCCTAGTCAGGGACCTTGCGCTTTTCGGATTTAGCTTCGTTTGTTCCAGTTTAGGCTAGACCCACAAGAAAGCAGCGTGCTCGTGTCCTGTTGCCGCATGCAGAATGCGTTCGATCACCCGCATCCCATTTTCACCGTTCGTGAAAACGACGATGGCAGAGCGGCTTTCCGGATGGACCAGCACGAAATTCTTCCAGCGGCCGTTATCACCCCATTGCCACATGTAGCGCGGCTGGGTTCCTTCTTGCTCGATGCCCCAGCCAAGTCCCCACGATAACGCGCTGTTGATGTGTGACAGCGGTTTCATCATCTCTGTACGCATCGTCGCGTTCAAACCAAAGGAATCTCCGCGCGGAGCAAGGATTCGCGCAACAAATGCGGAATAATCGGAAACGGTAGTCAACAAACTGAAAGCAGCGTTGGGACTGATGCCGTTCGGCAAGAGAGTAGCTCCTGCCGGTTTGTCCTTCACCATTGCTTCCACAATTTCTTCATGGTGCCAGGAGGCGAGAGGCTTTCCGCTCTCTTGAATCACCGCGAACAGTTTCTTGGCAAAGTCGCGGCCATAAGAAGGTTCATCTCCTTCATGCCCCGCAACTACGCGGGATTCGGCGTCGGCGCGCCAAAGATAAGTGGAGGATGTCATGCCCAAGGGTTTCATCACGCGGTCCTGGAGAAACTGTTCTGCTCCAATTCCCGTGATGTGCTCGATGCAACGCTGCAGATAGTAATAACCTTCACCCGAGTAGCGGAACTTTGTGCCAGGCTCGAAAGCAGGCGTAAGAGGCTGGTCTTTTTCCCACCGCCAATTCTGGAGCCCGCTTGAATGGCTTAGCACATGGCGAGCCGTAATGCGTTCGGACCATTTGCCTGTCGGCGCCCCGTCTTGCAAGTACCCCATGAGGGGCTGGTCGAGATCGAGCTTGCCATCCTGCACGACTTCAAGGGCCGCGTACGCAAAAACCTGTTTGCCCATCGAAGCGGCTGGAAATATGGAATCAGCTGTAATCGGCGCTTTGGTTTGCGCGTTGGCGAATCCTGCGTAATGTTGCCAGGCAAGCTTGTCTCCCTGAACTACGCCCATGCCAAGCCCGGGCAATTTTGCCAGCTCCATCAGGTGAGGAAGATTGTCGAGAAAAGCTTTATCCGGGGGATGAATCACAGGGCCGCGGGGCGATTCAGCTAACGGTGGCTCGAGAAGATGAGAGAGAAAGGGCAAGTTAGAAAGGAAAAGAATCGTAGGTGCTGCCAGGGCATTTTGGGCAAAGCGTCGACGATCCATGTACATCCTTTGGCTGACAGGACAGGCTCACAGTAAAGACGTTTCAGAAGCCTTTCCGTTTGGTTGCGCACTCTTCTTCATCTTTGCTTCTTCGGAATCAAACATCTCCCACATCTCTCCGTAAATATTCATTCTAAAGTAGTTACGGTTCCGCTGACCTTGCTAAGCTCCTTAGAATCCCCCTTACGCAAACTTGGTTTGGGAAGCACACAACTCGTTTAGACGCTACGATGAGATGACCGACCCTGGCCGATAAGGTATCGTAGCGACGGCAGGGAAATCCTCGAATGCGACTGAAGACCATCTTCGTCGGACCGACAATCGGTCTGCGCTCAGGCTGGCGCCTGTTGATTTTTCTCGCCATCGTCATCGCCTTGCAGGCTGTGCTTCAGGAAATAGTGCTGCTGGTCTTGAGGGCCCGAGGCATCGTTGAGCCGGAAGGTTTAAGCGCTGTGGTGTTTCTGGTAGCGGATACCATCACGCTCGCCGGCGTGTTGGCCGCCAGTTGGATCATGGCTAAGTGGGAACACCGAAGACTGGCAGACTATTACCTTCTGGGAAAGAACGTTTTCGGACGGAAGTTTTGGGAGGGCGCGCTCTTCGGATTTGCGGGCGTCTCTCTTTTGATTTTGCTGATTTTTCTCGCGGGCGGATATTCTCCTGGCTCGCTGGCGCTCCATGGCGCGGCCCTCGCGCGGGCGACGCTGCTGTGGCTGCTGGTCTCGCTCGCCATAGGATTCGCGGAGGAATATCTATTTCGCGGCTACCCGCAATTCATTCTCGCGCAAGGAATGGGCTTCTGGCCTGCGGCGTTCCTTATTTCATTTCTCTTCGGTGCGCTTCACTATTTCACGAAGCCCTATGAACGTTGGCCGGACTGGGCTTCTACCGGTCTTCTGGCGCTGCTGATTTGCTTGACGCTTTGGCGCAACGGGGATTTGCGCTTCGCTGTCGGGTTCCACGCGGCGTTCGATTTTGGTGCGATCTTCATCTACTCCGGACCGAATGGCGGGCAATTCGCCCCTGACCGTTTGCTGACAGCAACGTTTCACGGCAGCGACTGGCTCACCGGCGGTAAGCTCGGACCGGAGGCCAGCCTGCTTGTTTTTCCCGTCATCGCTACAATGTTTTTGATGTTTCACGTCTTATACCGCGCCTCAGGAGAAAAGGAGAATTCTTATGGAGAGTAAGAGGCGCGCGGCGCTTGGATTTGTGTTCGTTACCGTGCTTCTGGACATGCTGGCCTTCGGCATCATCGTACCGATCCTTCCTCGGCTCATTTCGACCTTCCTGCACGGCAACATGGCGCGCAGTTCGGAATTTATGGGGCTATTCACGACGACCTGGGCGCTGATGCAGTTTTTCTTTTCGCCGATCCTGGGGATGCTTTCGGACCGCTATGGACGGCGGCCTGTAATACTGCTCTCGAACTTCGGGTTGGGATTGGATTACGTCGTGATGGCGCTGGCGCCGACCATCGGATGGCTGTTCCTGGGGCGGGTTCTCTCCGGGATTTGTTCCTCGAGCATGCCGACGGCGACGGCGTACATCAGCGACGTGACTCCGCCCGAGAAGAGGGCGAAGGCGTTCGGAATTTTTGGTGCCGCGTTTGGCGTCGGGTTTGTGCTTGGTCCGGCGATTGGCGGGTGGCTCGGAGCGATTGCCCCGCGGCTGCCGTTCTGGGTGGCGGCAGGGCTGAGCTTGTTAAATGCAATGTACGGGCTATTCGTTTTACCGGAATCGCTGGCGCGGGAGAAAAGACAAACGGAATTGCGCTGGAAGAATGCGAATCCCCTCGGAGCGCTAAAGCTGCTGCGGTCGCACCGCGAGCTCTTCGGGCTTGCCGTCGTGAACTTCCTTGCGTATTTGGCGCACGAGATTTACGCGACCGTGTGGGTGCTCTACGCGATGTACCGCTACGGCTGGAATGACAAGGCGATCGGGACTTCGCTGGCCGTGGTTGGCGTGGCGTCGATGATCACTATGGCCGGGCTTGTCGGCCCGGCGGTGAAACGATTTGGGGAACGCAAAGCTCTCTTCGCGGGATTAGCTTTTGGCGCAGTAGGATTCGCGCTGTTCGGCTGGGCGCCGGTCGGCTGGATTTTTCTAGCGGCGATTCCGGTGAACGCTTTGTGGGGGCTTGCGGGGCCGCCATCGCAGTCCATGATGACGCAACGGGTATCTGCCTCCGAGCAAGGGGAGCTGCAGGGTGCGATTAGCTCATTGCGCGGGCTGGCGATGATTTTCGGGCCGGGGCTTTTCTCAGCGACATTCGCGGCCTGCATTGCGCCGGGGCGCTGGTTTCCGGCGGGACCATGGTATCTGGCGGCGGCGATTCTCGTTGTAGCCCTGGGTCTCGCCTGGAAGGTAACGGGCGGAGCTGAGATCACCGGAAGCAGCCAAATGGCTGAGGAAACCGCGGCAAGTTGAGCCCAGTGGCAGGTGGGCGATCCCGTGCGCTCAAGCAGGAACGCGTTGATTTGGGCTGCGCCGCAGGCGGAACCATAGCCATAGCACAAGCAATGCAACGAGCGCGCCAATAGAATCGAGTAGCGAATCGTAGACCGAGGGACCGCGGCTCGGCACGAACCACTGATGAAATTCATCCGAGGCTGAATAAACAGCGGCAATCAGCAAGGTAATGAGTGCCCAGCTCCATCGCCACCCCGTGTGTCCGCATCGCACGCCGCGGTACAACAGCAGTCCAAACATGAAATATTCCGTAAAGTGCGCAGACTTGCGGATCAAATGATGAACGAACGCGAACTGGACCATGGTGAGACTTGGCCTGATCCAATGCAGGATCGGCTCAAAGAACGTTGCCGTGTGCTCCGTGGAAAACGTGTCCGTGGACATCGTAAAAATGACGCCCGCCCACAATAGAGCGGGCCACCATGCCCACAACCACACCAAAACACGCGGCGCTGGAGTTTTCGCGCGGATTTCGTTCAGACTTGGCGCCGGACGCGGGTTGCGCCACGGCTGAAGTTCCCCCATGGGAATCGGCTCCCTCTAAAGAGATTTTCAACTAATTGCCTGCGCCTTGTCTTTGCTTCTTGATTACAGACACGTTACTCCATGCGATAGTTCGGCGCTTCTTTGGTGATGATCACGTCGTGCACGTGGCTTTCACGCAGTCCCGCGGCGGTGATGCGAATGAAATGGCTCTTCTCTCGAAATTCCTTGAGCGTGCCCGCGCCGACGTAACCCATTCCGCTTCGTAGGCCTCCGACTAATTGATCTGTCAGCGCGCCCAGAGGGCCCTTGTATGGCACACGCCCTTCCACGCCTTCCGGCACGGACTTGCCGCGCTCCGCGCCTTCTTGTGCGTAACGGTCTGCGGAGCCAGCCTCCATCGCTCCAGTCGATCCCATCCCGCGATAAGATTTGAAAGTTCGACCTTGATACAGAATCGTTTCGCCTGGAGATTCTTCCGTGCCCGCGAACAAGCTTCCGATCATCACGCACGAAGCGCCCGCGGCTAGCGCCTTCGCAACGTCGCCCGAATATTTGATTCCGCCGTCGGCGATGATCGCCACGTCTGTGCCTTGAGTCGCTCGCGCTGCTTCCATGATCGCCGTTAGTTGCGGCACGCCCGCGCCGGTCACCACGCGTGTCGTGCAAATCGATCCTGGCCCTATGCCCACCTTCAAGCCATCCACGCCGAGCGAAATCAGCTCCTTCGCGCCCTCGTAGGTCGCTACGTTTCCCGCGACGACTTGCATTTCCGGCAGGCGCTGGCGGATTGCTTTGATGGCCTCCATCACGCGGAAGGAATGTCCATGCGCGGTATCAATGGCAAGGACGTCGACGCTCGCCTTGGATAATTCCACGGAGCGCTCCAGAAAATCTCCAGTTGCGCCAACCGCTGCCCCGACGCGCAGCCGCCCGTGCCCATCCTTTGCGGCCTGCGGGTACTCCAGTTTTTTCTGGATGTCCTTGACGGTGATCAGGCCCTTCAAATTGAAGTCCTGGTCCACGACGAGCAGTTTCTCGATGCGGTGTTTTTGCAGGATGCGCTCAGCTTCTTCCAGCGTCGTGCCTACAGGCACGGTTACAAGATTCTCCTTGGTCATCACCGAACTGACGAGCTGGCCGTGATTTTTCTCGAAGCGCAAATCGCGATTGGTCAGAATTCCGGTCAGCCGCGAGCCGCGCGTGACTGGCAGCCCGGAAATCTTGTACTTGTTCATGATTTCCAGCGCCTGCCGGATGGTGATGTCCGGAGAAATTGTGACCGGGTCCACAATCATTCCGCTTTCCGAACGTTTCACCCGGTCCACTTCTTCGGCTTGTCTTTCGATGCTCATACTGCGGTGAACAATGCCAATGCCGCCCTGGCGCGCGATGGCGATAGCCAGCCGTGATTCCGTGACCGTATCCATGGCCGCGGATGCCAGCGGGACGTTCAGTTGCAGTTTGCGCGAGAAGTTCGTGGCTGTGTCCACCTCGGTTGGCAGCACCGTCGAGCGCCCGGGCAGGAGCAGCACATCGTCAAAGGTTAGACCTTCGGTAATCGGACCGTCGTTCATTCCAGCCTCGCATCAGGATTGGCCTGAAATAGCCGTCTTAAAGCAGCGCAGCCCAGCGGGTGCCCGCTGGGCCGGTAAAGGAACTCATCAAATCGGGAAAAAGCTTCACGGTGAATCTTCTATTCTAGGGGCACCGCCATTCTCGGTCAAGTTGGGCGGTGTCTGGTATTCTCGATCCGGCCTCTGAAATGGGAGCGATGATCCCGCAGTTTGAGCCGCATCCGCTGCTGAGAAACGGACACGCCATGACCATCGCGGCGGCACTGGTGCCGCGCCGATTCGATCTCCTGCACGCTGAAGAGCGGCGATTTCAGGTCGATAAAGAATCTTCTTTGCTGGGGCACTGCCATTGGCAGCCCGGAAAGCGAATAGATGCTCCTGTTCTCGTGATTGTGCACGGCCTCGAAGGCTCGAGCGATTCGAATTACGCACGCGGCATCGCGGAAAAGGCGTTTCGTCGCGGCTTCCACGTTGTCCGTATGAACCAGCGAAACTGTGGCCCATCGGAAGAATTGACGCCCACGCTCTATAACTCCGCGATGAGCGCGGACTATCGCGCCGTCCTCGAAGAGTTGGCGACCGCCGACGGGTTCGAAGGAATCTTCTTTGTTGGGTATTCGATGGGAGGAAATCTCGTCACCAAAATGGCGGGGGAATACGACGCGAATGCACCGCGCGCTCTGCGGGGCGTTTGTACAGTGTGCCCTGCGATCGACTTGGCTGCTTGCGCAGAGGCGCTGGAACGCCGCGAGAATTTCATTTACCAGCGCCGCTTTGTAAAAGGGTTGCTGTCGCGCTACGCGCGAAAGCGGCAGAAGTATCCGCAGCGATACCCGGAGAAATTACCGGGGCGCATTCGCACGGTGCGGGAGTTCGATGAAGCCATCATCGCGCCGCAGTTTGGATATCGCGATGCGGACGATTATTACCAACAGGCGAGCGCGAAGCGAGTCATCCCGAACGTGCGCGTGCCGATGCTTTTGATCACCGCGCAGGACGACCCGTTCGTTCCCTACAGTTCTTTCGTGGCCTCCAGGGTCAGCGATAACCCATGCATCCAGTTGTTGGCGCCTGTGCGTGGTGGGCATTGCGGCTTCATCTCGAAGCGCTCTGGCGCCGAACGCTTCTGGGCAGAACAACGCATCGTCGAGTTTTGCGAAGGGATCCGGGCAAGGGACTAGCCGAACGGCTTTTCCAGCGAAACCGCAAAGCCCGGCGTCAGCAATTGCGCAGGACCATCAGCGGTAATGGCCATGTCATCTTCGCAGCGCAATCCGAATTCACCAGGAATGTAAATCCCCGGCTCATTCGAAAACGTCATGCCGGGTTCCAGCAGCGTTTTGCTTCCACGCACGAGATAAGGATGCTCGTGCCCGTCGAGCCCCATGCCGTGTCCAAGCCGGTGAGTGAAAAATTTGTAGTCGGGCCCGTACGCCGCATCGGTGACAACCTTGCGCGCCGCATCGTCTACGGTGCCAGAGAGCCGCCCGGCACGCGCCGCGTCCAGCGCCGCGTCTTGTGCTTTCCGAACAATTTCAAAGCAGCGCGCTACTTTATCCGAAGGCTTGCCCAAAACTCCCGTGCGTGTCACGTCGGACTGATAGCCTTCGACGGCGCAGCCGCCGTCAATCAAAATGACGTCGCCCTCTTTCAGCTTTTGTGGCTTGATCGTGCCATGTGGGAGGGCGGCTGAGGCTCCCAGCAACACTAAGGCTCCGCCGTGCAAGCCCATCTTCGAAAAACCACCTTCCACGAGCTTGCCGATATCCTCCTGCGACATTCCTTCTTTCACCGACGCGAACACGGCGCGAAAAACGTCAAAAGTGGCTTCGCAGGCCAGACGCATCAGTTCCAGTTCGTGCGCAGACTTGTGACCGCGGCAGGCAATCGTTACCGGGTCAGCGGAAACGCATTCGCACCCTGATGCTGCGGACCGCAGGTGGTCGTAAAACGTAAAAGGCGCAGTTTCTTCCACGCCGATGCGGCCGGTTCGAATCCCACGATCCGCAAGAGCCGCGGCGGCAATCGCTGTAGGGCTTTGGTCCTCCTGCCATATGCGAACTTCGGCGGAGAATTGCAGCTTCTCCCGCATGCGCCCTTCTTCAAATGCTGGCACCACGACGATGGGATCGCCTTGACGCGGAAGCACTAGCGCGAGCAGGCGCTCGCTCATTCCCCAGCGAATGCCGGTGAAGTAGTAGAGCGAAGTTCCCGGCGCGACAAATAGCGCTTCATACAGCGGCTTCTGCTCGCTCATTAGCTTCTGCGCGTGTTGCAGCCGCTCGCGATATTCGTTTGCTGTAATCGGGTGAACCCGCGAGCCAAGCGGCTTGAGATTCGAAAACGCGTCAGGAAGAGGATCCATTTCGCTGACAGATGAGACTCCAGTAAACGGTGACAATCCAACGACAGAGGCGGCCGCAGTGTTTCTGAAGAATTCCCGGCGCGAGGGCTGCTCTGGAGAGTACAGGTTATGTTTTGACATGGCGGAAAGAGGTTTATCTGTGCCAGTCCGTCTTGTCAAGACGCATCATTCGCAATCAAAAAAACGGGGGAGCTCGAAAGCTCCCCCGGTCTGTGAAGCAGATGCTTCGATGGAGTTAGAAGCTGAGCCTAAGAGAGAATTGTCCAAATCGCCGCTCATCGGCGGGAGTGCCCGTCACGATTGATGATCCAGCCAGAGCGCCGAGCCCGCCCTTCTTGCCTTTGACTACGAAAGGACCTGTAAATCCGCTTGTGTCATTGATGTAGCCATTTACGTACATGTTGTGATGGTTGAAGATGTCGAACGCTTCCGCACGGAACTCGAGAGCAACTCGCTCTGTTACGGCAAAGGATTTGCCGAGGGCGAAGTCGGCGTTCCATGCCCCCGGTCCTTTGAAGGCGTTTCGACGAGTCATGTTGGATGGAAAGGGCCCAAACGTTTCAATGCATCCCAACCACGCTGTATTGCACGTTTCGTCCGGAGCTGGAAGCGTCAGAAGATTGAACTCATTGGGGTTTTTCGTTGGCGCCGAAGTGTTTACGGAGAAGCTCGTAATTGTTCCGCTCGGTGTGTACCGTGGGATTCCCGAAGGGACGCCGCTGTTTGCACCGAGCGTGTTGGCGCTGTCTACAATGGAGAAGGGCACTCCAGAGCGAACATTAAACACGGGAATGGCGCTCCACCCTCCCAACACTTGCCGCTCCCATCCTCGCCTGCCCTTGAAGAATGGCTCTTGCCAGATAGCGCTCAGCACCATACGGTGCCGAATGTCGTAATCCGAACTTCCGTAGTCAAGGCGCGGATTCCGCGGGTCAAGGTAGCCCAGATTGCCGACACCGTTCGAGGCGCTGGCACTCTCGGAGAATGTCGAACTGAGGTCATCCAGCGAGTGGGAATAAGTGTAGTTGGCGACGAGCATCAGTCCAGAGTGATGGAAATCCCGGCTTTGCAACCGCACGTTCATGGAGTTGTAGTGCGAGAAGCCGTTGCTTCCACGCGTGTTGATTGAGCTCCACTGTGGATTCACGCGAGTAAAGCAGATACCGGTGGCGGGGGGGGGACAATTTGGCGAATCCCCGAGATATGCCTGACCGCCGCCGAGCATGTTGAAGTTGGAAATGTCGTAGAGATGGACGCCGTGCGCGCCGTTGTAATCCACGGACAGAACGGTGTTCTTCGCCATTTCGTGCTCGACGGACAGGCTCCACATCTGCGTCTGCGCCGTCTTGATGTTCTGATCCACGTGGCGCGGGCTGCTGGGCGGCAATGGCACCTGTAACCCTGCGGCACCGGCAAAAGGCCCCAAGTTGTTGACGGTTACCTGTCCCGCATTTGCGCCTGCCAATTGCACGCTTGCGTAGTTCGGCGGATTCTGGATCATGTTAAACGTAATGTTGCCAAAGTTGCGCTCATAGCTGATTCCATAGCCGCCCCGAAGGCTGGTCTTCCCGTTCCCGAACAGGTCGTAGGCAAAGCCGACGCGCGGGCCCACATCCCCGTAGCGCGGCTTCCAGAGCTCTTTGATAGGGCTGTTGGGTGCCAGCAGCATCTGCGCGTTTCGCAGTTGTTCGAAGAGGTTCGCGCCCGAGCCATAATAGAGATTCGAGTCCAACTTTGGATCGCCATTGTGCTGAACGCCGTAATATTCGTAGCGCACGCCGTAGTTAAGCAGCAGCCGCGGCGTCACCTTCCACCCGTCCTGTGCGTACAGGGCGAAGTCCCGGTAGCGGTAGTTGCGCTCGAAGCTGGGAGACCCTACGGGCAGCGTGAGCGTGCAAGCCGGAGTTTGGATGATAGCCCCAGTCGCATCCCGAGAGCATGGGAAGTGTCCTTGCGGGTTGATGGCCGCCTGAAAAAGCACGAGATTACCGTTGATCAGGTTATCCAAGCCGTCCGCCGCACCCGTCCCCAATTTCTCAATGGCTTGTGCATACGCTCCATAGCCGCGGTTCATCTGCTGATACGTTACCTGTCCGCCGAAGCGCATGGTATGCCTGTTCCTCACCCAGCTAAGGTCTTCGTTGCCTTGGATGGTGTTTTCCGGTCCGCCATACGGCAACCCCCCGCTGCCGGTTTGATTATCGAAGAAACCAGGAAACTGCACGGCATCGCCGGCGAGCGTTGCGCTGTTGAAGAGAAACAAGATCGGCGTATTCTGCAGCGCCGTATTGTAGCTTTGACTGTTGTCGACGCGGTTGAAGCTCAGTTTTGTGCTGCTCAGCAACGTGGGAGTGAAGCTATGCGCAGCATTCATTAGAAATGCTCGGCCGTACTCTTCGGAGCCCACGTTGTATTGTGAGTAGGGGCTGCCAAACGCAGCACCGGGGAAATCGACTTCGTCGGTCCAGTTCACGCGGAAATAGATCTGCGTATCCTTGTTCAAGTTGTAGTCGAGCCGGCCAAAGAGATTGTGTGTATTCTGCGGCGAGCCCCCTCCCGCATCTTGCGGAACGGTAAAGTTGACTAAACCAAACGCCGGCACGCCGGCGGCTACTGCAGTGTCGAAAGGTCCCCCTACATTGTAGACGGGCGTACAGTTATTTCCGGTCGAGTCGCACGTTACCAGGTCCGCCTTGGTTTTCGTGGCAACAAACGGCGCGGTCGTGGGGCCATACTTACTGAAGAAGGCTTGAACGTTTGATGCTGTCACCGCCAGTAATTGCGGCGTGGGCACGAGGGCAAGAGCGCTGGCGCTGCTGCGCACGCGCGTAAACTCCGAGCTCTGGAAGAAGAACAGTTTGTCTTTGACGATGGGACCGCCGATTCCGTAGCCGAACTGATTACGTGCGTAGTGGCCCTTCGGTACGCTATTGGAATCATTGTCAAACGTGTTAGCAGTGTATGCGGAGAGCCGGTTGTATTCCCAAGCTGTACCGTGAAAATTGTCCGTCCCCGCTTTGGTGAGGACGTTTACAACGCCGCCCGATGCGCGTCCGTATTGCGCTTCGAAGTTGTTGGTGACGATCCGGTATTCTTGGACTACGTCAGGCGAAACACTCTGTCCAACGGTCGCCGTAAACAAATCGACATTCTCCGCGCCATCGAGCAGGATTTCCGAGCCCGAGCTGCGCTGCCCGTTGATGACGTACCCTACTCCGCGCGTGCCGGTATTCTGGTCGCTGGCGCTACCCATGCGATCCCCGGAGCTTACGTTTCCTGCCGTGCTCACAAAATCGTAAACGTTGCGATTCAAGCTGGGCAATTGGGCTATCTGCTCTGGAGAAATGACTTCAGCGATTTCCTGTGTTTCTGTGTTGACTGTAGTGCCTGCGCCCGCCACCACTTCCACCGTGGTCACCTGCCCGGAAACGGAAAGCTGTGCGTCGAGGCTGGTGTGGCCGCCGACCGTAAGCTCCGCGCGTGCCTTGAAGGAAGCAAACCCAGTGCTGTTTACAGCGATTTCATAAATTCCCGGGGCCAATCCAGGAAGAATGTATTGGCCGTTCTCTCCGGTCTGGACGGTTCGCTCGGCAGAGGTAGCCACATTCTTTGCAGTAACGCTTGCACCAGCAATGACCGCTCCAGACGAGTCATGAACGGTTCCGGAAATAGTCCCTGACTCAACTTGAGCCAGGGCCGGTGCAGCGTGGAATCCGGCACCTAGTGTGATCAAGGTGATGAAAAGCAAAAAGCGCACCGGAAGGTTTCGGTGGCTTCGACAAACAGGGCTACTTGTCTCTCTCTCGCAATTCATTTGCTCCCCCAATTCGAATAAGCAGCTTTTGGAATTCGCAGCATGAGCCAGGTCAAGCGGCAAGCCTCTGCGACGGAACGACCTGGTTCAGCCTGGGCGAGCGAAATGCAGTTCACTCGCCATTGGCATGGCACAATTAATGTTTAAGTTTTTCTATAACTTGCGAGAGAAATTACACGCGGAGCGAAACTAAATCTCGATACTTCTGGAGCTTTTATTCAATTTAGATTCAGGTTTGCATAGGCATGGCTGCTTGCAGAACTTGGTAAATCATTGTCTTTACACGCATAACAGCCGCGAAATCTCAGCATCACTCAGTCTATCGGCCTGCGATAAGTTCCAGCGAACAGTGACAATCCAACTACCAACGTGACCGCCGGGCCTTCCAAAAATTCTCAGCGCGAGGACTGCTGCGGGCACCTTGTCAGGCCGCTGGAGAATAGGCATAAGAAAAAAGTGAGGGAGCCCCGAGGAGCTCCCTCGCTTCAATTGTGACAGAGTGTTTCTTTACATCTTTACCAGGAGAACCTCAGTCCTAATTCCAACGTCCGGCTCCCGCCGTTGAAGATGAACTTGTTCAGGAATTGCGGCGAGTTCACGAAAATGTAGCTGGTGTTCAATGGATTGGTGTTGGTGTCTTGATCGAGCGTTCCGTTGTTGCTCGGCAAGCCGATGCTGTAATTCTGGTGGTTGAATGTGTCGAACGTCTGAAAGCGGAACTGCACCGTCTTATGCTCCGTGAATTTCACGGTCTTGAAGAGCGACATGTTCCAGATATTGAAGGCAGGCGAGCTCACTGTGTTTCTTCCGGCGTTGGCTCTTGCGCCTACTCCTGCCTGAACGAACCGCGCTTTCGGATTCACCGCCAAGTATCCCACTGTGAAGGCATCAGCGGGTGTCGGGTCGACGCACTTGTTAGGATCCGTTGCCGGATTGCAGCCCTTAGCAGGATCGTCTGCGTGGTTGGGGTCGCAATCGCCAGTTGAGGTTGCCCCTCCAGGGCCGAAGTTACACACCGGAGTTACTGCTGTTCCCGTCAGGCCGATGCCATTGGGATTGAGGATCGTCCGGTCGCCCGCACCATCGCCGTTCGCGTTGGAATCCGCACCGGAGAGCGGAGTCACGGGTTGGCCCGATTGCACCAAGTAGGTGCCGCTCCACTCCCAGTTGTGCGCTAGCCCGCGTACGAGTCGGTTTTCCGAATGAATGTTCGGGAAATCATAGACCCACGTGATCGCAAACTTCTGGGGCAGGTCCAGCGCCGAGCGACCCCGCTCTGCGGCAAAGTTAAATCCGTCTTGCGCGCGCCGGGGGTTCACGCGGCTGCTGAACAGTTCGTTGGTGGAATTGTCGATGTTCTTGGAGAATGTGTAGTTGGTCCGGAAATACAATCCCTTCGCAAACCGGTGTATGAAATCGACCGAACCGGCATGGTAAATTCCCGTTCCTATCGGCGGGTTTGTGGTGAGGTTGCCGAAAAACCCTTCTGTCGCCAGCGGTCGGAACAAACCGTTGTTCAGGAAGTTGTCGAAATCGGCCAGCCTGCTTGCAGGGGCCGTCACAGTCGCGGGAATCGCAGTTGCAGTGAGGTAAGTTGGGAGCGGAGCGATGCCCCCGCTTGGAACGTTGGGATCGAACGCCGAAGCCGAGTTGAGGCGCTTCTGCACAGGCAACTCGAGGCTTCGTGTGCCCACATAGCGCACTTCGACACTTGTATCCCTGAACAGTTCGTGTTGCACGCCCAGGGACCAGGTGATCACTTTGGGGTCCACCATATCCAAGATTAGTGCTTGTGTGGCCGCCCGTGCTTGCGCCGTCGTTGTGGGTGGCACGTTTACCTGCAGAAGGCCGCCGCCTGAGAGGAAGCCTGGCCCCATTGTTCCTCCGGGGCCCGAAGTGCACCACGCGGGAGCACCCGGCAGCGCACAGGTAAGTGAAGGGTTTTGTTCCGTCTGCAGTTCGGGCGGCAAGCTGTTGACAGCAAAGTTCGTTGGGATCACATCGTAAGCGATCTGCCCTCCTCCCCGAATGGACCATTTGCCGTGGCCCGTCGGATCCCAGGCAAACCCGACATGCGGGCCAAAATTATTGGTGTCAGATTTCGGCTTGCGGAAGATCAATCCAACTGCAGGATCATTCGCAATAGCGTTCAGCGCTTGCTTCCCTTCATCGCGAGGAACACCGGACCACTCGTACCTCAGTCCAAGATTCAACGTGAGCCGCGGCATTAGCTTCCAGTCGTCCTGCACGAACCAGTACGCCGCGGGATAGTTGTTGGCGGAGGTGGCTGTTCCCGCGCCACGAAGCGCTCCATTTCCGCCGTCAGGTACAAAGTCATTGATAAACGAGCTGAGCGATTTGTAGTCCCATTCGCCACGGGCCCGCGGCAAAGAGGTTGTTTCCGTGATGTAGTTTCGCCCTTCAACTCCGGCCTTAAACGTGTGCTTTCCTCGTATATAACTCACGTTCTCCACAGCCTGATAAATGTTCTGCTTGTACCCTTGCGGGACGAGACTGTAGGGTCCGAGATTGCTTCCGAATGGATCGATTTCCAGATTCGGAAAATTCGCATACTGGCCGGGCGGCAAATCGTTTGGCCCATTTAACCTCGAAAACGAAAGACGGAAGTCGTTAATCACTCTGCTGCTCACCGCCCAAGCATCTGTCAAAATGTATTTTCGGGCGTCAATTTGCTTCGTGCCGGTGAATTGGCTCTGCGGTTGGATGGGGTTCACCTGCGGCTCGCGCTGCCGGTCGTAAAGAACGCGCGCGCGGAGTTGGTGCTTCCCCAAGCTCAGATCGCCATTGATTGTAAAATCGTGCTCTCTGAACCAACTGGGCGCAACTCCGGCAAATTGCCCGATGTCGATTGGCGTGGTCGTACCGTTGAAGGTCACGTTCGTCGTACCCGATTTTGCCGCCGCGACTGGAAATTGGTTCAGAATCGAAACAACCGCCGCGTCGGGGTTCAGTGCCATGATTTGCGATATTCCGTTCGACGTTGGCGTGAGCACCGTGGCGCCCTGCGCTCCGAGACCTTCATTCTGAAACTCGTAGGCGCCGTAAATGAAGAATCTGTCTTTTAGGATTGCGCCTCCCGCGCTTGCACCGAAGCGGTTGTAGTCAAAGCGGTTCTTGACATCAGCAGGGAAAGTTTTCGCTTTGAAAGCCGCGGCGATCTCTTGATTGGTTGCCGCGTTCATGTCGCGGTTGCGGTCGTACCCCCATCCGGCACCGTGCCAGTTATTCGTGCCCGACTTGGTTACGACGTTGAATTGCCCGCCGGCAGAATGGCCGTATTCGGCGCTGAATTGGTTCGTCAGCAGCGTGAACTCCGCTACGGATTCCTGAATTACCGGTTGCGTCGGCCCATTCACATCGACGCGGTTATCATCCACGCCGTCAATCGAAAAGCCGTTGAAGCGGGGCCGGTTTCCTCCTATGGAGCCACCCGAGCCGAGCACGCCGCCTTGCTGAGTTGTCGTTCCCGGAGCAAAAACCGACAATTCCTTGACGTCCCCTCCAAGGGTATTTAGAGGGAGATCGTGAACTGCCTGTTCGTTGAATGTTGCTCCCAATTCCGACGACTCTGTCTTCACCAATTCGGCGCCCGCCGTAACCTCGACGACGGCCGTCGCTTCGCCAACTTCCAGAGTCGCTGCAACTTCCGCGACTTGGTTGGACTCAACCTGCACGCCTTTGTTTACAGTCTTCTTGAACCCGTCCTTCTCGACGGCAACCGTGTAGGTTCCTACGAGTAGATTCGGGAACACGTATGTTCCAGCGCTAGAGGCAGTGGCCGCAACGGAGACATTCGTGCCTTCATTTGTGACCGTAACGCGGGCGTCCACGATCCCCGCACCAGTTTTGTCCGAAACGGTTACACGGAGCGTGCCATCCAGCCGTTGCGCCATCGCATAACTTGGCACTAGGGCGACTCCAAGCAACAAAACGAAAAGGCTCGTCAATACATTTACCCATGGCTTTTTCAGTAGACTGTCCGTAAGTTCCACTTCCCGGGTTCTACGCGAGCCAATGCTCACGCGTGTCTCTTCATTCATTTTCCTTCTCCCTCACTTCGAATGAACGTTTCCGCAATTTGCTGCACGAGCCAGGTCAAGGAGCAAGCCGATAAGATGGAACGACCTGGCTCAGGCTTTACAGACCGAATGCAGTTCGTGCGCCATTAGCGGAGGGATAAGTGATGTTGAGTTTTTTCTATGACTTGCGAGTTAAATTGGCGCAGCGAGGAAATTTAAGGCTTGATACTTCTGGAGGTTTTATTCGATTTAGATTCGAGTATACATAGAGCTGACCGCTCGCGAAATATGGCAGCATTTACATTCATTAGAGTTGGAAATAAGCATTACTCAGTCTAATGTCTGTGATAAGCCACCGTAAACCTGTGATGATCTCACGTAGACCTGTGATAAGCTCCCGCGAAAATGAGCGCCAAATCTAATTTTGCAGAGTTTTGGCCGGAGTACGTTCGGGCTCACAGCCAGCCGGGCACTCGTGCAATCCATCTGGTCGGCACGCTTGCCGGCTGGATGATTCTGATTCTCGCGCTCGTGCTTCGGCAGTGGTGGTGGATCGCGGCCGCTTTAGTGGTTTCCTACGGACTCGCCTGGTTCTCGCACTTCTTCGTGGAACACAACCAGCCGGCCAGCTTCGAGCATCCGCTATGGTCGTGGTGGGCAGACCAAAAAATGGTGGCGCTGGTCCTGACTGGCAAATGGCACGACGCAGGGGCCTGAAAAGGCGATTCGTACCTTGGGCCTTTACGCGCCTGCAAGGTCTTGGTTTTGCACACTTGTTCACAGCTTTCCACAAGCAAACTTTCAGAAAACACTTGCCAAGCGAAATTGCCAGGTTTAATCTTGCAGTCAGATTGAGCCGGAAGGCCTTAAAAACTTTGCGGCACAATTGAAAGAGGGCGCAGCGGCCGCAAGGCAGTTGCGCCCTCGATTTTTTTAGCGCCTTTGTGGCCAGCGATGGAGTTGTTGCCTAGAACGTGAGATTTTGCAGGTAGTCGTAACTGACTTTGATGTCGTCGAACGCGGATTTCGGGTCGTCGTTTTCGACGAAATAGTGTTTGATTCCCGCCTTTTCAGAATGCGTGAAAATTCGTTTCCAGTTCACTGTGCCCTGCCCAACATCCGCCATTCGCCCCTTATATTTGACGCTTTGCCCCATGGCGCCCTTGTAGCCGCTCGAATGAGTCGAGTCTTTCACCCAGTCCTTCACATGTACTAACGGAAACTGCCCCGGATATTTTTCGAAATAGGTCAGCGGGTCTTTTCCGGCCACACTGATCCAGCACAGGTCCATTTCCATGGTGACAAGCTTGGAGTCCAATTCTTCGAGGAAAAAGTCGTAAGGCAGTTTGCCCCCGAGGGTTTCCGCCGGTTCAAATTCGAACGAGTGGTTGTGATAACCGAATTGTATGCCGGACTTCTGGCTAATCTCGCCGGCTTTGTTGAAAAGGTCCACGGCGCGCTTCCATCCACCGGGCTCGACGCGCTGTTTTTCATCAATCCACGGACAGATGATGTAGGAGTGGCCCACGATCTTCGCGGCCTCAATGGTTTCGGCCCATTTCTTTTCAACAACGTCGTAGCCGACATGACAAGACGGTGAAGTCAGCCTGTTCTGGTCGAGAAGGGCGCGAATATCTTTTGGCGAGTGGTCGAAGTATCCGGCAAATTCGACTTCCTTGTACCCGGTTGCTGCAACTCTACCAATTGTGCCTTCAAAGTCCGTCTTCATTGCGCCACGGACAGTATAAAGCTGCAGTCCGATACGGTCGATCTTGCGCACCGGGTCCGCGCCCCAACCGGGACGGGCTGCAGCAGCAACGCTTGCAGCGATGGAAGTGCCGATGAATGTGCGTCGATTCATGCGCTGCATTTTACCTTGTTCGAAAGAGAAAGCCACTGCGATTGGATCAACGAGTTGCGATTTTGCCGCGGATGATCGTAACGGAGGCTTTCGGCAAACAGAAGACTGTATCTGGTCCGGCATTCACAGTTGCATGTGCCGGGGGGCCATCCGGATCCGCAACTCCGCCAATGGGATTTTCGGAGTCGGAATGCCATTTGTATTGCTCACTGCCAAATGTGACGACGCTAATCTGCCCGGAAAAGAGCTTCATTTCGTTCTTTGCAGCTCCTTCAAATGAAACGTGGACAGGGTAAGCGTTTTCCTGATCTTTGTTTACGAGCATTAACGACCAATCGCCATCGGGACGCTGAAGAGCATAAGCCGTGACCAGTACGTGCCCAGCGCCGTCAACAATGTCGCTCGCACTTGAATAGACGCGATGCTCGCCGCTGCCTGGTTGTGCCCACTCCTGGGTGATGAGCTGCGCGGCGAAATACTGCGAATTGGGCTGCTGGATCTGGTAGTCCTTGTTCATGGTGAACATAGCGAACGTGGCGGCCGATGTGTTGTGACAGCCCAGCGACTGGCCCAGCGGAATGTAGTGGAAATAGTAGACCGCCTTTCCACCTGCATCGAAAAACGCGCCCACAAAATCAGCCCACCAGAGCGCGGCAAAAATGTCCAGGAAGGATTCGTCGGATTCCGCGCCAATGTTGGTCTCGCTGATAAACATAGGTATGCCTGGGGGAAGGCCATCGTCACGCCAGACCTGGAGGATGTTGCGGGTAAGATTCGCCTCATCGAAGAGTTGGGTCCACTGGAGCTTGCAAGCTTCCGCGGGGTAATGTTCGAACGAGACGAATGACAGGTCATTTAGCCGGTTGTGGGAGCGCAGGTAGTCGAAGAACCGTCCCATCCAGGAAGTCTTTCCTTCGGCGTTGGCCCACACTTCGATGTCCTTGTTGACCCCCTCGAAGATCGGCCCTCCGAGCTTCAGCTTTGGGTCTATTTTGTGAAGCGCAGTAGCCCATTGCAAATACAGAGCCGCATAATCTTCCGGCAGCGTATGTTTGCCGTCCGGCTCTTCGCCCATCTCGATGTAAGAGATCGGATATCCGCGTTTCTCGATGTATTGAATTTCGGCGGCCGCATTTTCTGGAGTGTCGTAGAGCATGGCCACCGGAATCATCGCCGGAAGACCCCGCGTTATTCCACTCGTGTAGAACAGGTCGAAACCCACCTGATCTAGTCGATCATTCACCACCGTGCTGTCGTGCCAAGGGTCCACAGAGGAACAATAAGTGTTCGTTTGGGCGCGATCCTTCGTATGCCGAATGATGTCGTGAAAGCGGCCGTCGGCGGAAGTCGTGCCGAGGTAGATTTCCTTGATGGCGAACCCAAGGCAGTTGCGACGATCGCCGGCACCGTGCGTGTCGCATGTATTCGATGATTCGGTCATCCAAACGCGCACCCAGCGCACTGGCAAGGGAGCGCGGGAAAGTTGCAAGGTGGCGCTGCCGCCTTTTCCATCAGTCACGTTGCCTCCAGGAAAGGTGACCCATGAGCCATCTGCAGCTTTCTCAATCGGGTTTGCGCCGGTCCAATACTGAACGAGATATTTCTTTGCATAAGGGTCCGCCCATTCCATTCGGATCGCGCTGATGTCTTGCGGAGTGGCTAGATCCAGTATCACCCACTGTGGATGCAGGCTGTCATCTTCGCCCGTGTAGGCTTTGGTGAGATAGGGATTGCTCTTCCAGTACGTGTTCGTGTCGCCGTCGGTCAGCCGCGAGTAACTACGTCCATCCGGCTGGGAAAACCCTGCGTGGGGCAGCGGATAACCGTACGAATGGCGAATAAAATCCGTGGGATTCGCGTCCCCGACAAAATACCCTCTTTCGCCCGGCGCGCTCCACGTTCCCTTCGCGTTCCAATGCCATGCCTCCACGTAGAGCTCCGTATTTTGGCGGTACGTTACCGTCTGCCAGCCGGCTGAGAGAATCTGCTTGAGGATCGGCTCCGCAAAGACCTTGTCCGTTGCGGCGCGCGGAATGCGGTCCACGCCCGCGCCCAGCGCTTCGGTTGGGCGAAAAGAATTTACCGGATGGGTCGTGTCAACCCGAATAGTTTGTGCTTGAACCGTGGGGAAAAGGTAAGCCGCAGCTAGCAGAATTACAGCAGTAAATTCAGAGCAGCGCCTGACGAACACTCGACTTGCAGGCGATCGCAGAACTCCAAGGGCACGAGCATCCATCGACAGGTCTCTTTCAAACCAGACAAGGCATGGTCAGCCCACTCGGGAATCTCTTAGTAAGGTTCGCGATTGCCCTTGCTGCCAGTTCGGCGACGCATTCTTCATGTGAAGGCGAAACAGGTTGCAAGAACGCTAGAAGTAAAGCTTCAGAGCCAGCTGCAGCTCGCGTGCGTGGTTCACCGTGTCAGTGATCTGACCAAAATTGCCGTTGGGCGCGTTAGGCCCTGGTACCAGCATATTTGGCCCGGCGAAATGGGGGTGGTTAAAGGTATTGAACGACTCCGCACGGAATTGCAGGCGCATGCCCTCGTGCGCTTTGGCCAAGGAGAATTCCTTGAACAGGGACATCGAAAAATCGCGGGCGCCCGGCTGACGCACACTTGAAATCGTCCTTGGGGCGTTCCCAAGGGTAAACGGCGCGAAGCACTCTGTGTCTTGCAACACGCCCGGAGTCGCTTGGCCAGGTATGCATGCTGCCACCTGGGCCGCAAGATCTGCCGCGTTGGCATTCGAAAAATAACTTCCACCCGAAGTGACAGTTGCCTGCTCAGGGGATCCTGAAGCGCGCTGGAGCGTGCCGGTAAGGTCAGGCCGTTGGCCGAACGTCGGTATCTTAGACTGATTTCCGCCGTTGATTGTGGAGCTCAGCAATCCAAGAATCGGCCTGCCGTTATCAATGCGAATGATACCGTTCGTTTGCCAGCCGCCAACGATAGCGTTCAGAATGGGGTTCATGTTTCGCCCGAATGTGCGGCCGCGGCCCACAGGGAATTCGTAGACGTAGCTGAGTTGCAGGACTTGAGGAATATCGAAGACGGATTCCGACCTCTCCGCCCGCAAGTCATAGGGGTTTTGCACCGGTAAGGCGTTACCGGTATCCAGGTAGCCGCCACCCAGGAAAACAACGCTATCGTCGGTCGAGGAAGCATCGTCAATCGATTTCGAGAACGTGTACGTCGCTAGGAACTGCAAGCCGGCCGAGAACTGCTTCTCAACGCGCACCTGCAGGGCGTGATAGATGGACGTGGCGATCGGCGGAGAATCGCCTTCGAAGTGCGTATACTGCGGATACGGCAGCATAAGCTGGTAGGCGTGGGGCAAAGTTGGGGTCGAAAGACCACTGGAGGGGTCGCAAATGTAGTGAGTGGGGTCGCAGGCCGTCCCCGGCGGAAACTGCGTCGGATCGAAAAAGAAGGGATTATTAGCAGAATTCCAGAGATTTCCGATCTGAGCAGGGGGCATCGACAGCACCGACTTTGGCAGAAAATCCTTGTTGCGGAAAAAACCCAGATATAGGTGTGTCCCTTTTTTCCCGATGTAAGTCGTGTCAACCAGGATCTTTCCCGGCAATTCTTTTTGGAATCCGAGACTCCAGGCTTGCTCGTAGGGGGTTCTGAGGCTAACGCTGGGGATGGGGCCGACCGCATCCTGTCCGATATCGTTGAACGAATTGAACAGCCGCAGCGTGCTGGGAGGAATTGCTACGCCGCAAGTGAACGGAGTCGTGAAAATGCAGGAAGTGTTCTTCAACGTGTTCCAGGGCGTCACACCATCGTTGTTCAACGTGGTCAGCCAGGAAGGTTGGATGTTATACCCCTCATAACCCCATGGACCTGTCCCAGCTGCCCCGCTTCGCGGAGTCGAAAAATAGATTCCGTAGCCTCCACGAGCAACGAACTTATGCGGCAATTGGTAGGCGAATCCTAAACGGGGCGAGATATTTTTGTAATCGGTATAGTAATTGTGGCGATTCTTAGAATTAAGGAATACCTCGATTCCCTTCAATGAGCTGAGAACTTGCAGCGCCGACGCAGGAACTCCGTCTGCCTGCGCGACCGCCAACTGCGCCGCCGTGAGCTGCAACGGCGACGCCGCATTCGGGTCCAGGTAATTCATGCGGTTGAAGCGTTCGGTACGCGGCGTATTGATCTCATAGCGAAGGCCGAGGTTAAGAGTCAGCTTCGGAGTGACTTTGTAATTGTCCTGGACAAATTCGCCAATCTGGAAGCTTTGCGTGCTGACGACATTGTTGAATCCCTGCTGGCAAGGCGTGCAACCCCCACCGCTGTTGAACAGCGAGCCTACACCCGTAAGAAAACTCGCTAGGCCATCGCCTCCAGTGCCAGATGCGCCCCCAGTTGCTGTATTGTCAAAATTGAACGCCCCTGAGGGCCATCCTGGATTGGTGTGATTGATTCGGCGCATGCGTCCTTCGCCACCGAACTTTAGCTCGTGCTTGCCGCGCACCCAACTCACGTTACCTGTCAGATGGTGAGCGTCCTGGCCTTCGCGAGTGATGCTGAAGAAGCCAGTTCCGAGGTTATTGCCGACGTTCCCAGTGCTGTAGCCGCTGATGAGAATCCCAGGAATCGTTCCGAAACCACTGTTCAGATAGGAAGGGAACCCCAGAGAGTTAAACGAGGAGACGATGTCTGGAAACTGGCCTTTGATGCCGGGAAAATTATCAAACCGGCGGAGACCTCCATAGGTGATCGTCATCACTACTGTGGGACTAAAGGTGTGCGTTTCATTGATCGTTAAAGTGTGATTCGTGAAGTACCCCGGTCCGCCGGTGCAGGGATCGACGAAATTTCCGTAGCAATTTAAGCTTGTGGAGCTTTGCTTCTGCTGGGAATAACGTGCGCTCAGCAAGTCGTTTTGGCTAAAGCGGTGATCCACTTTGATGTCGAATTGGTTGTTCGAATTGGTGTCCGTGCCGGCAGTGAAGAAGTTCGAGCCCTGCAAAGTTCCAAGATCCGTTGCGTTAACAGTTGGCTTTGGGAACAGCGTAAACATCTTCGCGGCCACAGGATCAATCAGGTTGCCCTGACCTGCTGGAACCTGAAACGGCGTACCAACGAGAGCAGAATTCCCAGGGCTGGTATAAGTCGCTATGTTATTGAAGGGAATGAAATTGCCATTGGAATACGGATCCCAAAGCTGGCCAGAGGCAACTGAGCACTGACCAGCACCATTAAACGTGCCGAGCGCACCGGTACTCGGATTGGTAGCTAGTGTACAGAGTTCACTAAAATTCCCAAGCGCCGGCGCTCCGACCGGGCAAGTCGCGGAAGGATCGCCGCGTTCACACAACGATGGGACTCCCATGGGCCCAGACTGCGCGCTCGTATGCTCCCGAATGCCCTCGTAATCAAAAAAGAAGAAAGTTTTGTCTTTGCGGATGGGTCCGCCCACCGTGCCGCCAAAATCGTTTCTCTTCAAGGGTGGAATGGGAGTGCCAGATGCGTTGTTAAACCATTCGTTGGCATCCATCACTGAGTTTCGGAAGAATTCGTAGAGACTGCCGTGGAGCTTGTTGGTTCCGGATCGCGTGATGACGTTGACGATGGTTCCACCTGCAAAACCGTATTCCGCACTGAAGTTCGTTTGTTCCACTCTGAACTCTTCGACAGAGTCCACCGAGGGCGTGTAAGTCACATTTTCAATACCGCTATTTTGATCGAAGTTGGTGGCGCTGGCGCCATCGATCAAGACATCTGCAGTGGCGTTGCGGCTGCCGTTGGAGTTGAAGTTGATCCCGCCCTGAGCTCGCTGTGAGTTGGGAGCATCTGTCTCAGTAACTCCGGGAGCGAGATAGGTAAGGTTTACAAATTCCCGGTTTAGAAGCGGCAAATCATTTACAAATCTACGGTTCACCACTTGCCCCGTGACCGCGTCCTCAGTCTGCAACTGCACGGCAGAAGCGGTCACTACTACCGATTCAGTTGTTTTGCCGACGGTCAAGGAAAAGTCCGCGGTGATATTTTGCGAGACGTCCAGACGAATGTTTTCCTTTCGCTGGCTTTCGAAATTGGGAGCCTCCACGGCAATGCGGTAGTTTCCAGGAGCTATGGAACGAAATAGGTAGCGGCCGGTCGTGTCGGTGGTCGCGTTGTAGGTATAGCCCTTGTCTTGATCCGTCAGTGTCACCTTTGCTGAGGGCACAATGGCCCCCGAAGGATCCGTGATCACTCCGGTGACGGAGCCGGTGTAAAGCTGCGCTTGTGCGACAGAGGCGAAACAAAGGGCCGCGAGCAGGAAGACGAAGCTAAGCCAATAAGCCTTGAGGAAGTTGCTGGGAAGACTAAAAAAGTGACGAGGCACGCGTTGTCTCATCATGTCGATCACCCCCGCGAAGTTTTTTCAAGGCCAGCTGGACCTGGTGGGCACGCAATCTCGCTCACCGCGCGGATCAAAGTGGACCGCCCGATCATGAGTCTATTCCCGGATCAAGTCCTCACCCCTCGACGTCTTGCCTTGAGAAGCACACAAAATCCGTTTATTAAAACGAGTTAATATTGCATTTTGAGACTGCTGTCAAGCGGGAAATATAAGCGTCAGAAAAGTCAGCCCGCGCTTCTTCTCTTTTGCCGCCAAGAAGAACAACGTCCTTGTCGTGCGAACATTCGGAATGGAGAGTTTTTCGTGAGGCCAGGTCTTAGTCAGTTGATCCGGTCAGTGCCGCCGCTCTCGTGGAATCTCGAATGACCAGTTCTGGGCTCAGTTTGTGCCTGGAGATGCTCCAGTCGCGCTTCTCCAAGCCTGCGTTGATACCCTCCATCACGATGCTCACCGCCAGGTTGCCCATGGCTTCCAACGGTTGACGAACGGTGGTCAATGAAGGCGCGGCCAGTCCGGAAAGCGGTACGTCATCGAACCCGACGACTGAGCATTGGTCCGGCACTTTCACGCCCGCCTTGGTTAGCGCCCGAATTGCTCCCAGGGCGGTCAAATCGTCGAACGCCACCACCGCTGTGAACCGCTTCTTTCGCTGTAGCAATTCCTCCGTAAACCGATAGCCGCCCTCGAATCCCGAATTGGGGTCGAACTCATCGGGTAATTGCACGACCAGCGACGAATCGATTTCCAGTCCAACCGAGTGCGCGAACTTTTGGGTTCCTTTCCACCGGGGGGCGCTGTCGATTAGCATTTTGGGTCCGCGGATGAAAGCAATTTTGCGGTGCCCCAGGTAGTACAGATGCTCGAGCGCCAGCCGTCCTCCCACTTCATTGTCGACCATGACCGAACTGACCGAGTCGCCGGGCACCTCCCAGCAGATGGTGGCCGCGATGATGTTTCGCTTGCTCAAGTCCGCCAGGAGCTGAATATCCACGAAGAGCCAGTTGGCCACGACGATCAACGCCTCCACGTGATGCTCCAGCAGCATTTCCAGGTAACGCTCGAACCGGGATCTTTGGTTTTGGGCGTCGGCAAAAATCGGCACGAACGACGATTGGTAGAGCGCATTCTCTATACCACGCAGAATCGGTGTACAAAAGGGATCCATTATGTCAAAGAGCATCACGCCAACAGTTTGGCTTCGTCTGCTACGGAGAAATCGCGCCATCGCATTAGGCCGGTAGCCCAGCTTCTTAGCCGTTTCTTCGATCCGTTTTTTCGTGCCAGGAGCGATATAGCGCGCCAAAGGCGCATTGTTCAACACGATGGAAACTGTGGCAGGAGAGAAGCCCGTGGCCTTGGCTACGTCTCTCATGGTGATCAGCTTGACTCTCCCGCTGTGACGCTTCATTGATGAGGGTTCCTCCGCGGAGACCATCATCCTTCCAGAGTCGGCCGGGATGCAATCGTTTCTATGGTTGCGATGTGGGAACCGGTGAGATTAACCTCTCGGGCATCATTTACCTTGAAGCGGTGGGGGTTGCCATGGGCTGCGTGCCTGTTCGATGCGCTCAGCAACAGCAAGAACCAATTCTTCTTCAAACGGCCGCCCGATGACCTGAACTCCGATAGGCAGCCCCTCGTTCGAAAAGCCAACCGGAAGGGATGCTCCGGGGAAACCCGTCAAGTTCAGCCACTGACAGAAGCGCATGGTGTCAAGGTAGCCGCTGCCAGGCTTGTAGCTTCCTTCGCCGTGGCGAAAAGCCGGCCCGGAGGAAACCGGAGAGAGCAGGACGGGAACTTTGTCCATTTGACGAAGAATCTTTTCGCGCAGAAGGTCGCGTTCGGCGCATGCCTGCAGGAATTGGTCGAGCGATACTCCCTCAGGCGAAAACGCAATCGAAAGATATTCCTGCAGCATCGGGCTCAACTGGGCTTCCTGGCCAATGAGACTGCTGTTGAATAGATGACCGATCACCGCACCGAAGAAGAACCACCACAACTCGAGAGCTCTATCCAGGCCCTGCAACTCGAATGGCTCAACAACAAAACCGCAATCGCTGAGCATTTTCCCGGCGCGCTCCACGGCGGCGCGGGTTTCCGGCGTGGCTTTGCCCAGGGCGGAGCTTTGCAGAATCCCCACGCGCATGCCGTGCAGATCCTTTTCCGCGTAAGTGCGCTTTGCGACGGGCGCAGAATGCGCGTCGCCCGCATCCGGACCGGCCATCACTTCGAATAGCGCGCGTACATCCGCGATGGTTCGCGCCATAGGGCCCACAACGCCAATCCACCCGAAAGCGCCCGCACCGGAAGGGAAGTGCCCCGTCGACGGAACACGGCCAGGCGTGGGTTTCAATCCACA
>Ga0126378_10000499_pt1 | contig 29073 bp, 31 predicted proteins | sample PanSoiMetPlot_23_FD_92587 | JGI IMG/M metagenome (GOLD analysis project Ga0126378, IMG submission 92587) | Tropical forest soil microbial communities from Panama - MetaG Plot_23 | ecosystem: Environmental > Terrestrial > Soil > Tropical forest > Bulk soil | place: Panama | collected 2016-02-17
AGGCCGACCCTGGCCTCGTCTGTCAGCATCTCGATCCAGCGGAACCCGTCTGGATTGGTCCAGACCGGGTTGTAGACGCGCGTGAAGTAGACCTCGAGCCGGCCGCGACCCTCGTCCAGAAAGTGCGGCAGCAGGAATGAGAGCTCGTTCATCGCCAGCGGGTACTCGGCCGGCCAGGTTAGGTCGTTCCACTTCGGCGGGTGCGGCGGCAGGTAGATAGGCCGCGGCACGAATTTGTTCCAGGCGTTGGGGTACACACCTCCCTTGGTGGCGACTGCACCCATCAGGGCGTTGAGCAAGAAGAGGCAGCGGGAGACCTGCCAGCCGCCCAGGTTGCCGGCGGCGGCGGAGCGCCAGTTGTGGGTGGAAAGCCTGGTCCCGGCCTGTGCAACGAGGTCGGCGATCGTGCGCAGAGTGCCCTCGGGCACTCCTGACTCGGCCGCCGCGAACTCGAACGTGAGGTCCTCGTAGAGCTCGAGAAAGGCCCTCTCGAAGCTGGCGAAGGTCGGCTCCAGCTCAGGGCGCTCGCGGGCCAGGTACTCGCGCCAGTTCCACCAGCGCTCGACGAAGGCGCGGTCGTAGCGGCCGGTTTCGACCAGGTCCCGGGCGATGGCGAGCAGGATGGCGGCCTCCGACCCAGGCTGAGGGGAGACCCAGTGGTCGGCGTGAGTGGCGGTATTGGACAGCCGGACGTCGAAGACGACCAGCTTGGCGCCTCGCTGCATGGCTTCGACCACGCGCTGGGCGTGAGGATTGAAGTAGTGCCCGGACTCGAGGTGGGCGCTGATGAGGACGATCAGGTCGGCGTTGGCGTGGTCGGGGCTCGGCCGGTCGAGCCCCATCCAGTACTGGTAGCCGGCCCGGCCGCCCGATGAGCAGATGTTGGTGTGCGAGTTGTGGCCGTCCACGCCCCAGGCCGCCAGCACCCGCTCGGTGAAGCCGTCCTCGCCGGGGCGGCCGACGTGGTACATGACCTCGTTCTGGCGCCCCTCCGTGATTGCCCGCCGGATCCGGGCGGCAATGTCGTCGAGTGCCTCGTCCCAGCTCACGCGCTCCCAGCGGCCCTCACCCCGACCGGCCACCCGCTTGAGCGGGTAGAGCACGCGGTCGGGGTCGGTGACCTGGTTCAAAGTTGCTGGCCCCTTGGCGCAGTTGCGGCCGCGCGAGCCAGGGTGTTCAGGATTGCCCTCGAACTTGCGGACCTGGAGGGTTTCGCGGTCAACATAGGCGAGCAGCCCGCACGCCGATTCGCAGTTGAAGCAGGTGGTCGGCACCAGCATGTAGCGCCGCTCCCTCCGCCGTGGCCAGGATCGCGAATCGAGCTCGACCCAGTCGTCCCATCGCTCCCTGGGCGGGAACGCGGCCAGGTGGACGCGGCTGGGACCCGGGTAGAAGGTCTCGCCCCTCGACTCGCTCTCGCGCCGCGCGGCCTGTACGCGCTCGTTCAGGCGGCGCACCTTCTCATTCATGCCAGCGGCACCGACTGCCCCGCCTGCACGTGGGCGTGCTCGTGGGTTAGAACCGCGGCCAGGGCCGCAACCGCGGAGAAGGGCCCGAGCCATGGCGCAGCGCCTGCGACCAGGGTGAGCACGACCCCGGCCCAGAACCAGCGCCGGAAGCGGCCGGCGGTCATCTCGTGGAGGGCCTCCCGAGCGTGCGCGGTAGGATGCCCGATCGTCACCTCGCCGGCCACCAGCAGGAGATGAACCGCCGCCAACAGGGCGAGCAGCCGTGGCGCGTTGAGCGCACCCACAAGGACCTCGACGGCTGCCCCGAGCATCAGCGCCTGGACGAGCATGTGTGGCGCGAGCAGCGGGCTCTGCCAGAGGTCTCGCGCGCGCGCCTGTGCGAAGAGGTAGGCGGTGTAGACCGCCGTCAGCACAGCCAGGGGCGCTGCGCCGAGGGCCATCCAGTGGGTCAGCTGAACCTGCCCGGCGACGCCGAGGGTGAACTGTGCGACGAGCGCAGCGCCATAGAGGCTGATGACGACGGCGCCGCGAACCAGCCAGCTCCGCCACTGCGGGCGCCGGAAGATCAGGACGAAGCGCAGCGGGTGCTCGAGGTCGGCGATGAGGATCAGTCCGGTCATGGCCAGGAAGATTCCGCTCAGCAGCGGCGTCACGACCGGCCAGCCGCTGCCCATCCCGAGAAGCAGCGCCGCCAGGTAGACACCGGCGCCGACGCCCTTGGTCCAGGTGTAGAGGCTCACGCGCCAATCCCAGGGCGCATGGTGGGCGACGTCGTAGCTGACGATAGCCGCGGCGCTAGAGTTGGCGGGCGAGGTCCGGGCGCCGGTCCCCATTTCGCCAGTGCCCGGCGCCTGCTCGCTCCACATGTAGAGGCCGCCCTCCGGCCGGCGCGCTGCCAGGGGGTCGAGGGTGGCAATGTGGGCGTCCTTGTAGAAGAGCTTGGGACGTGTCGCCTTCTCGGGCCTGCGGACCTGGACAACCTCCCGGTTCACGTACTGCGCGACCCTGGAGCCGGAGTCACGGAGGTCCCCGACCAGTATGGCCTCGACGGGGCAGACCACTACACAGGCGGGCTCCAGCCCCATGTCGATGCGATGGGCGCAGAAGTTGCACTTCTCCGCCGAGTGGTCCTCCGGGTTGATGAAGATGGCGTCGTAAGGGCAGGCCGCGATGCAGGCCTTGCAGCCGATGCAGACCGACTTGTCGAAGTCCACGATCCCATCCGGCCTTCGGTACATGGCGGAGGTCGGGCAGGCGTGAACGCAGGGTGGGTCGTCGCACTGGTTGCAGCGCGTGACCTGAAAGCTGCGCCTGACGGCCGGATAGACGCCCACGTCGACCGACTTGACGTAGGTGCGGGTGACCGAAAGCGGGACCTCGTTTTCGGACTTGCAGGCGGTCGTGCAAGCGTGGCAGCCGATGCACCTCGACTGGTCGATGACCTTTGCCCAGAGGGGGACCGCAGCATCGGGAGCCCCCTCCTCGCCAGGCGGCTTGAGCTCAGGCCTGAGCAAGGCCGGCCGCTCTCTCCCGAACGCTGCTGCATACGATGTCGCAGAGGCTGGCCACGGTGGAATCAGAGACCGTGTAGTAGGCGTGCTGCCCCTCTCGGCGCCGGCTGACGAGGCCGGCCGCCATCAGTCGGGAGAGGTGCTGTGAGACGTTGGCCGTGGCCAGGCTCGTCTTCTCGGCCAGCTGGCTCGTGCTCTGCTCACCGTGCTCATGGAGTGTGCTCAGGATTCGAAGGCGGTTGACGTCACCGAGGAGGGCGAAGCGCCGGGCGGCCTCCTCAAGCAACCGGAGTGGAACCATTGTGCCGCAGACCCTAGTTCATCTTTGCGCAACTGCGCAACTGCTTATACCTCCCCACACAGGCCACAGATTCTCGGCCTGCGTTACCGGGGTGTGGGGGACAAGCGAGGACGCCGACTGGGAACACCCGCGCGTCCGGGGCATGCTTCATCATGGCTTTCAGAGCTGCCCCGCGTGCGCGGACGTTGCGTTCTCAGTTCGAGACGAGCCCGATTCGCACGCCGGGATGCTGCCGAGTGAGGGCGGGGCGCACAGGTCAGCCAGACGCACGAGGAGGTGATCGAATGACTCCCGATGATCCAAGGTGGAAGTACGACGGCATACGTGTCGTCCACTCAGACGAGCTGGACACCAACACGCCGCAGACCCTCGGCATGAACCGCGCCGCCGCCATCAACCGCCCCCGCGCAGGCGCGGAGCGACTATGGGCTGGGACCGTTGTCATCCACCCGAGGGCCAAGACCGGCGCGCACCATCACGGCCCGATCGAGAGCGTCATCTACGTCGTCAGCGGCAAGGCACGCATGCGCTGGGGCGAGCAGCTGGAGTTCGTCGCCGACGCGGGCCCGGGTGACTTCATATACGTCTCGCCATACGTTCCACATCAGGAGATCAACGCGAGCGACGGCGAGCCGCTCTCGTGCGTTGTGGTCAGGGGTGGTCAGGAGCCAGTGGTCGTCAATCTGGACATACCGGTCGTGGAGGAGCCAGAGGAGGTGCACTGGGTCGACGATGTCCACTATGCGCGAGACGACGTTTCATAGGGGTACGGCTCATTTGAAGTGACCACCGGCAGGGTGGACGGCTACGTTTGATGATGACAAACGTGGCGCCGAACGTGTCAGTCCTCTTGCCAGAACACGCCATGGTCCTCGTGGATGATCTCCACCCTGCGACCGTCGGGATCGCTTACGTGGAAGCCGCGAGAGTGAAGTGTGTGGTCGAGGGGACCGCGCACGGCGATGCCGAGTCGGTGCGCTCGGGCGAGTACGTCATCGAATCCGCAGGAGTCGACGTCGAAGGCGATCTCATCCGGGTCGGGGCCTGCGCCGCCACGCTCGGAGGGGAAGAAGACCAGGAGAACGGTGCCGATGCGGAGGGGGTCGTGCGCTCCGGAGAGGGACTCCGCTCCGAGCAGGTCTCGGTAGAAGGATCGGAGCTGGGTCGGGTCCGGGCTGCGAAACGCGATGTGGTTGATTCCGAGCACGCCCATGGCCTGTCAGCCTACTGCGTCCGCAGAAGCTGCCGAGGCTTCGCGGCGGCGTAGCGGAACGAGAACGCCCCCGTTGGAAGGTTGTTCACCACCATCCAACGGAGGCGCCGCCTTGCACACGATACTCCCTGCCACCGCCGACCGCGTTCAGCACCAGCGCTCGTCGGCCTTCGCCGCCTCCCGCGATCGATTCGAGTGGATCGTGGGCTGGCTGGAAAGGGCGGATGCTGCCAGCTCACCCACGGCGAACTGGACGAGCGTCTGGACGTGGAGGGCCGCGATTTGCTCCGCCAGATGTTCCAGGACCACCTGGACCTGCGGGCGCAGCGGGAGCCGCGCCTGGAGGCGGTGGTGGGCGCCGACGGAGTGGCGCGAGGCAGCGTCGAGGCAGGCCATCAGCGCGCCCGCGCCGTCCTCAAGGGTGAGGCGGCCCAGATCGCCGCCGCACTCCGACGCGAGGCCGCTCGCGAACACCTCGATCGGGCCGCCCGGACGACCATCGACGAGTGCGCCGCCTACTTGGTCCGCGAGCGGCCGTTCCTCGACTATCCCGCCGCCTTCAAACGTGGGTGGCCGATCGCCACCGGCGTCATCGAGGGCGCCTGCCGGCACCTGGTCGAGGACCGCATGGACATCACCGGCGCCAGCTGGGGCCTTCACGGCGCCGAGGCTGTACTCAAGGTGCGCGCCATCGTCAGCAACGGCGACTTCGGTGAGTACTGGTGTTGCCACCTCGCCCAGAAGCACGAGCGGGCCCACCGCTCCCGCTATGCCAGCGCGGTCCCCCGCCACCTCGTACTCGTGGACCTGCCATCGCCAGCAGCCGCTCCAGCTGGTTGCCCTCCTCGATGGGTGATCGAGGGCGTTGTGGGTGTGCAGACCGATGCCCAGGATCTCCCTCGGAAGATGCCGCTTGGCGGCGCGCGTGTAGTGTCGGCCCAGCAGACCGGCAGCGAAGCTCTTGATGTCGAGGCCGTTCGGTCCAAAGGGACTCCTGTGTACGAAGCGGTGAGCGCGTGCACACGCACGAGGCATCGCCAATGTCGACCAGACCGATCATGTGGAAGCTGCATGCAGGGGAGTTCGAGGCGGCGACGTCACCTTCTGCACCGCAGGCAACAGCTGTACTCGTCGTGGTACTTGCTTGCCGTCGGGCAGCGGACGGCTCCTATCATTTCACGGGCTTTGACGAGGAATGAAACGATGGATCATCCTGGCGCTTGCCGCAAATTTGGTGCTTGTTGGCGCAGTCGCGGCCGGATGGTACTTCGGTTCTCTGCCGATTCCTCGCCATGCGGCTGTTGTGTCGAGTCCGACTCCAACACCAACACCAGCGCCCACCCCAACGCCAGATACCCGATGGTTTGGAGATCCTGCTATTTGGGACCCACCGGACATAGTGGGAGCCAGAATCGAGTATGTCAGTGTCAGCGGTTCCAGTCAATACGATTTGATTACGAGCCTGAATGCCGCCGGACTAAAAGACTCCAATGGTCTGGTGGCCTGGGGACTGGAAGGTTCTTCGATTCCAAGCGGCGTGTGTTATTCGCCGCGCACAGTCAATATCGCACTCGACATAGTAGTCATGCTGCCCCGATGGTCGCCAATCGCTGACGGCAGGATTGACCAAGACCTGGTCACAAGGTGGAACGCGCTACAGCAGGTCATCTACATTCATGAAGTGGGACACGTGAAGATTGACCTGGACGACTGGACTGCGACAATGGATCACATTCATCAGCTGCCATCGTGCCAGGCAGCAATTGATTACCTACCAGCTGCGCGACAGAAGCGCAATGACGACCAGGACGCCTACCATGCTCGCCTAAAGGCGGATTGCCGACCAGAGATAGGTTGTTTCCTTTCCGGCTGGCTCGGTTGGTAAGGGTCGCGTCCGGGCAGCTGCTGGACGTGGAAGGCGACCCTTTGGGAAAAGCCCGCAAGATTTCCGGCTGCCTGTCGGATGGCGCCACCCGCCGCTCGTCTGGTTAGTAGAGGAACTATCACCCATGGAAGGAGATCGAGATGACAGCGGCAGCTAAGCCCAGCCCGATTCCGGATACCTACCGCCGGGTCACCCCGGGCTTGGTCGTCCAGGGCGCCGCCAAGGCCCTGGATTTCTACGCCCAGGTGTTTGGTGCGTCCGAGCGGATGCGGTCCCCCGGCCCGCGCGGCTCCATCGCCCATGCGGAGATCCAGATCGGGGACTCGGTGGTCATCGTCGAGGATGCGGATCCGCAGCGGGGGACAGCGGCGCCGCCGGGCGATGGTCTGCCTGGCACCCCCGTCTTCCAGTTCATCTATGTGGAAGACGTCGATGCCGTGGTGGCGCGGGCCGTCGAACTCGGTGCCACCTTGAAGCGTGCCCCGGAGAGCCAGTTCTACGGTGACCGGGACGGCTTCCTCATCGATCCGTTCGGGCACGCCTGGACCATCGCTACGCACGTGGAGGACGTAAGCCCGGAGGAAATGGCGCGGCGGATGGCCGCGCTGTTCGGATCGACCTGAGGAGGCCGACGATGAAGTACGTGCTGATGTTCGTCGATACCGAACAGTTCGCCGCCGACCTGGCCGCCATGGACAACGCCGACCGGGAACGCGCCTACGCCCGGGTGCAGCAGTGGTTCGCCGACCACCACGACAAGATCACCCACCACGGCCATCTCATGCCGCCAGACACCGCCACCACCCTGCGGCTGGATCGCGGCGAAGCGCTGGTCACCGACGGGCCGTTCGTGGAGGGCAAGGAGGTGGTCAGCGGCTACGCCGAGATTGAGGTGGCCGACCTGGACGAGGCTCTGCGAGTGGCGAAGTTGTGGCCGGCCTGCCCGGTGGTGGAGATCCGCCCGCTCGCGTCATGACCCACCCCTCGCATGGCGAGCTGGCCCGTGTGGTGCGCGATCACGCGGGCCAGCTCGCGGCCTCGCTGGTCCACCTGGTAGGAGACTTCGCGGCAGCGGAAGACCTTGTCCAGGACGCCATCGAGGCTGCGCTGACCCACTGGCCGGTGGAGGGCATCCCGGAACGGCCGGACGCCTGGCTCTACACCGTGGCCCGCCGCCGCGGACTGGATGTGCTTCGCCGAGAGAGCCGGTACCGGGAGAAGCTCACGCTTGCGGCGTGGCCGGCCGAACCAGCACCCGACGACCGGCTCAGGCTGATCTTCACCTGCTGCCACCCGGCCCTGCCCCGCACCGGCCAGGTCGCCCTCACCCTGCGGGTGGTATGCGGGCTCACCACTGGCCAGATCGCCAAGGCATTCCTCATCCCAGAATCCACCGTCGGGCAGCGGATCACCCGCGCCAAGCGGAAGATCCGCGACGCGGGCATCCCCTACCGGACCCCAGCCGCCGACGAACTCGGCACCCGCCTCGCCGAGGTCCTGGCCGTCATCTACCTGTTGTTCAACGAGGGCTACCTGTCAAGTGGCGGCACCAACGCCCGGTCCCGCGACCTCACCGACGACGCCGAGTTCCTTGCCGCGCTGCTGCATCACCTTATGCCCACCGAACCCGAGGTGGCTGGCCTGCTGGCGCTGATCCGGCTCCACCGGGCCAGGGCGGCCGCCCGCTTTGACCAGGACAGCGAGATCATCCAGCTCCAGCATCAGGACCGGTCTCTGTGGGACCACGAGGTCATCGCCGACGCCGGCCGGCTGATCGCCGTCGCCGCCGCCTGCAAGCAGCCCGGGCCGTATCAACTCCAGGCGGCCATCGTCGCGTGCCACGCCGAAGCCGGGCGGTGGGAGGACACCGACTGGACACAGATCGCTGTGCTCTACGAAATGCTCCTGTATCTCGCTCCATCCCCTGTGACCCGGCTGCACCGGGCGATCGCCCTGCGCTACGTCACCGGGCCGACCGCCGCACTGCGCGAAGTGGAAGCCCTTGCTGACGACCTGAACGGGTACCACCTGTTCCACGCCACCCGCGCCGAACTTCTCCGCGACCTCGGCCACACCGACCAGGCACGGGCAGCAGACCAACGCGCCCTCACCCTGACCGCCAACCCAACCGAACGATCCCTCCTACGGCAACGCCTCAACTGGACATGATCAGCTTCTGGCCTACCAGCATCAGATCGCACTCCAGGTTCGGAGTGGTCCGTGCGGGTGACAAAACTCCACTCACGGTCCGGGGTGGGTAGCGGCTTGGCTGCCGGCCTACCGGATCAGGTGTCATGCGGCTCAAGACTGGTCGCTGCCCACTCTCGTTGGAGCTCCAGGTCCCACACAATCCAGGTCATCATCTCGGCCGGTGCGGTGGTTCCTCCTCCACTGACGCGAGGCGTTCCTGTATGCTCGAATTCCGGGAAGCTCCTACATAGTGATGAAGCTTCACAATATGACGACCTCGGCAGAGGTGGCCGCCGGGGCCGCGCTTGCCCGGATCTTCGAGCTGGGGGTGCGGCTGACCGAGGCCATGGATCAAGGGCTCGGCGAACAGGGGCTGACCAGGTCCCGAGCCGAGGTCATTTGGCGTCTGCACCACATGGGACCCGTCACCCAGCGCGCCTTGAGCGAGGCGTTGCGATGCACGCCCCGCAACGTGACCGGGCTTGTCGACGCCCTGGAGGCCACCGGCCACGTTGCCCGCCTGCCCCATCCAAGTGACCGGCGGGCCATGCTGGTCACGCTCACCGAGCGGGGCCGGGCAACCGCGATCGCCTGGCAGAGCGCACACCAGGAACTAGCTGTCCGCGCGCTGGCAGATCTCGGGAAAGCCCAGATCGCCGATCTGATCGAAGCCCTGGACCAGGTGCTTGAGAACCTGCGGGGGGAAGGTTTGGGCCCGATGCCAGCGCGCCATGGATAACCAGCTCCTCGCCATCAGTGGCCACAGCACCGGGCCGCGCGCCCGCAGCAGACACCTGCTGGATTTCTGGTTCCGGCCCCGCAGGTTCGAGACCGAGCGTTTCTATGTGCTGCTGGGTGCGCGGCTTCTCAAGCGCTATGCGCCCACCGGCGGGGACCTGGCCATGCGGTGGCTCCGGCGCCGGCATCCCGGTGCCAGGCTGCTCCGCGCGGCGAACCTCGAGTCCCTCTGGCGCTTCGAGCTCTGGACTCGCGTTGCCGAGGGGATTCACCTGGCTGGCTTTACGGGCTTCGTCGCGCTCGCCGGGTGGGGGTTCACCCACGGATCGCTCAGCGGCACCGGGCTCGGCGTCGCACTGGTCCTGGATCTTGCCTTCGGCCTCTGGCCGGTCACCTTGCAGCGTTACAACCGCTTGCGCTTGATCCGGGTGATTGAGACCGCCACCAGGATCTCGCCGGAACGGGCGGCCGAACAGGCGGCGCATGGGCCGGTGAGCCGAGCCGGCTCGAGCGCGAAATGAGCCCGCACGCTAGCCACCGAGCGCAAGTCTGTGGCCGCAAACAAAGAGGGATCCAAACCGGAGAACGATGACCAAAGGAGGCAATGATGCGCAAGATCGTGGCCGGGCTGACCATCTCGCTCGACGGCGTCGTGGAGTCGCCCGCGAACTGGGGCTTCCAGTTCATCAACGAGGAAATGAACGAGCGGATCCGGGCCGGGATCGCCCAGGCCGACGCGATCCTGCTAGGCCGGCGCACCTACCTGGAGTTCGCCGAGCTGTGGCCCAAGCAGCCCAGCGAGGTGCCGATGGCCGACTTCCTGAACCAGACACCCAAATACGTCGTCTCCGGCACCCTGGACCGGCTCGACTGGGGCCCGGCAACTCCGGTCACCGGGGACATCGCCGAGGCGATCACCACCCTCAAGCATCAGCCCGGCAAGAACATCCAGATCCCCGGTAGCCCAACACTGGTGCGCTGGCTGCTACAACACGGGCTGCTCGATGAGCTTGCCCTGATGGTCTGCCCGGTCGCCGTCACCTCAGGCATGCGGCTGTTCGCCGAACTGACCGATCCCATCGGGTTCGAGCTCGTCGAGGCGAGCCCGCTCAGCACAGGCGCGCTGGCCGTTACCTACAAGCCCGCAAGCGCCAACGGCGAGAGCATAGCGTTCCCCGACGCCGCAGCCCGCAAGACCTGACGCCGGGCCGTCGCCGGCGCATCAGAGAAACGTGGCGTGCTTGCCAGACGGTCACAGCCGGCGTTGAACGGGCTGAGCTGCTCGGGCCCGGGCTCGGGCAGCCACGGACGTAGCTGTTCAGATCGCCCAGACAGGCGCTCGCGATGATCGTGTCTGCGCCCGAGGTGCTCCGCGCAGATCAGGTGATACGCGGATGATCATTTCCGCAGATCAGACTGGAAATCAGCGAGGATCACACGTGTATGTGGCCTATACGGCCCGGATGGCTTGGTGATCTTCGATCACCGTACAACGCCGACTCGGCGTGGCAGCGGTCTCGCGTGATGGGCCGGTCACTGTGTCGACGGACACGCCAGACTCCAGGTAGGCGGATAGAGCGCTCCCGGCTAACGGACACGAAATCTCCTCGTGGACGAACAGCGGGCAAGGGCGCTCTCGATCATCCGGCCGAGGCTCAGGAGGTTCGGGTCGACGGCCTCCCCGACCGCCGTGCCGTCACTTTTCCAGCAGGTGGCGGACGCGACCGTTGGTAAGGTCGCCAGGATGTCGAGCCTGGGCTGTCTGCCTGCGTCCCAGAGCCCGCAGGGCTCGTCAACGGAAGCCTATTTAGGGGAGCCTGTCAGGTCCCCGGGCGAATGGGACGGATCGACCCTCAGGCCGCCCCACGGTGGAATCGGGGCCTGCTCCGCCCCGCGGCTCCGGCGCATCTTGCGCTGGATCTGGGCGAAACGGTCCTCCAGGTCGCGAAGGTGCTCGGCCATGAGGTTCTCCGCGCGTCCTCCATCACGGTCCCGAATGGCTGAGATGAGCTCGGAGTGGTCGGAGACCGCCTTCCGGGACACGCTGCGATTGGTCGGATACTCACGATCCAGGATCTCGAGCAGCTCGACCAGCGCCTGCATGAAGATCGCCAGAACCCGGTTGCCGGCCGCCCTTGCCAGGATGCCGTGGAACTGGAGATTGATCGCGAAAGCATCGCTGCCGGCCTCCACCGCCGCTCTCGCACGCTGGTAGTTCTCCTCGAGCTGCGCCACCAGCAGGTCGGTAGCGCGCTCCGCCGCCATGCGCGCCACCGTGGGCTCGAAGAAGAGCCTGGCCTGATAGAGCTCGTCGACCTCGACCTGTCCCAGCTGCAGAGACGTTTGCAGCGCTCCCAGCGCCGGACCCAGAGCGTTGTCAGCTACGAAGCCGCCCCCGGCGTATCCGTGCCTAACCTCCACCAATCCCTGGTTCTCCAGGACGCGCATGGCCTCCCGAACCCCCGTCCTGCTCACGTTGAACTGCTCGGAGATGGCCTGTTCAGGCGGGAGGCGGTCGCCAGGCTTGCGCCGCCCACGGAGGATGTCAGAGCGGAACTGCTCGACGATGGCATGGAATGCGCGCGGTTTTTCTCGGTTCACTGCGCTGCTTGGTCTACCTAACTTACATCCCTGATGCCCCGGACATGTCATCGCCGTCGATCAGCCGATTCTGCGTGGCGTCGCTTCGGCCCAGGGACAGGTCCGAGGCCTCGTGGTAAGTGACCGGACGCTCACCGCTTTCGTAGGCCAGCAGCTCGGGCGGCGCGCCGTGAAGGCCGAACTCGGTCGACCAGCGCGATGCAATCCGCTGCCACGTATTCCTTGTGAGAGTCGTTCGCTTGGCGAAGCTCTGGAGATAGCGATACTCCTTGCAGGCGTTGATCAGCGCCTTCGAGCCCCAGGGCCGCTTCTCGGGCGGATTCTGGGTGGGGTCGAGCCAGGTGCTCCACGTGTTGCGAAGTGTGTCGATGTCCTCGATGGGGTGGCAGCGCGTGGACATCGCCCAGATGACCTCGTTGATGTTGGTCGCATCTACGTCCTCATCCACGGCCACGATCCATTTTGTGTAGTAGGCGGCGCTGGGAGCCTGGGCGGCGAGCGCCAGGACCTGAGCCGCGTGGCCGGCATAGCGCTGCTCGAGCGAGACCACCACCATCCCGAAACCGGAGGCTGCTGCGGGGACGGTCCAGACTCCCTTGATGCCTGGGATCCCGTACTTGTCCAGGTCGTCCCACAGGCGGGCGCTCTTGGTGATGGCGTAGAAGAGCGCCATCTCGCAGCTCGGGTAATCAGCCATCAGTGCGTTGGTGAGGATCGGTGAGTCCCGGTGGTGAACCGCCGTGACCTCGACCAACGGAGCACCGGCCTCGGGCCTTCCGTAGTAGCCGGTGAACTCACCGAACGGCCCTTCCAGCCGCGTGCTGTTGGCGCTGATGACGCCCTCGATAACGATTTCCGCATGCGCCGGCAGGAGGAGCTCGGTCGTGTCCCCCTCGATCACCTGCAGGGGCGCGCCCATGATGCCGCCGATGGCCTCGTACTCGGACAGGTTCTTGGGGAAGGTCTGCGAGGCGACGATCATCCAGAGTGGGTGTACACCCAGCGCCGCCGCCACCTGAACGTCCTCACCACGCTGCCACGCGCGGGTGATGTGCAGGCGCGCGTCCTTCCCGGGACTGAGGTAGAGGCCGACGTGGTTGCGGTCGTGCACCATCATCCGGTAGGTGCCGAGGTTGATGTGGCCGAGATCGGGATCGCGCGTCACGACCACGTCGGCCGTCCCGATGTAGCGCCCACCGTCGAGCGGCCAGTGCCGAGGTGCAGCGAAGCCCCCGAGATCGATGTCGGCGCCCTGCAGGACGTTGTCATTGACTGGCGCCGACTCCCGGAGAACTGTGATCGGTGGTATCCGCTCCTTTAGCTTGCCGCGGAGCTGCAGGATTACATCCCGCACGCCAAGGCTTGGATCGAGGCCCAGCGCGACTGCGATTCGAGGAAGGCTTGTGCCGAGGAGGTTGAACACTGAACGGACGCCGGGCGCCGCGCCGCGGACTTTATTGAACAAAAGCGCCGGCGAGCCCTCAGTCTTGCCGACCAGGTAGGTGAGGCCGCCCATCTCGTCGACCGGCTCGACCTCGGCGTCGATCCGGTGGAGCTCCCCAAGCCGGTCGATGGCCTCTAACCACAAGCGCAGATCCACGAGATGGGCGGCGACACCGGAGGGAGCAGGAGCAGTGATCATTATCTACACCTCGAGTCTTGGTGGGCGGCCGCCTTGACACGGGGACCGATGGATGATATCACACGTCATAACTCGCAGAGGAGGCAACCACCTTGGCGACGAGCACGGCTCCGACTGCCCGGGCCGGCGGGGAAGTCTACTCGCCGGGCGTACGAGCCTATCTGGACCAGCTCGAGACCGCGTACCCATCCTGGATAGCCCACGTCCACGAGCCGGTCGACCCTGCCTCGTTCGGGGTCACCGCCGTCCTGCAGAAGCTCGAGGATCGCAACCGGTATCCGCTGGTCGTCTTCGATCGGCCGCTCGATCTGAACGGCAAGGCGTCGTCGTTCCCGCTGGCGACCAACGTGTTCGCTACCCGGGAGCGCTGCGCGCTGGCGCTCGGCCTGGGGCCCGAGCACGCTTATCAGGCACTCGCATTGGAGTACGCCCGGCGCGAAGAGCGCCGGGTGACACCGCTTCTCGTTCCGGCCTCCCTGTCGCCCGTAAAAGAGGTGGTTAAGGTCGGTGACGAGGTCGACCTCAGAGAGTTTCCCATCGTGCGCCATCACCGGATGGACGGCGGTCCCTACATCGACATGGCCTCCGTCATGCGCGATCCGGACAGCGGCGCCTACAACATCGCCTTCCTCCGCAACCAGTACAAAGGCCCGCGCAAGCTCGGCATCCACATGTCTCCGCGCCACAACTGGCAGATTGCGCGCAAACACGAGGAAGCCGGACTTGCCACGCCGGTCGCCATCGTCGCCAGCCACCACCCGGCCTTCTACATCGGGGCGCTCAACGTATCCCCCTTCGGGGAGGATGACTATGAGGTGGTCGGCTCGGTGGCCGGCGCGCCCTGGCGCCTTACCCCGAGCCAGACCTGGGGCGAGGACTTCCTGGTACCCGCAGACGCCGACATCGTGATCGAGGGCGAGATTCCGCCAGGGGTGCGGGAGGTGGAGGGTCCCTTCGGCGAGTTTCCCGGCACCTATGGCCCGCAGCGGGTGCGGTGGGTGGTCAATGTGAGGGCGGTGACCCATCGCCATGACGCCATCTATCAGGACATTTTCGTGGGACACCGCGACAACTGGGTGCTCGGGTCGTTTCCCAAAGAGGGCAGCATCTTCAACCGGATCAAGGGGGTGGTGCCGACCGTGAAGGCGGTCCACCTGCCCACCAGCGGCGTCGGCCGCTTCCACTGCTACATCTCGATCGACAAGAAGGTCGACGGCGAATCCAAGCAGGCGGCGCTGATCGCGCTGGGAGCGGTTGACTTTGTGAAGCACGTGGTCGTGGTCGACGCCGACATCGACGTCTACCGGGAGGAGGAGGTGCTGTGGGCGGTCGCCACCCGGGTCCAGGCGGACCAGGACGTCGACATCTTGAAGAACGTCAAGGGCAACACCCTGGACCCTTCGCAGACCGACGACATCATGACGGCCAAGATGATCATCGATGCGACGCGGCCGGTGAGGCGGCCGTTCGAGACGAGGATCGAAGTACCGCCCGACTCTGTCGAAGCCGTTGACTTGAGAGTGCTGCTGGGGACGGAGCAGCTGAGCCGGCTGGGGCTGGAGGACGACCTATGACGAGGATCTTCTGGGTCACATGTCCGCGCTGCGAGGATCGCTTTTACTGTCATTACCGCGATCTGCGTCACACCGACTGGAAGCTGCGCTGCCCCTACTGCGAGCTCGAGTTCAATCAGGAGGAGGCTTTGCAGCTCGATGAATAGAACGCTGATTGCAGCCCTCGCGCTGGTTATTGCCTGCGGGCAAGCAGGCGGCGGTGCACCCCAACCCTCTCCGACCGCCCTGACCAGGCTCCAGGTCGGCCTCGTCGGGGGCATCAGCGATGCCGCTTTCTATATCGCCAACGACAAGGGCTACTTCAAAGAGCAGGCGATAGAACTCGAGATCGGCCGCTTCGACTCGGCGGCGCGCATGGTAGCGCCGCTGGGCACCGGCCAGCTCGACGTCGGCGGAGGAGCTCCCAGCGCGGGCCTGCTGAACGCGATAGCCCGTGAAGTGCCGCTCAGGGTTGTGGCCGACAAGGGCAACATGGACCCCGGACACGGTTACGAAGCGATCGTCGTCCGAAAGGCCCTCGCGGACAGGGGTGGCCTCGGGTCCGCGGTCGACCTCCGTGGCAAGACCGTTGCGATTGCAGCCAAGGACATATCGCCGGAGGTCACCCTGTCAACGTTCCTGAAGAGCGGCGGCCTGACCATCAAGGACATCAATCTGGTCACGATGGCCCACGCGGACATGGTCACTGCGCTGGCCAACGGCTCCATCGACGCCGGTCTTCCGATCGAACCCTTCGTGGCCGAAGCGGTCGCCAAGGGGGTGGCCACGGTCTGGAAGCGGGATGACGAGATCTCTCCTCGCCAGCAAGTCGCAGTGGTCCTGTACGGGCCAAAGTTCGTGGAGAATCGCGACCTCGCCCGGCGTTTCATGCTGGCTTACATAAAGGGTGCCCGGTACTACAATGACGCGTTCGACAAGAAGGACGCGGCAAAGCGCAAGGACGTGGTGAGTATCCTGGTCCGCAATACCGCGGTGAAGGATGCCGACCTCTACACCAAGATGGTCATGCCCGGCGTCGACCCCAACGGGCGCGTCAACCTCGACAGCCTCGCCAGTCAGCAGGACTACTTTCTCGCCAAGGGCTCACAGAAGACCAGAGTTGAACTCAAGCAGGTCGTGGACATGCAGTACGCGGAATGGGCGGTGCAGAAGCTCGGGCCCTACAAGTGACCGCGTCGTTACAGAAAAGTGAGCTTCAGACAGGCGAGCGAGTCGTTGGCCTGCCGCGGCCGCTGTTGAGGTCCAAGATCACCGTCCGGCGCCTGCGAAAGACCTTCCCCCTTGGTTCCGGCACGCTCACCGCCCTGCACGACATCGAACTCAGCATCGGCGGCGGCGAGTTCTGCTGCATCGTGGGACCGAGCGGCTGCGGAAAGACGACGCTGCTGAGGATTCTGGCCGGGCTGGAGGAACCGACTGCAGGCGAAGTCGAAATCGAGCCTTCCGGATCGGGCAGGCCCCTGAACTCGATGGTCTTCCAGGAGCAGTCCGTTTTCCCCTGGCTGACCGTCGAGGGGAACGTCGGCTACGGGCTTCGAATGCGGCGCGTTCCGAGGCAGCGCCGCCGCCAGATCGTTCGCTCGTACCTGGCCATGGTGGGTCTGGAGGGCTTCGCGACTGCTTATCCCTACCAGCTCTCCGGCGGCATGAAGCAGCGCGTTGTAGTGGCCCGCGCCCTGGCCAACGATCCCGAGGTTCTCCTGATGGACGAGCCGTTTGTCTCGCTCGACGAGCAGACAAAGATCGTGCTCCAGGGCGAGCTGCTTCGGATCTGGGAGAGTGCCCGCAAGACGGTGGTTTTCATCACCCACTCGATCGACGAGGCGGTGCTGCTCGGGGATCGAGTGGTGGTGATGACCGCCCGGCCCGGGCGCATCAAAACCGAGGTGGGGATACCCCTGGCGCGACCTCGATCTGTCTACGAGCTCAAGGGCAGTCCGGAATTCGGAGAGCTGGTCGGCCAGGTCTGGTCACTGCTGCGGGACGAGGTGCTGATGAAGGACGGTGCTCGGATGCCATGAGCATCGAACAGGGAGAAGCAATCAGGATCTCGAACCCGCCATCGAGCGGCCAGCAGCCGCGTTCCCTACGGGCTGGGTTGACGCGCGAGCGCGTCGTCTCGATCCTCTCACCGCTGGCGCTGCTGCTGCTGTGGGAGGCTCTGGTCCGAACGCGAGTGCTGGACGTGCGCTTCTTTCCGGCGCCGAGCCAGGTCCTCGGCACACTGGTGAGCCTCAACTTGAGTGGTGAACTCCCGCAGGACGTGCTGGTCAGCCTGTCGCGCATCGCCGCCGGGTTCGCCCTCGGTGCTGGCGCGGGAATCGCTCTGGGGCTCCTGATGGGCGTTTCCAGGGTGATCCGAGCAGCTGTCAGTCCATTGGTCGGCACGATCTATCCGATTCCGAAGATTGCCATCCTGCCTCTCGTGATGCTGATCTTTGGGCTGGGCGAGCCTTCCAAATACGTGATCGTGGCGATCGGTGTGTTCTTCCTCGTGCTCCTCAACACCGCGGCCGGAGTGATGAACATCGAGAAGATCTACCTCGACGTCGGGCGCAACTTCGGGGCCCACCGGTCCGACGTGCTTCTCACAATCGCGCTTCCAGGAGCCCTACCGTTCATTTTCACGGGACTGCGTCTTGGCTGGGGAACCGGCCTTCTCCTGATCGTGGCCGCCGAGTTCATCTCCGCAAAGTCCGGGATCGGCTACCTGATCTGGACTTCGTGGCAGACCTTCGCCGTCGAAGAAATGTATGTCGGATTGATCACGATCTCAGCCCTGGGCCTGGTCTCCTTCGCCCTCTTCGACGTACTGGAACGCTGGCTCATTCCATGGAAGGCGTGAAGGTGGGTGCCGGGGCCTGACGGCAGGACGGCGGCAGCGCAGCCCGCTCCCTGATTGGACTTGACACACTTTTGAGCGCTCCTTATATTGATGAGGTCTGACGACTGACGTTGGACATCGGTGGTCTGGCCGCCCGTGGCGCACAGGAGGAAAGGAAGGGATGCGAGGGGTCCCGGTCGTGGGTTCGTGGCTGGGGTGGCGTTGGGCCTGGCTGGCTGCCGGGGCCGGCGTGGTGGGCCTGCTGGCCCTCTTGCTGCCGGCCGTCGCGCAGGCGGCCGACCCGGCGCCGCTGCGAACCGTCTCCGACCCCAATCCCAACTTCAGCGGAGTCTGGGTGGACACCGTCAACAACGAGCTCATCGTGGGCGACGACAACCACCACGCCGCATTCGTGTACTCGCGCACCGCGACCGGCGCGGCAGCGCCGCTGCGCACGATCAAAGGCCTCCCGACCCTTCTCGACTATCCATCGTCCCTCGTGGTCGACACCACCAACAACGAGCTCTGGGCCGTCAACGACGACACGTCGGACCGGGCCGTGGTCTACAGCCGTACCGCGAACGGCGCCGTCGCCCCGCTCCGTGTGGTGGACTTCAAGGCCCTGGAGCTCACCGAGAAGCGGACCTGGGGCTGGAGCGTGGACCCGCTCAACAACGAGGTCGCCGGGACGTTCCAGAACGGCTCGGTTGTCAACTTCTTCGGCCGCGCGACGGGCGAACCGCTGCGCAGCATCGGGGGTGCCTCCACCGGGCTGGCGGACCCGCACGGCATCTTCATCGACAGCGTCAACAACGAGCTCTTCGTTGTCAACGAAGGCCACGTCTTCGGGGCTCCGCCGCAGGCGCCGTCGATCACCGTGTTTGCGCGCACGGCGAGCGGAAACGTGGCTCCGCTGCGCACCATCCAGGGAGCCAGCACCGGCCTCAGCCTGCCCAGGCCGATCCACGTGGATACCGTGAACAGCGAGCTGGCCGTCGCAAACGGTGACGCCAACTCGATCACCGTCTACTCGCGCACGGCGAGCGGAAACGTGGCTCCGCTGCGCACCATCTCCGGTCCCACCACCGGGCTCAGCAACCCGACGGGCGTATTCATAGACAGCGTCAACAACGAGATCGTGGTCGCCAACTGGGGCAACCATTCCGTCACCGTCTACCCGCGGACGCAAACCGGGGACGGCGCTCCTTTGCGCACCATCACAGCGGGCGCAGGCGCCGCCACGGGCCTCGGCAACCCGGGTGCGCTGTCGCTCGACCTGGTCAATGGTGAGTTCGCGGTCACCAACTGCGTCAGTCACCCTCGGATCGCCTTCTTCCCGCGATTGTCGAACGGACAGACCGGGCCGCTGCGCCTGATCGAGGGCCAGAACACGCGCATCAGCCGCAGCCTGCACGGCATCGCCATCGACCCCGTCAACAACGAGGTCATTGTGCCCAGCACGCTCGAGGACGCCATTCTCGTCTTCGGCCGTACCGCTTCTGGCAACGTGCCGCCGTTGCGCGTCATCCAGGGGGCTCTGACGGGCATCAGCAAGCCCCAGGGGATCGCCCTTGACACGGTCAACAACGAGATCGCGCTCGCCAACGAAGCGACGCCGAGCATCACGGTCTATGCTCGCGCGGCCAGCGGCAACGCGGCACCGCTGCGCACTATCACGGACCCCGACGGGAACCTCAGCAAGCCGGTGGGAGTCTGGATCGACAACGTGAACAACGAGATCGTGGTCGCCGACGGCGCCGACGCCACCGACAGAGTCATCGTCTACCCGCGGCTGGCCAACGGGCCGACCACGGCGCTGCGAGTGATCACGGGGGCCGCGACGCTGCTCAACAAGGTCCGGCAGGTGGTGGTCGACACCACCAACAACGAGATCGTGGTCGCCAGCCAGGGCAACCGCGACGTCAACCCGCCGGTCTTCGGTGACGTCGCCGTCTTCGACCGGCTGGCCAACGGCAACGTGGCTCCCAAGCGCTTCCTGCAGCACGTCACCACCAGCTTCGTGGAGCACCCTCGCTCGGTCTGGGTCGACGCGGTCAACAACGAGATCGGGGTGGGTGACTCCAAGCTGGACGAGATCCGGGTGTTCCCACGGCAGTTCTGATCCGGGCTGCCTGGGGGATGGCCGTCGGCCTCGTCCTGGCCGGCTGCGGATTCGGCTCGGCGCCCGACCGGCATGGCGCGAGTGCCGGCACGTCGCCTGGTGTCGCGGCGCGACCGCAGATCCCCGCCGACTGGCCCCCAGGAAAGCGGATCGTTATGCATGTAACGCCCTCGCTGAAGCAGAGCTACCTGCTTGCCTGCGATACGCCGATCCCAGCCTGGAACTACCTGCACCGCGGCCACCGGGTCACCATCGCACTGGACGCTGACGCCGTCACCGCATTCCGCCGCGACGGCTCGGGCCGGACGCCCCTCGACCGTCTGGAGATCCTGCGCGAGGATCTGGACGACCTCTCCGACCTCCTCGACGTCCCGCTCGGCACCACTCCACGCACCTACGGGGAGCTGTTTCGGTTCCTGAGCAGCAGCGGAGTCAGGATCGTGGCCAGTGCGGATGTCCTGCGCGCCCACGGCATCAAGCCGGCGGAGCTGGACCCGATGGTGGCCGTGCTTGGCGGTGCCGAGTTCAACGCCTTGCTGCAAGATGTGGACGCGCTGCTGCCCTACGAGGAGGTCGCCGTGCCGCATCACTCGCTCTTCCATGGTGGCGCTCACTAGAAGCGCCAGGCCCAGGCTGACGGCCGTAGCCTCGGTGGCCGGCTTCCTGGCGCTGGCGGCGGGTGGTGTCCTGGTCCTCCTCTTCTTCTCTGGAGGGCTGCTGATGACGGGACGTCTGGGCACGGTGAGCCTGCCCCTTATGGCCGCCGCGGGAGCCGTTGCCTCAACCTTCAATCCCTGCGCGCTCCCGGCGCTGCCGGCCTTCCTGGGCCGCAGCGGAGGCACCCGAGGTGACCCAGGACCGGCGGCGGCGCTTGGCGCCATCACAGTGGTCCTCGCCTTCGGCCTGGTCGTCACGATCCTCGGCATGGAGGTCCAGATCCTGGTTGCTCCAGGCCTGGGCTGGCTCCAGATCGCGGCGGGCGCGGCCCTGATCGCGATCGCTCTCCTGCACCTGACGGGGCGCATTGGCCGGCTGCCGTTGGGGGCCGCCCTGGTCACCGCCGGGAGCCGGCTCTGGGAGCTCACGCTGCGGCGGCCGACCCGGCTTGGCGACTACCTCTTCGGGGCCGGCTTTGTCGCAGTGGGTGGCACATGAACGGTCACTTTCCTGGCCGCGGTCGCGGTCTTCAGCTTCGCCACCGCGGGCTTCGTGGGCAGCCTGGCGGCGTTCCTGGTCTTCGGTGCCACGATGGGAGCGCTCGTCTTCCTGCTCGCCCGCCTGGGAGCGCGGGCCCGAGCCTGGAGCCGGCGCGTGCAGCCGGTGGCGGACCTGCTCGTGCTGGTCGCGGGAGCCGGACTTGTCCTCGACGGCGCAAGCCACTTCCTGGATCAACTGCTGCTGGGTGCCTGAGGGAATCCCCGTGGCTGGCGGCAGGCTGCCAGCACATTTACGACGATCTCCAGGGCCGGAGTGTTAGGCTAGGTCGCCACACTTTCGGAGGGGGAACGGGATGGATCAGTCACCAGGCACTGGCCAGGCGCCGGCGACGAAGGATCGCTGGGCGAGGTTCCGCGGGCTCCGCTGGTGGCAGCTCGTGCTCGCGTTGCTGCCGCTTGGGCTACTCCCGATTGGGGGCGCTCTTGGCGGTGCGATCGGCGTGGTCGCCATGCTCGCCAACATCGGCCTGGCGCGCAGGCCGTTCAGCACCGGCCTGAAGGTGGCCACAATGCTCGGCGTGGTCGTCGTCGCCTACGCCGCAGACTTCGTGATCGCCGGCGTCATCTACAACGCGACGCATTGACCGCTGTCCGCCTGACAGCGGCCGTGCCACGTGTCAGGCTGGGCCAAAATGGCGATAATAGCCGCCCCGGTCGTTGCACGCAGGCACCCGTCGGATACCAACAATGAATCCGGCATTGGGTGCAGGTCATGGTGAGACTTCTCGGGTGGATGCACCCGAAATGGCCAGCCGTTGATGTCTACTTGCCGAGGGGTGGCGGACGAATGATAACTGGCGCACGTGATCATCCGGCTGAACTGAGTGAAGACGACGCGACATTCTTGTACGAGCACCTTGAGGAGATAGAGTCGCGTTTCACGCCACCTGCTATTGGCGACACGGTTAAGACCCTCGAGAGGTTGGAAAGAGTGCGTGCTAAGGAGCTGTTCGGTTAGCAACTAACCCGAGAACTCCGCTAGGGGGCTGATCCCAAGCTGACGCGGTTCGTCATGTGCAGCATCGGCCGTCCTGGCCGACGTAGGACTTCAGGCTGGATAGGCTGCTTCAGGCGTTTCGCAGCGCTTCCTCGAAGTCCTTGTCGCCGACCGTCTGCGACTCCCGGCCAAGCGCGTTCATCGCCGCTGTCGTGCACAGGGACTCGATGTCCCCGCCCGCCAGGCCCGAGGTGACCTCCGCAAGGTGGCGGATGTCAACGGTCGGCTCGAGGGGTATGTTCTTCGAGTAGAGCTGCAGGAGGCGCTGCCTCGCTTCCTTGTCGGGAGCGGGGACCTCGATGTGCTCGCTGAGGCGACCGCCGGCCACGATGGCTGGGTCGAGCAGGTCGAAGCGGTTTGTGGCTCCGATGACGAAGACGCCCTCGGTGGTCTGGAACCCGTCCAGTTCAGTCAGCAGCTGGTTCAGGGCCGAGTCATAGCCCCGGCTGGAGCCATCCTCGCCGCGGGCCGCCGCGATGGAGTCGATCTCATCAGATGAAGACGATCGCCGGTCGGGCCTCGCGCGCTGCGCGGAACAGGCTGCGAATCTTTTTCTCGGTCTCACCCAACCACTTGCTGGTTAGCTCGGTGCCACTCAGGGCGAAGAAACTGCAGCTTGCCTGTGCCGCGAACACTTTGGCGATCGACGTCTTGCCAGTGCGCGGCGGTCCGAAGAGGATGGCCCCACGCGGCAATTTCCTGATGCCCAGAGCCGCCGCGCGCTGAGGATTCTCGACCATGCTCTGCAGGACCACCAGGCGGCGCCTGGTCTCGTCGGGAAGCACCAGGTCATCCCATGTCAGGCGCTGTTCCTGGCGCGTGCCGACCACTCCGATGCGTTCGTCCAGGGCAGCCTGCACGTCCTCCCCCAGGATGACCGCGTCGCCAGGCGCCGCCAGGGCTCGGTGAAGGGCATGCTGCGCCGCACGATTGACGAGGCTTGCGATCTAGCCCGCCGAGCGGCCCTCGGTCCGCCGGACGAGTGCGTCCATGTCGTCGCCGGTCAGCTGATGTCTGCCCTCGAGCTGCTCCTCGAGGATCTTTTGGCGAGCGGCTCGGTCAGGGTCGTGGACCTGAATCCTGAAGTCGAACAGGCCCTCCCGGACCACGGCCTCATCGACCATCTCGAGCGCGTCGGTCGCCGCCATGACAACAAGACCTGGTGTCTCCACTGCTCGCCCGGTGCATTCGATGAGCGGGGCGCGAACGCTCCGTCTCGCGCCTTCGATCGAACCTTCCCCCTCGGGCGGGGCGATCGCATCGATGTCATCCAGGAAGAGCAGGCAGGGCAGCTGGTGACGCGCCTGTTCGAACAGCCGCCGCAGCTGCTGGGAACATCGCCAGGGCTCCCCTCGGAGAGATCGGCGCCGGTGATCACCAACTGGTTGAGCCTGAACTCGCCGGCCGTCGCGCGGGCCAGATACGACTTGCCGTTGCCGGGCGGACCTACGCGCATGCGCAGCTTGGCAGCCACCTGCGGATTCGCCAGGACGTCTCCGAGGGCGTTCCGCAGGCGCAGCTTGACATCCTCAAGACCGCCGACGTCGGCGAACGTCAGTCGCAGCGGTTGCCGAGCGGCGGACTGAACGGAGCGCGAGGCTGCAGCCTCAGCGCGCGAGGCTTCGGTGGCCCGGGCGGCGGATGGCTGTGCAAAGCCTGGCGGCGGTCGGGAGACATTTGGTGCGTCTGGACGGAGCGCATCGAAGGCCCTGCAGAAAACCTTGAGCTCCGCAGCCGGAAGCAGGTCGCTGAGAGCGACCGCCCAGGCTGCCAGGATGGTCGCGAGCTCCCATGCGGCGTGAATCCTGGTCGGAAGAGCGTCGAGTGCGGCCTCGGCAACCGCCCTCAACGCCGCCGACCTTCCCGTGCGCCTGCCGAGGTCGAGCAGAGACCGGTACTTGGAGACGAGCTCCTCGTGAACCGTCGGGTTCAGCTCCAGGTTGTGGCGGTACTCCTTGGCCCGCTCCCAAACGGTCACCGGCTGATCACGCAGAAGGGAGATGAACCGCTCAACTTCGTCCGCTGCGGGCCCGAAGCGCTGGACCCCCGTGGCCAGGGGTGGTGGGCAGCCGGCGCAGCGTGCCCATAAGCTCTGAGTGCAAGCGCTCCAGACTGCCTGGGCCGTCACGCATCCGTCTACCGGATCGTATTCTCGCAAAGGGCCGCCCGTGTTGAAGCGCTGGCATGAGAGCGCGGAGCCGGCGGAAGCGGGGCCAAAGGGCAGCCGCAAAGGTCCGGAGGAACAGTCATGAAGGTCGAGGTCATCGTGGAGGTGCCCAAGGGCAGTCGGAACAAATACGAGATGGATCACGAGACAGGGACAATCTGGCTCGATCGGGAGCTGTTCACGGCAACCAGGTATCCGGCTGACTACGGGTTTATCCCCGGGACCCTGGCGGAGGACGGCGATCCGCTGGACGTGCTGGTCGTATCCGATGAACCCACCTTCCCAGGCTGCCACATGTGGGTCCGGCCGGTCGGCGTCCTCTGGATGGCTGACGAGAAGGGCCCGGACGCCAAGATCCTCGCCGTGCCCAGCTGGGACGTGCGCATCGCCTGGCGCGACCTCCACGACGTTCCGGAGTTCCTGAGGCTGGAGATCCACCACTTCTTCGACATCTACAAGCAGCTCGAGCCGGGGAAGAAGACGGAAACCATTAGATGGGACGATCGCGAGGCTGCTGAGCGGGAGATCGCGGAGTCGCGTGAGCGTTATCGGAGTCCTCGACCGTCCTGACCGACTAGCCGGATACGCCTAGCGACCCCGCCCGCCTCGTGGCCTCGACAGCACTCTCTTGACTTTAGCCAGTGATGGATTAGTCTGTCAGTGACTACATGAGCCTCCAGGGCTGCCTTGCGGCGCTGCTTCTCGACGGATCGGCCCACGGCTACCAGTTGAAGGCCACGCTCGAGGCCGAGCTTGGGCCGCTCTGGGCCACCCGTGCGAGCCAGGTCTACCTGACGCTGGGAAGAATGGTGCGCGACGGACTGGTTACGAGCCGCCGCGTGCAGCAGACCGCTCGGCCGGACCGGCAGCTGCTGTCGCTCACCTCGAAGGGTAGGCAGGCTGCGGAACGATGGCTGTTCGACAGTCGTGAGCCGGGCGAGCTCGTCGTTCGTCTCGCCGTCGGCCGCCTGGTCATCCCCGAGCGATTTGCTGAGCTCGTCGTCGACAGCGTCGAGGAGCGAGCCAGTGCTCTGCGTGGGCTGCGAGAACTGAGGGCCAGCGTGGACGGCGGCTTCCAGCCGGAGGCCGTCGACGCCGAGATCCAGCGCGTGAAGGCTGAGCTCCGCTGGGTCAGCTCGCTCCGAGAGCGAGCCGGTCACATCGCAAGACGTCCCCGCTCGCGCGCGCGAGTCAATGCAGTGAGCAGCCATGCCGGATGATGCGGCCATCTGCCTGGACAGGGTTGGCCGCTCCTTCCCGAGCGGCACCGGCCAGGTCTGGGCAGTCCGTGAGGTATCGCTCACTATCGGGCGCGGCGAGGCGGTCGCAATAACCGGGCCGTCCGGATCGGGTAAGACGACGGTGCTAAACCTGATCGGAGGGCTCGACCACCCCAGCGAGGGAGAAGTGGTCGTGCTGGGCCAGCGCCTCAACGGCCTCTCGGAGGGGAAGCTGACCGCCTTTCGGGCTCACAGCGTCGGCTTCGTGTTTCAGGACCCACACCTCCTGCCAGGACTGACGGCCCTGGAGAATGTCGTCGTGGCACGCCTGCCGTGGCAGCCGCTGCGGCAGCTGGAGCCTGAGGCGCGCCGGCTCCTGGTAGCGGTTGGCCTGGAGCACAGGCTCGGCTTCCCCCCGGCCCGCCTCTCCGGAGGCGAGCGTCAGCGAGTCGGCATCGCACGAGCCCTGCTCGGCGACCGGCCTCTCCTCCTCGCCGATGAGCCCACCGGGGACCTCGACGCGGGCACGACCGAGGAGATCCTTGCGCTCATCGACGACCTCCGCGAGCAGCAGGACCTGACCCTCGTGGTGGCCACGCACGACCCCGCCGTCGCGGCGATCGCGAACCGGGTCGTGCGGCTGACCGGGGGACGGCTCGACGGAGAGCATGCCATCCAGTCAGACGCACCAGTGGATGTCCACAGGCTGGACTGACGTTGTTCCTGCTTGCCCTACGCCAGCTCCTGTCGCGGCGCGCCGGCGCGCTCCTCGCTGGCGCCGGCCTGCTCACGGCGTCGCTGGGCTTCATCGTCCTCACCAGCACTGCCAGGACTACCGAAGCCGTTCTGAGCGGTGGCATCGGGCGTGCATGGAGCACCCCATACGACCTGCTCGTGCGCCCCCCGAGCTCAGTCACGCCACTCGAGAGCGGCAATGGCCTGGTCCGGCCGAACTTCGTCAGCGGCATCAAGGGCGGCATCACTCGCTCACAGCTGGAGGCCATTCGGGCGATCCCAGGAGTGCAGGTTGCCGCCCCCGTTGCAGCGGTCGGGTTCGTGGACTGGAAGGTCGGCAGCCTGACACTGAACACTGCAGACCTTCAACCGACCGGAGCTTTGACTGTCTTCCGGGTCAGTGTTAACGAGGCTGCCCAGGCAGGAATGTCGCAATACCCGGTCGAGAAGCGCTATCTCGCCGTCGCCACGGAAGGCAATCTCGAGCTCAGCCGGAGCGGACAGGAGCTCCACGTCCAGGGCAGGACGGTCGACTGCACCTATCCCGTCAGCTGCTACGCCCCCAGCACCTGCTCCCTGGGCCGGTGCGGGCCCACCCCTTTCCCCGCGTACGAGTTACCCATCAGCCAGCCGATCGTCATCGCTGGGATCGATCCCAAGGCGGAGGCGGCGCTGGCCCGCCTCGATACCTGCGTCGTCTCAGGCCGCTACCTCAGCGCGGATGATCGGATCGCCATCAGTCCGGCCACACCCACCGCACCAGCCCTTCCCAGCATCCCTGTGCTGGCCAGCGCCCGCTCATTCGTGGACGAGACCTTTGCGGTTGACGTCGCGCGTGCCGGCGACGCAACACCCGTGTTGGCCGGCACATCACCGCAGCAGCTCACCGGCTGGAGGCAGGAGGCATCGAGATCCACGTCCGTGGACAGCCTGTACCGGTCCTACCTCCCATCTGTCGATGCCAGCATGGACACCTGGCCAATATGGACCGCCGGGGACGTCAGCTACCAGCCCGTTAGGCAGGGCCACCTCGCCGCCGCGACGACCGCGCCAAGCCTCGACATCTTCAAGCGCAACGTAATCCTCAATGGCCCGATCACAGAGGGGCAGCTGATCCCGCCCGAGGCGCGCGACACAGCCTTCCGCTCGGTGAGGGAGCATGCCATTCTCACTGGTCCAGGAGGCTTCGATCCCGGCACACGGCGGTGGCGCCTCGTGGGCACCTACGACCCAGGTTGCCTGCCGGGCTTCGACCCCCTGGCGGGCGGCCGTCTCGAAACATATGCCCCTCCCAGCGTGAAGCTTGCAGACGGCCGGCTGCTGGGGCCCACTCGCTCGATGGCAGACTATGTGAACAGTCCTCCCCTCCTGCTAACCACTCTGGAGGGCGCTTCCTGGTTCTCAGACCCCCAGCGTTTCCCAGGTCAGCCCGGCAATGCCTTCATCAGCGTGATTCGTGTCAAGGCCCGAGGCGTGGACACGCCGGGCCCGGTGGCCGAGGCGCGCCTGAGCCGCATCGCCGGCGACATCCACGACGCCACTGGACTGCAGGTCGACATCGTCAAGGGATCGTCGCTTCAGACGGTCGAGGTGGACCTTCCGGCGGGCATATTCGGCCGGCCCGGACTCACCGTGCGCGAGGGCTGGTCGGTGAAAGGCGTTGCGTACCGGTTCAGCCGGGCGGTAAGCGCTCAGAATGTCGCCCTCTTCGCTCTGGTCCTGGTCAGCGCGATGGTGCTTGCGGGCCAGACTGCCTACGCTGCTGTCCGGCGCCGGCGTGCCGAGTTCGGCACCATGCGCGCGCTGGGCTGGCCGCGCTGGAAGATCGCCTGGCTGGTCGAGCTGGAGACACTGCTCCTTGGAGTTGGCGTCGGGATCGCAGCCTCGCTCGCCGGGCTCGCAGCTTCCGCTGCCTTCAAACTCGAGGCGTCTCCCATCCTGCTCGTGCTCCCCATCGTCCTGGCTCCGACCGTGGCCGGTCTGGCCGGCATCGTCCCCGCGCTCGCCGCGGGCCGGGGCGCGACCGTCAGGCTGATGGCCCGCGGTGGCAACCCGCGCCGCAGCCGGCCGCCCACCATCAGCGCTCTGGCCCTGCGTGAGCTGGGCGGGCCCTGGCGTGCGGAAGCGCTGCTCGGCGCCCTCGCGATTGCCCTGGGCTCCGCTCTCCTCGGCACGACGCTGCTGGTCGCCCAGGCCTTTCGCGGTCAGCTCGACGAAACCATCCTTGGCGTCTACCTCGCGGGCCGGGTCCAGCCCTTCCACCTGGCCCTCGCGTTGCTCACCCTGGCGATCGGAGCCCTCGCCGCGGGCCAGATCATCACGCTGAGCTACCTCGAGCGGCAGCCCCAGATGGCCGTCCTTCGGGCCCTGGGCTGGCCACGCTCCCGCATCCTGCAGCTGCTCGGCACTCAGGCTATCGCTCTTGGGCTTGTCGGCGGCATCGGGGGCGGCCTAATAGTTGCTCTGGCCGGTTGGCTGCTGCGGGCCCCACCTGTCACCACCGCGCCCATTGCGGCCACGGGATGCATAGTCGCCGCGATTGCGGCCGCGGCGGCGGCCGCCGGCCCGCTGGTCGTGGCGTACCGTCTAGCCGCAGCTGACGCGCTGCGCGGCGAGTGACCGACGTTACGGGGGCGGCCCTCTGCGCTGAAGCTCTCGACCCTCGGC
>Ga0126378_10000500_pt1 | contig 28957 bp, 22 predicted proteins | sample PanSoiMetPlot_23_FD_92587 | JGI IMG/M metagenome (GOLD analysis project Ga0126378, IMG submission 92587) | Tropical forest soil microbial communities from Panama - MetaG Plot_23 | ecosystem: Environmental > Terrestrial > Soil > Tropical forest > Bulk soil | place: Panama | collected 2016-02-17
AAGTGTATTGAATCTCCAATTCTTGCCGGTCGCGTCTGTGGGAACCATGGACGCGCCGGCGATGTCAATATAGTCGCCCAAGAAGGGCACTTGCCCCTGTTCGAACAGGGGAAGGTTTGGAGGATTCACCTGAAGCTGTTGCAAGTATCCGGGGACGTCACCGGAATCGTTGCGCAGGCCGAAATTATAGCGGGAGACCCTTGCCGTAGTGAACGCGAGAGACGGAGCCGTCGTGTCAGCTTGCGCAACGACTAAATCGATCGTATGGCGCTGCAGGGTCAGGTTCGCATCCGTGAGAGTGGGCGTGAAGACCTGCCCCGGGCTCGCCGGAAGCTCGCCCTTGGGCTGACGGTTCTCTTGGTAGAAATTGCCGTTGGCATCGGAAGTAAACGGGCTGTTGGGGAGGAATAGCCCGGTGGTGTGATCTTGGCGGAGGTCATAGTACAGGACAAAAAGCTTCCCACCAGCAAGGGTGATCTGTGGCATGACTTGGTGCCCGCGAACGAGTTGGTTTCCGGAGGTATTGAGGACCGATTGACCGTTCTCGGTAAGCGCACCATTGTCGATGGCCAAAGGCTGGGACCAGTTCACTCCGTCCTTCGAGGTGGCTACGGCGATCCGCGCGTCACCCCCGGTCGCAAAACCCCGCTGCGACCATGCCAGATAAACGATCCCGTTTCCGTCCACTCCTATCGTTGGGAAGGAATGGGTACGGAATTCTGCGGCGGCTGTTTCCTGGTCAAAAAAGGACGGCGCGTTGGGAGTCGCGGAATTGAAGACCGGGAGGGGGACTATATCGAGAGACTTCGAAAAAGACTTCCCAAAGTTTGTAGAAACGACTCCAACGATGGCGTCGGGCTGGCTGCTGGTGACGAAACGCCGCCAAGCAACAAAAAGATTGCCGGTCTTGGGGTCAATAGCCATCGTTGTGGCCTGGTTGATGGAATTGCTTTCGCTCAGCTTGGTTGGAGTACTCCACGTCGCGCCGCAATCCTGCGATTCCGTAAACATGATTTTCGTGCTCGTGCTGCCGGTGAAGCGGCTCCACACCACATACACGTTTCCCGCCGGAACCGTTTGTGCGACCATCATCCCGCCTTGTGGGACTTGAATCGTGCAGGTGGCTGTACCTCGCGGGATGTCCACGGCAACCCACGGCTTGTCCAGGAATTGCCCGGAGGTTCCGGTGTCTATGGTCGCCGTATTGATATATCGGATGGGATCAAGGCTTTGGCTGGCGTCGCCGCCTTCCTGATTGTTCAAATCGATAAATCTTGTGACGAAAATCTGCCCTTGATTTGTACCGCGGTTAAAGGCGATGCCGGCGTAATAAAACAGCCCGTTTGTCCCGGCGCGAACGATGGGGTCGGCAGCCGTCGTGAAGCCGTGAAGGGGCGAAGCCAGTCCAGCAGCCGACTGATCCTGGGGGTAGCCGGGAAGAAGTGTGCTCCCCCAAGTGGCCCCTCCATCGAAGGACTTAAAGACTCCGAGCCATGCATCGCCGCGCTCGTCGGGCGAGTTGGGGTTGGGAATATCGACCGAGCGATAGTCATTCGCGCCCGCGAGAAGATGGACGGGATTGCGTGTGGACACGGCAAGCGAAGGCTCATTTTGCCGCTGGAGAAATGGGTCGCCTCCGGGCCACTTGGTTCCAGAAACCATGTTGACGTTTTGGCCTGGCGTTTGTCCCTGGACAAGAGACGGGAAGAATGCGGCCAGCAGGACCATCGGAACAAAGAACCAGCGAAGCATGCGCATGAGTTTCTCTCCTCGCCGCACACTCTTGTTCGCCGGCACTGAATTCTCAGAGCCTAAAAGCTTGGGGACGTTGTCGAAAAGCAACGGGAACTCAACGCAATGCTGGCAGTGAGCTCGGCTCCGCTGGCTGGGTGAACAGAGCAACGGAAACTGCCAAGAAGTTATACTTATCTTCTCCATAAGTCAAGAAAAACGAGAGCTAAACCGATTTTTCGCTTTGCCTGTTTCAAGGAACAGAATCGCCACATATTGGGCCCCGGTCATTTCATTGCAATTTAGAAAGCCCGGCGATTTGTTAAACTCTCCGAGCTGTGGCAAGCGGCGACAAATTGCGAATTGCCGTGGGGGGCAACGGCGAGGTCTCGGCGTTGTTGCTTCGTCCTCCAACCGCACAATGGCTGCTAGTGCTGGGCCACGGAGCCGGTGCGGGCATGGGTCATCCTTTCCTCGAGAGACTGGCGGCGGAATTGGCAAGTGCGGGAATCGCCACCTTGCGGTATCAGTTTCCGTACATGGAGGAACGCAGGCGCGTGCCAGACAAGCCGGAGTTGTTGGCGGCTACCGTAGCTGCTGCCGTGGGACTGGCCGCAGAAACAGCATCCGAATTGCCCTTGCTGGCGGGAGGCAAGTCCATGGGCGGTAGGATGACCTCGCAGGCGGCTGCAGAAAACTTGCTCGGGCCGGTGAAAGGGCTGGTCTTTTTTGGATTTCCTTTGCACCCGCCGAACCGGCCGAACATCAAGCGCGCGGAACATTTGGAGAAGGTCAGCATGCCGATGCTGTTTCTGCAAGGGACGCGCGATACGCTGGCGGACCTGACTTTGCTGCGTCCTGTCTGCCAGAAGCTAGGAACGCGCGCCACGCTGCACATCATTCCCGAGGCCGATCACTCGTTCCACGTCCTGAAAAAGTCGGGCCAAACGGATGCGGAAGTGATGACGCAATTGGCTCGGACTACCGCTGCCTGGGCGAACGGACTAAAGGACTGAAGGAGAGGACTATGCGAACGGTATGGTTCGAGAGCACTCAGCGAGTCCCATTGCGAAGACTTCGCCACTCCCTAAAGTTGATTGGCACCGTCGGGGTTGTGGCCATGATGAGCGTTCTCTCGTTTTGTGGCGACGGTGCAGCCGCAAGTCCTGAGAACGGAAAAGGATTGCAGATTTATTTCGTGGATGTGGAGGGCGGCCAAGCGACGTTGTTTGTGAGCCCGGAAGGGAAGTCGTTTTTGATTGACACCGGCTGGCCGGACAACAACGGGCGCGACGCGGATCGCATCGTGGCTGCCGCAAAGCTGGCCGGCATCCAGCAGATTGATTCTGTCCTCCTGACGCATTACCACATGGACCACGCGGGCGGAATCACGCAGCTGGCCGCTAAAATTCCAATTCACACCGTGATTGATCATGGGGAAAACCGCGATCCAAAAGACGCCGCGACAGAAGGGGTCTGGGAGGACTATCAAAAGCTCGTGGCGAAGGAAAAGCTCAACCACATCACTGCTAAACCAGGTGACACACTACCGGTAGAAGGTTTGGAAGCGCGGGTGATTAGCTCCGACGGAGAGCTGATTGAGAAGCCACTCAATGGCGGCGGCAAGAATGCAGCCTGCGACAGCTCCGAGAAGCGGCCAGCGGACCAGAGCGAGAATGGGCGGTCACTCGGAGTGCTTCTCACTTTTGGCAAACTGCGGATTCTGGATTTGGGAGACCTGACTTCGGACAAAGAAGCGCAACTCGTTTGCCCGGTGAACAAACTGGGAGCGATTGATATTTTTGTCGTTTCCCATCACGGATCGGTGTCGAGCAACAGCCGGGAGTTTTTAAACTCGATTGCACCGAGGGTGGCCATCATGGACAACGGGGCCTCGAAGGGCGGCGCGCCGTCTGCGTGGGAAGCGGTTGAGAAGTCTCCGCGGCTGGAGGACCTCTGGCAACTCCACTATGCGAATGAAGGAGGGTCGGAGCACAACGTGGCGCCTTCCTTCATCGCCAACATCTCCGGACCTGATACCGGCAACTACGTGAAGCTGACGGCTTGGCCCGACGGAAATTTCGAAGTCTTCAATTCCAGAACAAAGCAGACAAAACATTATGAGGTGAAATGAAAATGAAACGACTCTGGTTACTTGGTTTGACCGGCTTGCTCTCGATTCCATTTCTGAGCGTGAGGTCCGAGGATCCGGTTCCGCAAGGGTATGAACATTGGACGAGTTCCTCTTTGAAACCTGTAGAGGAGGCACTGGCCAGCCAGGCGGCCAAGGATGCTCATCATTTCGCCATGAAGCAACTCGCAGATTTTCCGAACGAATCGATCCTCGTGGTGCACCGGGAAGCGGACGGTCAAATCGAGTGGCATGAAACGCAGAGCGACATTATGTTCGTTCAGTCCGGCACGGCTACGCTACTCTTTGGTGGAACCTACCTCAACGGCGATACGACGGCGCCCCATGAAAAACGCAATGGCACCATTCAGGGTGGGATGCAGCAGAAGCTGGAGCCGGGGGACGTGGTGCGGATCCCGGCCAAAGTGCCGCATCAGGTGCTGGTGGAAGCTGGGCACGCGTTCACGTATCTGGTTGTAAAAGCAAAGGGTTACTAGCGCAATGGCGTAGGCGATTCGCAGGGTAGTCGCGAGGCCGGATTCGATAGGAAAAGCCGCAGGCTAGCTTGAAGCCAGCCTACGAAACAAAGTATCACAACGTTGACCGGCGCTTTTCGGAACGCACGCATTTCACTGATATGGAGTGTGGCCGCCTCACAATCGGTGAGACGGGAATTCTCTTTAGGCTTCGGGGGCGGAGCCGACGACCACGAGCGCCATCGGCACCGGCGAACCGGCCACCGGCACGGAAAACTCCACAAGCCACAAGTCCCCGTCCTCCAGATGAAAAACGGACGGAAGCGACTTCGGATGATCTTCGGGAGGAGCCAGGCTCCATACGGAAGGATGATTCGAACCGGTGGCCTTGCGGCTCAAGGCCACTGTTTGATCGAAGGTGAGCGCTGCCGCGTCCTGGTCTGCGGCGGCCGGTGAAGCCAGCACGAAATCTCGTTGCGGCGCCACTCCCATGTGATTGCCATTATCCGGCAGGAGCGCGTAGCGCAGCGTGTAGACGCCAGCCTTGATCAACTGCTTGCGGTAGTCTTTCACGGAATTCGGAAGGCGAATCGCGCCAATGAGCGTGCCTTGAGCGAGTTGCGGAAAGGTCACACCGAGAGTCTGAGGTGCGCTGGCTTTTCCCGGAACGGCTTTGCCAAGCCAGAGATCGCACACGGGGCCAGAGGGTCCAGTGACGCGAATCCCGGTTTGTGAGAGCGCGGCTTGAATGGGCGCGGCCAGCTCTTTGGGAGGGGCTTCGTTGAGCGGTTCGGCTTTGTAGGTTTCCGCCGACGCATTGCTTGCAACGCATAAGAGAAGGGCAAGAAAGAGAAAGCTGTACAGAAACTGCCGCGTTCGAAACGCCACCATTGGCGAGCACCTCAGAAGAAGAGAATCGGGTTCAGCGCGAGTCTTGGGCTATGTCCGTGACAGCTTGGTGTTCTTTCGACCACGAGCTCGCCCGAGGCACCACTTGTAAAAACGCAAATTGAACCAACCCCTCGGGCGAACTTCTTTTGGAACAGCGGGCTCTAAAACTTTCTCCTGTCGTATTGCAGCTCCAGAGGCTAACGCCGGTTTAATCGCCGGGCAGTTGCGCCCGGGGCTGACCCGGGCCTCCGAATCGAGATTAAGCCGCAAACGTTGCCACGAAGGCGCTCCGGCGGTTCGATTCGCTCCACGTGCTGCCCAGGTGATTGCCAGTATAGGATGAGTGGCTGGCGACAGCGGGCATCGCGTGCGTCAGATTCGAGACCAGCGGCTCGTAGTAGACATCCTCGTTGTGGCAGATCTCGTCGGTGTCCAGGATCGCTCGCGTGGTGATGCGGGCCAGGTCGCCGGCTTCGAGCGAAGCGGAGCCGTGATGCGTCGCGTCCACGGTAAAGCGGATGGGTTGAACCTCGGTTGCGACCACGTTCGCGAGAAGCTTCCCGCCTTGCACTTGGGCGAAGTTGGCGAGAGCCTCACGCTGCTCGGGAGTGGCGCGCTGGTCCACGATCAACACCGCCTTCGCGGGCAAGGGATTGCTAAAGGCATCGCCAAGCGTGGCGCTGGCGCGAACGACAGCAGCAACGCTCAATCCATCGAGAGACACGTTTTGCCACACGCCTTTGTCGACGTGCCACGCGAGGACCGCTTCTTTGCCGGTCAAGTTAACCTCGGAGTTGGCGAAGCACGGCCCGGTATAAACGTCTGCGGTCCGGGATTCGATGTATTCGCCCGAGACGTGGCCGGCCGGCTGAGCCGCCCGCGCGCAAGAGGGCAGGGCCATCAGACCCGCTGCGAGAAGGAACGACGGTACGGCGTCTTTCAGTTTCATCGTGACTACCTCCCTTGGTTCACTTCAAAAATATTTTCCCACTCCCGGGCGTTGGGTTCAAACAGTCTTTCGATTCGGTAACCGCTTCGTCCTCGCGCCACCGCTGGTGTTCAGTTCGTGTCCAAACGCCTGGTGGGCTCCTGCTAAGCAGAGCGGCCCAACTAAGTCGTTTCGCAGCACGAACGGCCGGGGCGGCACTTCTCCGTATTTGCGAACAATCCGTCGGGGCCGATTAGCGATTGCGTTTGCGCGCACCAGAAAGGGCCATCTGGCATTGCGGCTGCCTTTTCTGCCGGGGCAATGATGTCCAGGCTGTTCGCAGGAGCGTCGCCGCCTTCGTAAAACATTTTCTTTTCGCGCAAACGGTGGCAAACCGTGGCGTTCTGAACGAGTTCAGTCAGGGTCGGCATGGCTATGCTTCTCCTTTTACCGCCGCGAGCAACGCGCGCTTCACGGCTACGCGAGCCAGTTTCACCTTGTAGGCATTCTGGCTGAGGGGCTTCGCGCCGCGGAGGGCCGCTTCGCCAGCGCTTGCGGCCACGCTTTCGTTGATGGCCTTCCCGGTCAGTTCTTTTGCAGCGTCATGAGCCTGCCAGGGAATCGGAGCGACGTGACCGAGAACGATTTTGCCGGATGTGACTTTGCCGCCTTCGAGCTTCACCGCAACGGCGGCCGCGGCGAGCGGCCAATCCAGAGCCGTCTTGTGGCGAACTTCGTACGTGGCGCTGCGAAGGCCGCGAGACGAAGCAGGAATGGTGATACTCTCCAGGACTTCGTTGTGCTGAAGGACATTCTCGCGCTCGTGGTCGGTTTTGGGGGTGACGAAAAAGTCCGCGACCGGCACTTGACGCTGGCCCTTTGGTCCTAGCAATTGCAGTTTCGCATCTAGCGCGACGAGCGCGGGGGCGAGGCTCGATGGATTCACGAAATATGCCGGTCCGCTGTTGCCAAGAATCGCGTGATAGCGATTCTCGCCTTCGGGAACGAGCGATTTCCCGGTCTCATCTTTTGCCAGCAAGCCGTAGCCGTTGCGGAAATACCAGCAACGCGGGCGCTGGCAAAGGTCTCCGCCGACGGTGCCCATGGCGCGAATCTGCGGGCTCGAGATTCCTTCGGCGGCGTGTGTGAGGGCCGGGAAATCGGCGCGAATGGTCTGGTCTTCGAGTAGCTCTTCCATGGTGGCGAGGGCGCCGATGGTTACCCCTTCCGCATTCGAATGAATGCCCTTCAGGCCCTCGACGTTCTTGATATTCACGACGCGCTTGGGCGTGACCACGTATTCCTTCATCAAGCTCAGCAAATCCGTGCCACCGGCAAGAACTGCCGCGTCATTCCAATTGGAGCCGAGGAGCCCAAGCACTTCTTGTTTGGTCGTTGGGTGAGCGTATTCAAAGCGTTCCATTAGGCCACCGCGCCTTTCTGCTCGAGAGCTGCGAGCACTTTGTCGGGCGTGAGGGGAATGGTCGGGACGCGAACACCGATGGCGTTGGCGACGGCGTTTGAAATGGCCGCGCCCGGCGAAACTACCGGCGGTTCGCCCAGGCCGATGACCCCGCGTTCGTCAAAACCCTGGCCCGTCATCATGTGCACGACAATGTCGCCAAAATCCCCGATGCCGGCGAGCTTGTAAAATTCGAGGTCGGCGTTCAGGCAACGGCCGGTCTGCTCGTCCATGATCTTGTGTTCGAACAGGGAATAGGTAATTCCCATGATGCAAGCGCCGTAGACCTGGCTTTCGGCAGTTTTCAGGTCAATGATTAGGCCGCAATCCTGGACTGCAACCAGCTTGTCGACATGCACGTTGCCGGTCTCGGTGTCCACGCTGACTTCAGCCATCTGCGCGCCGCCGACGCCGCTCGAAATAAGGTCGTCATTGCCACGCTGGCGCTGGCCAACGCCGGTAATGGGAGTCGTGCCGAGCTTTGCGCAGGCTTGCTTCCAGGAGATGGCCTTGTTGGGATTGCCTTTGACGCGAATGTCTCCGTCAAAGGCTTCCAGTTCCTCGGGCTTGACCCCGAGAGACGGGGCTACTTTTTCCATGAGTTGGTTCAAAGCGGCGGTGGCGGCACGGCGCGTGGAGGAACTGACACCGCCCACGGTGGTAGAGCCACCGGACGCGCCGTCGGCGGGATATTTTGAATCGCCGATGTTTACTTTCACGGCTTCGAGCGGTAAGCCCATGGTCTCGGCGGTGATGATGCCGATGACCGTGCGAGTTCCGGTTCCGAGATCCTGCGAACCGAGCGAAACGGAAACCGAACCGTCCGGCTGAATGACGCAATTGCAATTACTGGGATGGCCCGCGCCGCCCCAGGTGTGAATCGAAACGCCCAGCCCCTTTTTGATGGGGCCTGGTGTTTTATCGCCGCGCGGATGCCATTTCTTTTTCCAATCCATCAGTTCGGAGGCTTTGTCCAATTCGGCCGAATAAGTCTTCGCGAGCTGCCCGGTCATCTGAATGTTTTTCTGCAGCAGGTCCACTGGGTCCATGGAGAGCTTCGCTGCCAGGTCTTCGAGCGCAGGCATGGTGATGGCGCACATTTGCGGGTGGTTCGGTGCGCGCCAAGCGCGAGCCGGACCGATGTTGGTCAGGACGGCTGTGTGCTTGACGCGGCGGTCGGGGATACGGACGACGTAAGGTAGATTCGGCGCGCCACCTTGCGCGTCGGGGCCGCCCGTGCCCCAGGATTCGGACTGCCAGCCGACCAGCGTGCCGTCTTTCATTGCGCCGACTTTCACCTTGGCGTACATCGAGGGACGCGATCCAGCAGCCATAAGCTCCTGGTCGCGTTCGAGCATCATCTTTACGGGGCGACCGGCTTTTTTGGCGAGCCGCGCGCAGGCGAGCCCCCAGGTATCGACTCCGAATTTGCTTCCGAAGCCGCCGCCCATTACCGGCGTGAGCACGCGCACCTTTTCGGCGGCATCGACGATTTTTGCGCGTGCGACTTCGCCCGGGATTCCACTCACGTTTTGCGTGGACGCGTACAGGGTCAGATTGTCGCCCTCCCACTCCGCCACCTGCCCATGGGCCTCCAGGCAGCAATGGGTGATTACCGGGGAGCCATACTCGCCTTCGCTGACGACTTCGGCCTGTTGAAGCATTTGATCAGGGTTTCCGTCGGTCTGCTCGGCAAGTTGCTTTGTGTGATCGCCGGCCTTGTCGGGGGCGGCGTCGGAAACGAGGTGAGGAAGTTTCTCGTAGTGAACTTTAACGGCGCGAGCGGCGTCGCGCGCCTGCTCTTCGGTTTCTGCGGCGACGGCTGCGACTTCATGGCCGACCCAGAAGACTTCCTTTCCGGGCTCGGTCATGATGTCGACGGCTTTCACGCCGGGCATTTTTTCCGCGTCGCTGGTGTCAATACTCACGACTTTGGCGTGAGCGTACGGCGAGAACACCAGCTTGCCGTGCAGCATGTTGGGGCGATTGACGTCGTAGCTGTACTTGATGCGGCCTGAGGACTTCCCGGGACCATCGAGTCGAGAGATGCGCCTGCCAATCAAATTGCACTTATCCGTGGGGGGCCAATGATAGTCAGCCATTAGGCGCGCCCTCCTTTCAGAGACACTGCGGCTTGCACGACGGCGTTCCTCACACCTACGTACGTTCCGCAGCGGCAGAGATTCCCGCCAAGCGCCTGTTTCACGTCATCCACCGTGGGGTTTTGGTGAGTGTCGAGATACGCCTTGCAGGACATGACGAAACCAGGCGTGCAGAAGCCGCACTGCTGCGCGTCGTTCTCGACGAACGATGCGGAGAGGGGATGGAGTTTGCCTTCGGGAGCGATTCCTTCGATGGTGCGAATGTCCGCGCCTGGCTTTCCCGCGCGGTCGGCAACTTCAATCGCGAGGACGCTGCAAGAATAGGTAGGTTTGCCATTCACGATGATGGTGCATGCGCCGCAGGTGCCGCGGTCGCAGACTTTTTTCGCGCCGGTCAGATCGAGATGATTGCGTAAAGCATCCAACAGGGTAACCCGCGGCTCAATCGTCAGCTTCTTTGCTTCGCCATTGATGCGCAGGGTCATGGCGACGGGTCCGGGGCCCATAACCTCCCCGGCCGCGACTGGCACGCGTTCTTCGGGCACGGTTGTCGTCGTTGCGGACGCGAGTTTTTGCCCGGCAAGAACCTGAGCGGTAGCGGCGACTCCCGTTCCGCCGACTAACTTAACAAACTCGCGTCTTCGGAGGCCGCGCCTTCTCTCGTCTTCATTTTTCGAGTTTTTTTCACGGTCCTTGGGATCCTCATCTTTGGTCATGCGGTGACCTCCGGATGCTTTCGAGAAATGCCGAAACGAATCGGGGCCGAGGGAGGGGCGTTTCGCAGGCGCCAGGGAAATATCCCCGGCGTTTAAAAGAACAGCAATCTGAACTGGCCAACACCTACTCCTTCTTTCGCCGGCCCAGATACTTACGCGAATTCGTGCTCATCCCTTCATTCGCGCTTCGCCAAGTATGATAGGAACCAGGAGCCGGAACGTCAAATTGAAAATATTGAAGCGGCGTTTTAGCGTGGTTGAACGGTGATTTGTCGGAAATTTTTATCTGGATCAGGCGGCGCCAGGTCCGATGGCAACGACAAAATACGTGGCCGGAGTGAGGCCGACGTTCTGGATGCCGTGCTCGTCGTTCGAACGGACAAAGCCTACCGATCCGGGTCCCAGCCGTGTGGTGGTGTTATTCACGGTGATGTCCACCGTGCCTTCTCGAATGAGCCACATTTCCGAATGTGGGTGATGGTGTGGGGGGTGTGGGGCGGCTCCGGGAGGAAGGGTTGTCTCGTGGACTTCGATGGATTCGCCGGTGGCTAGGTTCCCCTTCAAAACCGAGCGAATTGCGGACGTACTCGAAGTGTGCAGGGGCAATTTGTGAAAGGGAAACATCGCCGAAGGCATGTCGGCCGGTGGGTCCGATTGCCGTTCAGCTTTGGTGACCAGCGCTGTGAGCAGGGCCGGAGGGATGAGCAGACAGATTTCGCGGCGGCTTAGAGACATAACGCAACTCCTTTTCGCTGGCAAACGGATTCCACCTGAGGGACCAGCAAGACCCCCCCCCAGGGAAGCCTCTCGACTTCGGCAGAAAGAGTCTTTAGCATCCCCTCGGCTGCGGGGGAAGCAGGTTTTTTTCTGCAATCGAAATGGGTGAAGGAACCGTGAACGACGCGATCTTACGTCTGGGAAGCGTGAAGGGCATAAAGCAATTTTTGGACCATGTCCGGTCGCTAGGACTGTCGATTCCTTGTGACACGGAAGCCGTGGCTGGGCCTGCGTCTCCTCTGTTAATGCCGATGGAGCGCGCAGGAATTCGCCTGGGCAACCGGATCGCGGTTCAGCCGATGGAGGGTTGGGACGGGTCCGCGGACGGAAAGCCCAGCGAGCTTACGATTCGCCGTTGGCGGCGCTTCGGTCAGAGCGGAGCGAAACTCATCTGGGGAGGCGAGGCGGTTGCTGTTTCGCATGAAGGGCGGGCGAATCCGAATCAGCTTGTGATTGCCCCGCACACTCGCGAGGGCTTGGAGAAATTGAAGAGGGCGCTCGTCGAAGAACACCTAAAGGTGACCGGTTCCAAAGATGGATTCTTGATCGGATTGCAATTGACGCATTCGGGGCGATTCTGCAGGCCGAACGCGCACAGCCGGCCGGAGCCACGCATCTTGTATCACCACCCGATCTTGGATCGAAGATTGGGACTGAGGAAGGATCATCCCGTCCTTACCGACGGAGAGATTGGTAGGATCATCGAACACTTTCATGCGGCTGCAAAGACGGCCTGGCAACTGGGGTTTGATTTTGTTGACATCAAACATTGTCACGGCTACCTGGGTCACGAGTTTTTGAGCGCGCATGCGCGGGAAGGGAAGTACGGCGGTAGCTTCGAGAATCGCACGCGGTTTCTCAGGGAGGTCGTCAAAGGCATTCGCTCTCTGGCCCCAGGAATGCAAATTGGCGCGCGAGTCTCCGCGTTTGACTCTGTTCCGTATCGTCCGGATCCTGCGCAATCGGCGAATGGCAAATTGGGGCCGGGAATCTCTGAGGCGTATGAGAAGTTGATTCCGTATCGCTGGGGATTCGGCGTGGATGCGAATAATCCGATGCAGGTGGATTTGACGGAGACGATTCAGTTTCTAGCTCTGTTGGAGAAGTTGGAAATTCGACTGGTGAATCTCACGGCGGGGAGTCCTTATTATAATCCGCACATTCAACGGCCGGCGCTGTATCCGTCGTCGGATGGATACCAGGCGCCCGAGGATCCATTGATGGGGGTGGCGCGACAGATGAACGTTACCCGTCAACTGAAGCAGCGTTTTCCCAATCTCATCTTTGTGGGAAGCGCATACAGTTACTTGCAGGATTTTCTGCCGCCGGTTGCCCAAGCGGCGCTCGGAGAGGGTTGGGTGGATTTCGTGGGTCTGGGGCGAATGGTCTTGACGTATCCGGAAATTCTGTGGGACGCGGCTCAAGGAAATGGGATTCAACACAAGAGGATTTGCCGAACGTTCAGCGATTGCACCACGGCGCCGCGCAAAGGATTGCCTTCGGGCTGCTACCCGTTGGACCGGTATTACAAGATTTCTGAATTGGGTGAGAAGTTGAAAGCCGCAAAGGCGCAGCCATGAACATCGCATCAATTCTTCAAAAGAAGAAACCCGGACGCAAAGTCCATGGGATTGCGGCGGCGCTTTTGCCCTTCGCCGAAGACGGTCGGGCGGCCGTCGAAACGTTTCAAAGACATCTTCAGGCTACCCAACGGGCGGGATTGCTGAACGCGGTGAACATGGACACCGGTTATGTTAATTACCTGAGCGAAGGTGAAAAGAAGAATGTGTTGCGGTGGACGCGGGAGGCGCTGGGGACCGATGCGCCGTTTGTGGCTGGAGCCTACATTGAAGGGCAAACCGGAGATATTGTCGCGCAGTACAGAAAACAGATGGATGAAATTGCTGCCTTCGGCGGCATTCCCATTTTGTTTCAAACGAGCCAGCTTCACGGAAAGACTGCGAACGAGAAGGCAGCGATTTATCAGCGTGCGTGCCAAGGATTTCCGCAGGTGTTGGCGTTCGAGCTGGGGCAAATGTTCGCGCCAAACGGCGAGATTTTTGACGAAGAGACCGTCCGCCGCCTGATGGAGATACCGGAAATCAAGGGGATGAAGCATTCCTCGCTGGACAGGGTTGCGGAATTGCAGCGGCTCGCGCTCCGTGATGAACACCGGCCGGAGTTCCGCATTTACACCGGAAACGACCTCGGCATCAATATGATTGAATATGGCTCGGACTACTTGTTGGGGCTTGCGACGTTTGCGCCGGAGAAATTTGCCGAGCGGGATCGCTTATGGGAGGCGGGTGATCCTGCCTATTACCGTATCTCCGATGCTTTGCAGTACCTTGGAAATGTGGCGTTCCGTGAGCCTGTGCCCGCCTACAAGCATTCGGCAGCGGTTTTTCTGCATTTGACGGGGCGGATTCCTACGGACCGGGCGCATCCGCAGAACCCTACCCGGCCACTTTGGGAGAAAGAGATATTGAGGGATTGTGTTCGACGACTGGGCGACTGTGGATGTGGAGACGCGCCATTCCTTTAGGGATGACTCAGAGTCAGCTTCTTAGGAGACGAAGGCGAAACAGCGTCGGGCCAGGTTATAGCGCGCCTGCCTCCTGCAATTCCTTTTTCATTCCGGCCCAGCTTTGCCGCGTCGATTCTTCGGCCGTGCTTGCGCCGCGCCAGTGGGTTTCCAGGCTCACAGCGTAATGATAGCCGTCGCGCTTCAAGGCTTTGAATTGGCCGACCCAATCAATCACCCCCCCACCCATGGGCGCCCAGGCGTATTTGCCGTCGGGCTTCTTTACTGAATCCTTGCAATGGCAGTGGCCAATGCGGTCTTTCGGCAAGAGATTGTAGCCATCGGAGTAGGGAATTTCGCCGCGCTCCGACGCGTTGCCCGGATCCCAGTTCAACATTAGGTGAGGTGACGGCACTTCGCTAAGCACTTTGGCCGCCTCCGCACCTGTCGCCGTATTGCAGGACATCTCATTTTCCAGAACGAGAAGGATTTCCTTCTGTCCGGCCTTGTTCGCAGCGTCCAGCAACTTCTCATTGATGGCGGCGCGGTACGGAGTTTGATCGTCCAGCCGCCAGAAATCAAAGCAGCGCACGCGATCGGTGTTGAAGGCCTTGGCCAGTTCGATGCTGCGCTCCAGCACTTCATCCTGCTGCTTGAACGTGAAGTCCGCGTTGAATTGGTCGCGTTGTGGGCTGAATTTCGACTTCGGCGCGCCCGGCCAATCCACTTTGAAAAGCGGGCTGGCGATATCCGTTACGCGCAGCTTGTTCTTTTCCAAGATGCTCCGCGCTTCCGCAATTTCCTTCGCGTCCAGGTTCAAAAGGTTCTTGTTCCACATGCCGCGCAATTCGATCCAGTCCATGCCAAATCCTTTGGAGGTGATTTCGCAGGCGCGGCCAAAGTCCTGCGTGATTTCATCATTGATGACGGCGACTCGGAACGGCGACTTCATACCGTCACCCCGAGTTTCTCTTCCAGGTACTTCTTGCTGATTTCCGCGCTCTGTTTGGGCGTGCGGGACTGATCCGGCACGGCGTCGAGTTCAACGATGGCCCAGCCGCGGAAGTTCACCTTGCCCAAGGCGTCGAAGACGGCCGGAAGGTCCACGCGACCCCGGCCCAGTTCGACAAAGCGATAGTTGCGCTTGGGATTCTCGGCATTAGGCAGTGGTTCCACGTCCTTGATGTGAAGGAAAAGCAGCCGGTCACGGTATTTCTCGATGGCTTTAGCTGGATCTCCGCCGCCTTGGAAGTAGTGCGCTACGTCGAGCTCCAGCTTCGCGTATCGTGGGTCAACCGCCTGCAGAATTTGGTCTACTTCTTCAGGGCTTTGCCCGAGCGTGCCCATGTGGTTGTGGTACCCGAGCGTAACTCCCAAGTCGGCCGTGCGCTTCCCGATTTCCGTGATGAGCTTGCCGAGGCGCACATAATCCGCGGAAGTAACGGCGCGGTCTTTGGGCCGATCGTCGGTGACTTGCATGTACAAGCCTCCGACGTGATGCACGAATTTCGCATGTGCTGTGTGCTTGGCGATTTCTTCCCCCTCGACGGCGGGATCGATGCGCACGCCACCGCTGGACAGCGCAACCATCTTCAAGTGATGCTTTTCGAGCAGGTCGCGCAACTCAGCGGGGCTTCCAAATTCATTGATTGCGTTGGCACGCAACTGGATCCCCGGAAAGCCGAGAGCGGCGATATCCTCAATCGCCTGACGGTCATTGTCGTTCCAAGTGATTGACGCATACCCGAAATGAATTTCCCCTGGGGCGGGCGAAATCGGCGTGTCGAAGTACGACAAATCCCTCAGCGGATAAAGCCGCACAGCCGCAGCTAGATTATTCAACGGAAGGGAAAGCGCCGCGCTCGCTGCGGTCACCGCACCTATTCCGCGGAGGAACTCTCGGCGGTCCACTCGATGCTGCATAACTGCATCTCCTACTTGTTGTGTTTTTTCACAAACATTTTATCGCTGTTCGCGAGGGCCGGTATCTCCGTTTGGCTCAAAGCGGTGTTTAGAAACTTAAAATGTCAGCTTGGCGCCCAGCTGAAGGACGCGGCCGCCCGTGGCGTTTGTGATGTCACCGAAGCTGCTGCTACCGAAGGTTGTGCCATTGGCACTTCCGCCGTTGCTTGCAAAGAAGAACTGGGGCGTATTTGTCGCGCCAAAGGCCTCCAAGCGAAGGTCAAGACCCATACGCTCAGTCAGCCTGGTCGATTTGGATAAAGCCGCATCCAAGTTGAAGAAGGTCGGTCCGCTGAGATAGTTCCGCCCTACATTGCCAAAGTTGGTGCCAGTCGGTGCGGCGAAGCTGGCGGTGCTGAACCACGGATTCCCCAAGCCGATGCCGTGGAGAATCTGCACGGGCGCAACCAGGTCCGGCGTTTGCGTGTTCCCTGGCGCCAAGAGATTCCCGCTGGGGGCTGTGAAGTACAGAGGGAGGCCGGACATTATGGTCATGAAGCTGGAAATGCGCCAGCCACCCACAAGCACGGAGGCCGGCCCAGAACTGACTAAACGCTTGCCCTTTCCAAGGGGCAGATCGTAGACAATGCTCTGCACAAACGTTTGTGTCCGGTTGAAGTCGTTCCGGGCGTAATCCCGGCGCTGATTGATATAGAACGAGAGTCCGCCATCGTCGTCTGTTTGAAAACCCATGCCCTTGCCAAACGTGTAAGCCGTGGTGGTCGTAAAGCCGTTGGAAAACTTCTTATCAAATTTCACTTGCAGCGCATGGTAGTTGGAGGAATAACCGGCAAACAGAAGATTCGTGGAGGCGGTCCGCCCGAACGTTGGGAACTCCGGAAGACCCCCGTTGCCTAAGCCGACTACGGTGGCCGCGTTGAGGTTGTAGTTGACCACGGTATCAACGGCGTGATTTCCGACGTAGGCAACATCGAGGACAAAGCGCCAAGGCAAAGTGTGCTGGACCGCCAGATTCCATGATTCTACATACGGGTTTTTGAAATTCTGATTGACCACAAAATAGTTCGACGCCCGCGTGGGGTTGGTGATGATGCCATCCGAAGGAATCACAGGTTCAATGAGGGCAGGGAAGCCATTCTGGAAAGTGGCCACTTGACCACCGGGAAGGACAGCAGGGCCATAGGTCGCAACCGCTGGATTGAACGAATTGTTCGCTCGTACGGGAAAGTTGTAAGCGTAGCTGTTGTCTGGAAATGGCGTATAGCTGATACCAAATCCCGCGCGAACGACGGTGGATTCTCTCAGGCGGTAGGCCAGCCCGATCCGAGGCGCGAAGTATTTGTAATGCGTGGTGATTCCCAAGTTGTCGGGAGTATTTCCATAACCACTAACCTCGAGCGTATTGTTCGAGGGGTTGTAGTTGGAGAAGCCGCCTTTCGCTACTGGCGTAGCCGGAGGATAGAACTCCCAGCGCACCCCTAGGTCTGCGGAGAGTTTAGGAGTAACGAGCCACTTGTCCTGGACGAAGGTGAAGAATTGCCAGGCTCGATAATTCGGGAAGAACGTGGCCAAGTCGCGTCCCGCTTGTCCGGGGACATCGAGCAGGAAGCTGGCAAAATCATTCGTAAAGCTGGTTTTCGACTGACCGGTACCGGTGTTCAGCGCGGTCTGGCCATCGTTGAAGGTGTAGATCCCTCGCGGGCTGAACGTCTGCTCCTGGAGCAAGGCATCGCGAATGCGGCGCAAATCCCCGCCGAACTTAAACGTGTGATTGCCGAGAATCTTCGTCCAGGTGTTCGCAAAGTCGATGTTCGTTTCCGAGCGAATCCAGGGCAAGCTCGCCGAGAAGCCGATCAAGGGATTGTTAAACGCCCCTCCGTTAATCGTGATGCCCACGATTCCACTCGTGATCGTTTTGTCGAGGTTTACGCCAGGGATCCCAAGCGATGTTGAAGTTGCCGTCCCGAAATCGGTGTTGTGGGCTTCATTATGGTACCAGCCTGCACCAACGCGAAACTCGGCCACCAAAGTATTCGAGAAAAAGCGATTGTAGTTGAGCCCGGTGCTGTATGTGTTCTGCAGACCTGACCCTTCAAAATTGCCTTGCGCCGGTCCTCCCGCCAAACCAAATATGGGCGCCTGGAAAATCGATGGACGCTGGTAGCTGAATCGTCCGCTCAGCCGGTCTTTGCCCGTAAGGTTGGCATCTACTTTGGCGTCCACAAAATCCGTATCCTTGTGGAATGCCAGCAACGCAAAATAATTGTTGGCATTGCCTGAGGACGTAGGAGCCGGCAAGAGTGCCATCAGCTTTGAGGAAATCGGATTAATTAGGGCGGTTGGTATGATGTTCGGACAACCCGCGGCGTTGGTGCATGCCGCGTTGAAGGCATCCACCGTTGTACCCCCAGGGCCCGGCACGGTAGCCACGCCCGCGGTAGAAGAAGCAACGATCTGCTGGCGACCGGTGCCGTCAGGATTGCCGCTGAAGGGGTTATAGATTGCCGTTGTGGAGGCGCTCAGGTCGCCGGCGCGGAGAGCCATGGTAGGGATGCTGATCGTGTTGGTGTTCGCTTCGTGATCAAAAACCTTCAAATAATCGGCGAAGAAGAAGAGCTTGTTCTTGATAATAGGCCCGCCAACGTTCCCGCCGAAGTAGTTGTAGGCCAGATGCCCGACGGATTTGTCGAAATAGTTGCGCGCATTGAAATCATTGTTGCGTACAAATTCGTAGGCGGCACCATGGAAGTCATTGCTACCTGATTTGAGGATGACGTTCGCAACTGCCCCGCTGGCGCGGCCAAGTTCCGCGTCGAAGTTGCTCGTCGAAACGTCGACTGTTTGAATGGCTTCCAGTGGCGGGATCAGGATTTGCAGCAAGCCAGTGCGCTCGTTATCGTCGATCCCTTCAATCTGGTAATTGTTGCCTTCGCGCAATTGGCCGTTGACTTCCGTCTGCAGCGAGTTGCTCGCGTTGAAGAACTGCGAATGCTGAAAGGTGGCGCGAGTCGTGCCGGGAACAATGTTTAGAAGATTCTGGAAATTGCGATTCGTGCCCAGGGGCACGTTCTGCGTTAGCACTTCTTCGATCTTCCGCCCGGTGTCGGCTCGCTCGGTCTGCAGGATGGGGGTTTCCGCTTCTACCGTGACGGTTTCCGTAACGTCTCCTGGCTCCAAGACCAGGTCAACACGCTCGGTCGAGTTTACAATCAAATCGATGTTGGACCTGGAGGCTCGTTTAAAGCCTGTTTGTTCGGCAGTGACCTTGTACGTGCCTGGCGGCAAGTCGGGGAATACATAGTTGCCGCTCTCATTCGTTTGAGAGGCGTGCGCTATTCCTGTATTGGTCTCCGTGATGGTCACCTTCGCGTCGCCAACGGCTGCTCCAGATTTGTCCGTTACCGTTCCTAGCAACGTTGCGTTCACGGCCTGGCCCTTGGCAGGCGCAGAAAACGCCGCCAGGATCAATGTAAGAACTATTGCCAAGCTCAGGCACCCGAATTTGACCAAGCCGCGGTTGGCAAAGTATCTGAACGCTAATCTCTCGACCCTAGATTCAATCTCAGACTCTCTGCAGGAAAACGTGGCAAAAAGTTTGCTCATAGACGTTCCACCCCTCTCCGACATTTCGGAAAACTCCACTTTGGACGAGACGCTTGGTCAAAATGCCTGGAACTGGTTCCACAACTTAACTGCCGCTGATGCTCCTGTCAAGACAGAAGTTTGAAAATCTGAATCCTTTTCATCGCTCTGTTTGCGCTTCGTCTACCCACCCAAAAGATCGCGAAGGCCGCGCTCCTTGTAGAAATCGTAAGCTTTTAGCCCTCTTTGTGGCTTCCGAGGTGTGCTAGACTGGCGGGCATCCGGTGACCTCAAAGGTTCCCATCAAGTCGAGGAAAGATGCGAAAGTCGCGGAAGGTCAAAACAGGACTGGAAACAGTTCCACGCCAAAACACGATTCGCGATGTGGCGCGAGCCGCCGGGGTAGGCATAGGAACGATCTCGCGAGTCTTGAATTCCAGCTCCCAAGTGAGCGGGGAAACACGTGCCCGTGTAAATGAAGCCATCCGCCGCTTGGGGTTCCGGCCTAACGCCCAGGCGCGCCGAATTCTCAAACGCCGCTCCGAGATTGTTTGCTTTCTTTTGAGCAATCGCGATTTCCTCCATCCCTTTCACGCGCGCATTCTGCAGGGTGTCGAGTCTTATGCCAGCGGCCTGAAGCATCACGTGCTTTTTGCCGTGCTGCACTATTCGCCGCGCGTGGCTCCGGAGAAGATCGACCTACCCCCAGTTCTGCAGGAGCAAGGCTTGATTGATGGCGTCATTCTGGCGGGCACCATTTACCCGAACTTGCTCCGGAGAATCGAATCCATCCAAATGCCTTTCGTGGCTTTTAGCAACAATGTGGTCGGGATGGACGGAGAGCATCCCTGCGATCAGGTGGGATTCGACGACTTCAACGGAACGCTCCAGGCTGCGCGCTATTTGATTGGGCAAGGCCACCGGCTGATTGATTTTGCAGGAGACACCTCGTTCCCATGGATCCAACGGCGATTCGACGGTTATCGTCAAGCGATGCGCGAGAACAAACTGAAGCCGATGTCGATTGTGCCACGGAACGCGGACGGTTTCGTGGACTTTGGCCTGAAGAGCGCGGAACGAATTCTGGCTCGCTCGCCGCGTCCCACTGCAGTCGTGTCGGGCAACGATGAAACGGCCTATGGCCTCTGGCTGTCACTGCGGCGGGAGGGCGTGAAGGTTCCCGAGGAGATCAGCCTGGTCGGTTTCGACGACCGTGAAGAAGCGGTTCTGATGGATCCTCCGCTCTCGACGGTACGTGTTCACAAGGAAGAAATCGGCCAGACTTGCATGAAGATGCTCTTGGAACGGCTCCATCACCCTCAAATGGCATTTAGCCAGCGAATTCTGCCAACCGAGTTCGTGGTTCGCGGAACGGTCCGTCAACTCTGAAAAATTGTCTTCTTCAGCTGAGTCAGTTGGAACAAGCCTCCGCTAAACGCCCGCCGTTTTCTGTGGACTGCGCGCGGCGCGGTAAATGGCTTCGACCAGCGCCAGGCTGCGGCGTCCTTCCCGCCCGTCACAAGCAGGAGTCGAGTCTTTTTGGATGGCACCGAGGAAGTCTTCAATCACCGCCTGATGCCCGCGAAAATCGCTGACCACGGCAGAAGAAGCGCTTTGATTCTCGTCGCGCTCGGCGAACTTCGTGCCCTGCGGAGGAGCGTTGTGCAAATCAACGGCAGCGATACGGTCGTGCTCTAGCGCGACGGTGCCTTCGGAGCCGGAAATCTCCACGCGGCGCGGATAGCCGGGATAAGCCGCCGTCGTGGCGTGAAACATGCCGATTGCCCCGCTGGCAAACTCGAGAAGAGCGGTAGCCGTGTCTTCAGACTCGATCGCGTGAAGCTGCGTGGCCACGCGCGCTTGGACGCGCGACACATCCCCAAGTAGCCAGAGAAGCAAATCAATCGTGTGTATGCCTTGGTTCATCAAAGCCCCACCGCCATCGAGCGCCAGGGTGCCCCGCCATCGCGATTGCGCGTAGTATTCCGGAGGCCGGTACCATTTCACGCGCGCATCGACCAGCAAGGGTTTTCCAAGCAAGCCTCGGTCGATCCAATCCTTCAACTGGCGAATGTGCGGCTTCATCCGGTCCTGAAAAATCACGCCGAGCTTCACTCCCGATTGTTTAGCCGCATCAATGAGTTCGTCGGCGTGACTTGTGCTGATGTCGATCGGCTTTTCCGTCAAAACGTGCAAGCCGTGTTTTGCAGCGGCGATACCTTGGGACGCATGCATTCCTGAGGGACTTCCGATAATGACCAACTCCATCGGGCGCTGTGCCAGAAATGCAGCAAAGTCTGTATGGGGTGCGCCACCGTGCTCGCGGCACAGCTTGTGCACTTTTTCCGAATTGGTACCGTAAACCCCGGCAATTTCTACGCCGGGGATAGCTCGTGCCGCACGCGCATGCGTCTCGGAGATATTGCCGCCGCCAATCAAGCCCACGTGAATGGTCATGGGAGTCAGCGCATTAAAGCACTAGTGATACGCCGCGACAAACGCTTTGTAGGCGGCTTCGGTGCTTTCCGGCGTGAGGATTTCCGAGGAAATCAGCACGCGGTAGCGAAACGTAACGTTCTGATGAGGAGCCAGCGTAAGGTTCAATTCTTCTTTACCATGGCTAAAGACTTTCTCGCCAAGCGGATTGGCGGCAAACAGTCCGTAGCCGCGCGCGTGCCAGTAGGTAGGGAACCCCGGATTCGAAGGATGGTCAAAAATGGAAATCGTGACCGGCTCCTCAGAGACCTTCCCGGTCAGATTGCACCAGCGTCCCCGCGTACCCCACGCCGCTTCGCCTTTCTCGCCTTCACTGGTCAGATAGACACCGTTCACGCCAGTGTTGTCGAGCTTTGCCACCGTCGTTGCGCGCCCGCTCGCGTCGGTGAACACCTCGGGCTTATCGGAGGGCGCTTCGAGCGCGCGCCCCACCCGCAAGCCGAACATGCCGTCTTTGGCGTCGGCAAAAACCACCGTTTCGCCCTGAGCTTCGAGCGTGGTGATGCGATCGACGCTCCGAAAGTTCTGCCCGCCGCGAAAACCGAACCGCGTATGCTCCTTCAATAAGACTCTTTTGTCATAGGTCAGCCAGTCCGCTTCGACTTCCAACTCGCCCCGGTCCACTCCACCTTTGGCGGAAAGGATGGCGCGCTGCTGAATGGCCCCCATCTTAGGCGCATCTTGAGGTTTGATGACTGCCGAGTTGTTCCAGAAATCAATTCCATTGACGCTCTCGTAAGTAAGCCATAGACCGGCTTGATGTGGATGGTCGGTTCGCTCGCCGGCTCGAGGTTCAAGCGGATAACCTCTCGTGATGATCGTGCCCTTTGCGGTACGCAGGGGATAGAGGACGGGCTTCGCAAGCTTGGTGGGCCAGATATACGACGTGAACGGCTGGCCGTCGATCGAAACGTCCACGCGACGCTGGCCTACGTTAACCGCGACCGCGATGCGGTCACCAAGGCGCGGTGAGGCAAACGGAAACAATGCTACGAGAGCGGCGCAAGCCAGCGAGACGTATATTCCGCACCGCACCATCAGCGTCCGGTCCCTCGCCCCGGCTCAAACTTCTTCGGGTACCACATAAGGCGCGCGGTAGTTGCCTCGTAGCATACGGTTCGCTTCGTCATCTCCAATGACGGTCTCTTTCTCCGGATCGAATCGCAGCGCGCGTCCCAGCCGGTAGGACGCGTTCGCCAAATGCACGAGCGTTACCGAGATGTGGCCCTCCTCTATTGGCGCATGGATGTCTTCGGCCTTCCGGCTGCGAATGCAGTCAACGAAGTTTGCGTAATGATCGCCCGAACCTTTGCCGGACGGCCCGGATTCGCACTGGTCGGTAATCCACGTCTTATAAGAATCGTATCCATCGGCGGCCAGATAGCCGTTCGATCCGTAAAAAATATTCCCGATGGTGTTGGTCTTCGCGTCTTTGGGTCCCAGAGATGCGACGGCCTGGTTATTGGGGCTGCTGGCGGGTTTCTTGTTGACAGCGACATTCAGCCCGGCAGCCGGCACACCACCTGCTCCGTAAGCGCCTGTTCCAATCTCCGCCTCGTGATTGGTGATCCAATGCCGCACCTCCAGCTCCAGCATCTTGCGTTTACCATCCGGCTCGAAACAGAACGTGGCGTGCAGCGTATTCGGCGTCTCCTGGTCGTCGTTAAACATGAAGTGCCCGCCCATCGCCGACACATGCACGGGGAATCCAACTCCCAGGCCCCAGCGCGCGATGTCGATTTCATGAATCGCCTGATTGCCGACTTCACCGTTTCCCGTATCCCAGATCCAATGCCAGTTGTAGTGAAAGCGGTTCTTGGTAAAAGGCTTCATTGGCGCGGGACCGGTCCACAAATCGTAGTGCACGCCGGCCGGAACGGTCTCCTCCGTGGCATGCCCAATCGTTGGCCGCCACTTATAGCAAATCGCCCGAGCCAAATAGACGTCGCCGATCGTGCCGTCTTTCAGATGGCCAATCCCCTCAATCATCCCGGGATTCGAGCGCGACTGGCTTCCATGTTGACAAATGCGGTTGTATTTCTTCACCGCGCGCACCAGTTGGCGTCCTTCAAAACAGTTGTGCGAACAAGGTTTTTCCACGTAAACGTCTTTTCCGGCCTGGCACGCCCAGATGGCGATCAGCGAGTGCCAATGGTTGGGGGTCGCGATGGAAACCGCGTCGATCTCCTTGTCTTCGAGCAGCTTGCGAACATCCACATAGGACTTGGGTCTTGGCCGTCCCATCTTCTCCACATCGCCCAGGCGCTGGCTCAATACGTTTTCATCCACGTCGCACAGGGCCGCAAGGTCCGTGTTTGGAACGTGCGAGAAGCCTCGGATGTGGTCGTGGCCTCGGCCTCGCACTCCGCAAACGGCGACGCGAACTCGGTCGTTTGCGCCCAGAATTCGGGAGTAACCGGATGTTGCAGTCCCTAGCGCGGCCCCAGCCATTCCGGCGCCCGTTATTTTCAAAAAGTCGCGACGAGAAGCGATTGAAGTGCTCATACGGCCTCCAAGAAAAACCATGAGATCACGACAAGCTACATTTTCGACGCGCCAATGGTAATCCAAATTTAGCGAACTCGCATGTTTAGACTTCTTAAAGTAAATGTTTAAGATGGATCGTAGGCTTCCGGAGATGGAAAGCCGAGGTCTGACGTTAAGCGTGGCTTAAAACGAATTTCAGTTTTTTCGGTTTGACACCCTCGCCATCCCTTCTATATTTTCGATTCAATGGCTGCCACGTCCGTCAAATCACCAACACGTAAGGGTGGTCCCTCCGTAGCTTCAGCCCGGCGTCTGAAGCCTGAGCAAATTCGCGGCGAAGTGCAGGATGTTCTCGCCTCCACACAGGTCATTGATATTCACACGCATCTGTTTTCGCCTGCCTTTGGCAAAATCGGTCTATGGGGCATCGACGAACTTCTCACCTATCACTACCTCGAGGCCGAATTCTTCCGCTCCTCGGATAGAACTCCCGAGGAGTATTGGCAGCTCTCAAAAAGCGAGCGCGCCGAAGCTATCTGGCAGGCATTGTTTGTCGAAAACAGCCCCATTTCCGAATCCACCCGCGGCGTTGTCGCCGTCTTGAACGCGTTTGGGATTCCGACCGATGCTTCGGGGTTGCGGGAGGCGCGGCGATTCTTCGCTGGGCAATCGATAGAGAGCCTCATTCAAGAAGTGCTTCAGATCGCTGGTGTGAGCGACGTCGTGATGACCAACGATCCGCTCGATCGGGAAGAGCGCGCGGTTTGGTTCAGTGGCGGCCAAAATCATCCGCAGTTTCATCCGGTTTTGCGCTTGGACCGCATCCTTTGGGGCTGGCCGCAGCATTGGCAGCAGTTAGCAAGCGAAGGTTACGCCGTCGACGAGCACGCGTCGGGAAAATCCATCGCCGAAGTCCGCAGATTTCTCGCCGACTGGCACAAACGCATGCGGCCCTTGTACATGGCCGTTTCGCTGCCCGACACGTTTCAATTCCCGGACGAGAGGAGCATGACTAGCAAGATCCTGGGCGAAGCGGTGCTGCCCTCTTGCCGCGACTTCGGAATTCCGATGTCGTTGATGATTGGCGTGCGGCGCCAAGTCAATCCCCGGCTGCGATTGGGGGGCGACGCCGTTGGCAGAGCCGATATGCGTTCCATCGAGAACCTGTGCCGCGAATTTCCTGACAACCGGTTTCTCGTGAGCGTCCTCAGCCGCGAAAATCAACACGAACTCGCCGTGTACGCCCGCAAGTTCAATAACCTGATGCCGTTTGGATGCTGGTGGTTCCTCAACAATCCTTCTATCGTCGAGGAAGTCACCAGGGAGCGCATCGAATTGCTGGGGACGAGCTTCATTCCTCAACATTCCGATGCCCGCGTTCTCGAGCAGGTCATCTACAAATGGCACAATACGCGTCGCACGCTCGCGCCCATCCTCGCAAATTCCTATCAATTGCTGGCGGCCGACGGCGCCGAAATAACTCGCCAGAAGATTCAGCGCGATGTGAACCGCCTCTTCCGCACCAACTTTGAGAAGTGGACTGGTCTGCGCGCGGGTTGAGGCCGTGTGACCGGGAAGCCGTCATCCTAAGGGCGCGTTGTTTGCCGCCGAAGCCTGCCTGCCGCAGGCGAGATCGCGACGAAATCCTCCGATCCTCATGCTTCCTGGAGCAGCGTGTCGCGAAGAAAATTCGCAATCGACTCGGTTAGCTTCCGTGGACTCTCCGTCCGAACCATTGCCAGTGCCAGCTTTCTCGTCAAACGACGTCCATCCACGCGTAGCTTTTGGAAGAAGTCCGAGCGTCCGCGCAAAGCGTGTTCGGGAAGGATGGAATAGCCGAAACCGGACTCCACGAGCCTCTTGATGGCTTCCGTATCTTCCGCTTCCAATTGTACGCAAGGTTGGACGCCAATCTCCCGGAAAAACTCGTCGATTGCATGCCGCACATTGCTTCTCTTTGGATAAAGCAAGAACGGCACACCGGCCAAATCGGCCGCTCGCACTGAACGGATATGGTTGTTGGCCGCTTTCTTCGCCGACGGCCGGACAATGAGCAGTTCCTCATCAAAGAGCGGAATGATTTCGAGATTGTCTTCCGCGACGGGCAGCGAAATCAGGGCCAGGTCGAACCGCCTGTCGTGCAAACCCGCAATCATCTCCTCTGTCACGCTTACCGTTACGCGGATCTCGGCATTCGGAAAGCGGCCGCGTAGTTGGCGCAGCGGCCCGCCTAGCTGGTAGATAAGCGTCGTCACACCCGTAGCGAAGTGAAAGGGGCGGCTGTCTTTCGTCACATCATTCTCGAACTCTTGCTGGATATGCCCCATGAGCTTCACAACTTCTTTGGCGCGCTCCGCCAGTCGCAGCGCCGCCGGCGTAGGAATCAGCCGTTTGCCGCGCCGCACAAACAGCTCGGTGTGCAGCTCCTCGGCAAGGTTATGAAGTTGGAGGCTTACAGCACCTGGAGATAAATGGCTCTTCTCCGCGGCCTTCGTCATGCTGGGTGAGTCCATCACGGCAAGAAACAACTCTAATTGGTGGACGTCCATCAGCACTCCCCGGGAAGCGGTTGCGACTTGCGCGCGGGACTTGGCCCAAAACGACGTTTCAAATAATAGAATAGAATGCTCATTTTTCAGAAGGAGCCGTTCTTGCTAAGATTCAACGCCTTGAGACCAGCATGAAAATCATCCGCTACGAAGACGCGTCGGGAAAGATTCATTACGCCTCGCAACAGCAGGGCGATTCCTACTTGCGTATCGAGGGCGATCTGTTCGATTCGCACCAGGTTACGAAGGAACCAGCAAAAGTCCACAGAATCCTCGCTCCGGTAGTCCCGGCCATGATCTGGTGTATTGGCCAGAATTACCGCCGCCACGCGGATGAGGTCGGCATGGGGGTTACCGAATATCCGGTCGTATTCGCGAAAGGCCCGAACACCGTCAACCACCCCGGGGAGGCCATCCGCCTCCCCATGAGCGCAAAAAGCAGTCAGGTCGATTACGAGGGTGAGCTTGTCGTCGTTATCGGCAAGAAATGCAAAGACGTTTCCCGCGAACACGCTCTCGATTATGTGGCCGGCTACACCTGCGGAAACGACGTCAGCGCACGCGACTGGCAATTGAAAATGGGCGGGAGTCAGTGGTGTCGCGGAAAAAGCTTTGACACCTTTGCACCCATCGGGCCGTGCCTGGTAACGCCTGGTTCCATCCGCGATCCTGGCAAGCTTTGGATTCGAACGGTTGTGAGCGGCCGGACGATGCAGGACGCAAATACGCGGGACATGGTCCATGACGTGCCTGCGCTAATTGCTTTTCTCAGCCAAAGCACCACGCTTCTGCCGGGCACGATCCTTTTCACCGGCACTCCGAGCGGTGTGGGCATGGCCCAGGACCCGCCGCTGTGGCTGAAGGATGGCGACGAAGTCAGTGTCACGATTGAAGGCATCGGAACTCTTACAAATCGTGTCTGCGGTCGGAATTGATCTGGAGCTTGGCACCTGCCTAAGCTCGTCTGCCGGTTACGCGAAACGCTGCGTTAGAATGAGCGAGCTGCAACTGAGAGGGGCCAGGGTGCGATGTCAGGTAACCGAACAAGGGAAGGCCGGGTATTGCGGCTAGATCCGCGAGACAACGTTCTTGTGGCCCTCACGGACCTGCGCCGGGGGGAGCACGTCAGCTTTTTGGGGAAAGACTACGTCTTGTCCTCGGACGTTCCTGCCAAACATAAATTCGTTACCCAAGACCTCGCCGCGGATGGGGACGTCACCATGTATGGAGTTCTCGTTGGTAAGGCGGTCGGGGCTCTTCGAGCCGGCGATTTGCTATCCACGGGCAACATTCGCCATGCGGCTGCGGCTTTTCAGGAATCCGAAAAGGCCGGTCGAGCCTGGACTCCGCCAGATATTTCGGCCTGGCGCAACAAAACTTTCTCCGGCTTTCATCGTGCAGACGGCCAAGTCGGCTCTCGCAATTACTGGCTGTTTCTTCCGCTGGTCTTCTGCGAGAACCGCAATCTCGCTGTTCTGAAGCAAGCCTTCGAAGAAGAACTCGGCTTTGTCGCACCTCAAGTTTACCGACGCCAAGTTGCTGAACTCTCGCGCCTCCATCGCGAAGGGAAGTCCGACGCACTGAAATCGTTCTCCTTCAGCGCCGTGCAACCGGGAAAACCTTCTCCCCGAGTGTTTCGCAACGTCGACGGCATTAAATTCCTTGTGCATGAAGGCGGTTGCGGCGGCACGCGTGAGGATTCCAACAATCTGTGCGGCTTGCTCGCCGGTTACATTCATCACCCCAACGTGGCTGGCGCCACCGTTTTGAGCCTCGGCTGTCAACATGCCCAGGTCCAAATCCTGCAGGAACAAATCAACCGCCGCGACCCCCATTTCAACAAGCCCCTACTCATCTTTGAGCAGCAGAAGAGCGCTTCGGAAGTCTCGATGATTTCTCAGGCCATCCGCGATACCTTTCTTGGTCTCGTCGAAGCCGACAACGCCGGTCGCAAGCCCGCCCCTCTTTCGCGACTTACTCTTGGCCTGAAATGTGGCGGTTCGGATGGTTTTTCCGGCCTTTCCGCCAATCCCGCCATCGGGCACACCTCGGATTTGCTCGCCGCGCTCGGTGGCCGCGGCATTCTTTCGGAGTTTCCAGAGCTCTGTGGCGCTGAGCAGGAATTGATTGACCGCTGCGTTCACAAAGAGGTAGGCGATCGCTTCGCGCAACTCATGCGCGA
>Ga0126378_10000503_pt1 | contig 28920 bp, 56 predicted proteins | sample PanSoiMetPlot_23_FD_92587 | JGI IMG/M metagenome (GOLD analysis project Ga0126378, IMG submission 92587) | Tropical forest soil microbial communities from Panama - MetaG Plot_23 | ecosystem: Environmental > Terrestrial > Soil > Tropical forest > Bulk soil | place: Panama | collected 2016-02-17
CGCGCTCGTCAGTCCGCGATCGATCCCGTAGTCATAGAACCCCTTTGCATTGAGGATGTGATTCCCAAGCAGCTTGGTGAATTCGGGATCGGTCCGTTTCACTCTGCCGCCTCCTGCATGATCTCCTGAATATCTACCGCCCAACGAATGCGCTGTATGATCGTCGGGCCTCGATGGGCTTTGTCCCACACGAACCACGCATAAGCTGTCGTCGTCGTGGTGACGCGTTTGCCGCGCCAGCCCTCGCGGTGCATCGGCGGCAGACGATTGGCGAAGACGTAGATTCGTGACAGCTTTTCGAGAATATCGGCGCGGGTAGTGCCTTCGATGAAATTCAGGCGCAGCAGCATTGCGACATAGCGGACATCGAGCGCGAGCGCGTGGCGAACAAACTGCGCAGCAAGCTTGTAGGGCGGATTTGTAACGATGGCCTCAACGTCTCTCGGCTTTCGCGTCGTCCGTAGAAAATCTTTGCCGTGCTCGACGAGATCGCTCGCGACGGCCTTGAAGCGATAATCCCTCAAAACGCGGACGATGTTGCCGGTGCCGCAGCACGGTTCCCATACGGGAGACGGGATGTAGGCACACTGAATCAGCGCCTCGATCGCCTCTGGCGGCGTCATGTAGCGATCGTGCTTGCGCGCTTTGTTGCTTGATCGGGCGTTGCCCATGCTGACGGTGCGGGCCCGCGACATGACGCACCACGCCGGCTAGTGCGGCAGCGTATCGAGCGCACTCCCTCGGCGACCGCCTCGTTTCGGCTTGGCACTTTCGACTGCGGCGGCACCGAGCGGCGTATCGGCGAACTCTCCCAGCGCCTCGACCATCTCGGCGTGAGCGTCAGCGTCCTCGCTCTCCAGCTCGGCAATGCGCGCGAGCTGCTTGCGGTCGTTGCGATGACCTTTCAGGAGGACGCGGAACGCCTTCATGTTGACGCCAGCCTCGCGGGCCTCGGTCAGGACCTCGCGAATACTTTCATGCGGCGACTTGCACTCGTTCATGTAGGTCCCGCGTAAAGACGCGAGAACGTCGTCCTGCTGGTCAATGCGATCGAGGTAGCCTTTCAGCTCGCTGTTGTCTGGCATTGCAGGAACTCCCTGGCGCACGGGGGTTTTGGGGAGCCCGATTGTAGCCAACGTGCAATATGAGCCAATGCCGCGCGATGGAACTTTGCCGCTCACGCACTCGTGAACCGGTGTCTAAGGCAAGACAGAATAATGACAATCGTGCTAAAAACGGTGGCAGAAAAAAATATAGTGCCATTCCGGCAGTACTATCCATAAAAAACTCCCTATCGTGTGTATTAGTTGGCATTCACGGGAATACACCGGAACCGGACGGAAATAACGGTCAAATAAAAAAATGAAAAATCCCAAATCGCACCTTGTGATAGTGAGCGGAGCGCCCCTGTGCTCACAGCGACTAGGCACTCTATTACCACGCGAACCGATTGGCTCGCACTGCGCCGTGACTATCTGACGGCGAGCGTCGTCGGCTGCCTGTTCGATCTTTATCCCTATAAAACACTTGCTGCGATATGGGCCGAAAAGACCGGCGTCTATGTTCCGCCGGAAGGCGAAGACTCGCAGCTCCTGGAGCGCGGGCGCGAACTTGAGGACGTGGTCGCCAGACTGTTTTCGAAACGCCATCCCGATTGGCAAGTCACCAAGGCCGACGAATTTCTCGCCAGCGATATCCGGCTCGGCGCGTCGCCGGACTTCTACATAACCGATGATAAGGGCCGCGCCGGCATCTTGCAGACGAAAGTCGTCGGCTCATTTCAATATCGCCGCAACTGGCTCGACGGGCTGCCGCCTCAATGGATCATCCTTCAGTGCCTGACCGAGAGCATGCTTGCCGACGCCCGGTTCGGCATCGTCGGCGCGCTGGAAATCGGCGACTTCAAGTTCGACTTCCATGAGCACCGTATCCCGCGGCATCCCGGCGCCGAGCGCCGCATCATCGAGGCAACGGTTGCGTTCTGGATGGCGGTCGATAGCGGCCAGATGCCGAAGCCCGACTATCGTCGCGACAAGGCGCTGATCGGCGCGCTCTATCCGCGCGAGAAGGCGGGCAAGGTTCTCGACTGGCGATCTGATAACGAAATGCCGGTGCTGCTTTCCCGGCACGAACAGCTTGCCGCCGAAATCAAGGCCCGCGAAGACGAGCTGGAGATTATCGAGGCGCGCGTCAAGGAGCGCATGCAGGACGCCGAGCGCGCGCTCGTCGATGGTTTTGCAATCACGTACAAACAAATAAAGCGCAAGGCATATACCGTCAAAGAAGCCCATTACAGACAATTGCGAATTAATGCGAAAGCGGAGGAGGGGAAGTCCCAAGCCGCTGCCGAGCAAGGCAGCAAAGAGAAGGAAACCTCATGAGCAACATTGTTGAACGCGAGCGCGAGCTGACGGAATATGAGGCGCCACCCATCGAACGGCCGCAGCCGTCTAATCTGGCAACAACAGGTTTCGCGCCGCCAGCCGAGCGGCCCTTTGGCGCCCAGCCGGTCGCCGTTCGCCGCGATGAAAGCGATCTGCTTAAGAAGCTGAAAGTTCTGGCGCAGGCAGCTGGCGACGACTGGTTCTACCGTTTTCCAGTCAAGAAAAAAGTCAAGAACGAAAAGACCGGCCGGGACGAATACGTGACGGCGTTCATTGAAGGGCCGTCGATCAAATGTGCCAACAACGTCGCGCGCCTCTATGGCAATTGCGATGTCGACTCGCGCGTCTTCGATTTCGGCGACAGCTATATGTTCTATGGCCGGTTCTCTGATCTGGAAACCGGCTATTCCCTGACGCGGCCGTACCGCCAGCGCAAGAGCCAGAGCACCATGCGGACCAAGGACCCGCAGCGCGCCGAAGACATCGTTTTCCAGATCGGCGCGTCCAAGGCGATCCGGAACGTCATCTGTAACGCTCTGGAGTTCTTCACTAGTTATGCGGCGGATGAAGCGAAGACCTCGATCATCGAAACGGTGGGCAAGCGGCTCGATTACTATCGCGACAAGGTCGTCAAGCGGCTTGCTGAGATGCGAATCGATGTGAAGGCTGTCGAGTCCCTTCGCGGCCGACCCTTCCGGCAGTGGCTCGCGCCCGACATCGCCATGACGATCGCCGAGCTGCAATCGATTCAGGACGGCATGGCCACCGCCGAGGAAACCTACTTCGGCGAGGCGCCGGTCGAGGCTGAGCCTGAAAGGGCCGCCGAAGAGAAGCCGACCGACGTGGCGGCGACGCTCGACGACTTCGCTGCGCAGCAGCAGAAAGACAAATGAAAATTAGGGAAACGTCCAGCGGGGTTGGATGAAAGAGCACGATTATGATGATGACGAAAGAGACGAACGACGCCACGCGGTCTGGCGCCGAGGAGGAAATATGGATTTCTGCTGACGAAGCGCGCTCAATGCTTAAGGTCGGCGAATGGAAATTCAGGGAGATTTGCAACAGCGGGAAATTGCCCGTCCATCGAGTCGGCTATCGGACATTGCGCTTTTTGCGCAGTGACGTACTCGACTACATGAGGGGGCGGTCTGCGCCGAAACGCAATCGCGGCTGAATCAAATGACTAGTCCCTATCCGCTGCAGTGGCCGCAAGGCTTCCGGCGTACGACGACGCGCGAGCGCGGCGCATTCCGGACCAGCTTCGACACCGCGCTGGCGAATGTCCGCCGGTCGCTGATGCTGTTTGCTCAAGACAGCGGACGCAAGATCGTCGACCCGATCCTGTCGTCCAACATGAATCCGCTCGGCGGCGAAGAAGTCAAAGACCCGGGCGTCGCCGTCTGGTTTGTTTGGGACAACATTCAGGTCTGCATCGCCGTCGATCGCTATGCGACGCCGGCCTCGAACCTCCAGGCCGTCCATCATATTCTGGAGGCGCGGCGCACCGAGCTGCGGCACGGCACCTTGCAGCTCGTCCGCGCGACGTTGCAGGGCCTAAGTTTCCTGCCGGCGCCGAAGGGCAAGCACTGGCGCGATATTCTCGGCATCGGGTTAGACGCGCAGATTACCAAAGAGGCAATCGAAACGGCCTTCAAGGCGCGTCTCAAGGAGAACGCGCATCCCGACACCGGCGGCGATACAGAAGCCATGTCGGCGCTGAACGTCGCGCGAAAGACGGCGCTCCAGGAAATCGGCGCAATAGGTTGACGCGACATGATGCCATTTCATCCACTCGCCGATTGCTTCCCGCTGATCGAAGGCGCTGCCTTTGATCTGTTTGTCGCCGATATCAAAAGCAACGGTCTTAAAGAAGCAGTAGTGGTTCTCGATGGTCAGATACTTGATGGCCGCAACCGCGCCCGCGCCTGCGAGCGATTAGGAATTGATCTGATCAACGTTCAATATGATCCGGCCAACGGTGATCCGCTCGCCTACGTGATTTCGAAAAACCTCCACCGCCGCCATCTCAATGAGAGCCAACGGGCGATGGTAGCCGCGCGAATTGCCAAGCTGAAAGTGGGCAATCCGACTTTCGGCAGAACCTCTATTGCGTCAAATGAGTCAATTGGGCAACACACGGAAATCTCACAGGAAAAAGCGGCCACAATGCTCAATGTGAGCCGTCCGACGGTGACGCGTGCGGCGCAGATTCTTAAGCTTGGAAGTCCCGCACAAATCGCAGACGTCGACGTCGGGAAGGCAAGGGTATCCACAATGCACAATAAAGTTAGAGGAATCACAAGACAGCGGCCAACACGCGCGCAACGCTATCGGCTCGACAAGGCCAAGATTGCGAAAGAGCGTGTGGATCAGAGGAACGTGGAGCGCGCAGCCATCTGGGGCAAGGTCCGCGGAATTTTCGAAAATATGAACCTCGCCGGCCGACCGCGCGATGCCGCACGCATAGTTTGTCAGGTTGGTCGCGCGTTCATGGCCGTCGATAAACACCTACCCGCAGCAATAACATGGCTTGAGGAGTTTGCAGATGAATGGAACACCATCACAGCTGCCAAAATTAATTCGGGGACCGCACGCGGAGATCATGCCAATGACTCCCGACATGGCGAGGTCGCTGCTAAGCAGAAACCTCTCTAACCGCCGCATTCGCGACACTCATGTGAACCGCATAACGCGCCTGATTGCTGGCGATCGATGGCGGTTTAACGGCGACACCATCAAGCTTGACTTTGATGGCAATCTTCAGGACGGCCAGCATCGACTGCTTGCGATCACGAAGGCTGGTCGAACCTGCCTTGTCGTTGTCGTCTCGGGCGTAGAGCGTTCTGCATTCGGTACGATCGACACTATGCGGTTGCCCCGCAGCTACGGCGATGCCGCCTCACTGCGATTGCGGCCCGATCATGCGACGGCGGTTAAATATCCGGAAACCATCGGCACCGCGTTGTCCTGGTTGTGCCGTTACGATCGAGGCGTCATCCCGCATATGTCGCATCCGGAAAGCAGAATCGAAAACGACGAAATCGAGCGCAAGCTTGATGCAGAACCGGGCATCATTAATGCTGTGATGCTTTGCCAGAAAGTGAGAACAATTGCCCCGGTGTCGCTGATTGCTTTTTTCTATCATCTGTTGACGCGCGACGCTGGCGACACTTCGTTGGCAAGCGAGCTTTTGCGGATTTTGGATACCGGCGACGCCCCGGTAGATCATCCCTTTGTCAGACTGCGCCATTATTTTCTCGCGCCGGTTCGCAAGAGACGAAGCCCGGTAAATACGATCGCACTCATGATCAAGGCCGCGAATGCCGCAAAAAAAGGACACAGCGTCGGAATTCTCGGTTGGCACAATTCCGGTCTGAGACCTGAAAAGTTCCCAGTATTGTTTGGGGAGGACTGAAACTATGAACATGCAACGCTTCACCGAAGACAATGCCCGCAAAATTGGACATGGGCGCGGATGGCGGCTCACCTGTCGCGAGTGCGGAGACAATTGGGCTGTCATGATCAACGGCAAGGCAGTCCCGTCGCCCAAGGAAGTCTTTAATTCGTTTCGCAATGAAGGCTGGTTTATCGGCCACAATGAATCCACTGATCTCTGTAGTGACTGCGGGAAGCATGACAAGCCATTGGAGACCGATCATCTTGTTGAACAAATCTGGAGATACTGCGCCTCGCCGCCATCGGATGACGAAATCGCGTCCGTCAGTGTTGCAATGATCGGTGCGCTTGAACTTTCCATTTTGCGATTTGCTAACTTCGATAAAGTGATCCGCGAACAGCTCTGCGCCGAAATGCTTGAGCTGATCGAAAAAACCAGATTGGCTTTTTTATTCTCCGGAGCGCCAGTGCCAAAAGGCGAGTTGCAGCGCTGGATCGAGTCGCTGGAAGCGCAATCATGACCCATCATTTTATTCTCGCCCTGCAAAAGGAAACAAAGGGCGCTCTCGTTTATCGCGAGGTCGATAAAACGGGGCAGCAACCTACGAGTCTTGGCGCCGTATACGTACGTAAAACGACGCTTCCAAACAAACCGCGTTCGATAAGCATCACGCTTGAGGAGCACGAAAAGTGAAACGATGGCCCCTCGTTCGACACGTGCGATGGCTCGTCCTGACGATCGCAGTGAGACGCCACTACAATCATTGGCGCCAGCTCGGCTATCTGCCGGTCAACGCGCAAAGCGACTACGAAGTCCTGGACCGCATATGGAGGGGCGACGCGTGATCAATCGCGCAATTTCTCTCCGGTCCCGAGTCGATAGGCATACTCGGGGGTGCGCTTCACGCGTTTCAGCAAGCGCAGAAGTATCGCGGTCTGTTGAGGGATGGCGCTTTCGCCAGATGCGAATCGCCGGACCGTACGTTCCTCGACGCCGAGGAACTTTGCCATCAGGGATTGCGTCAAACCCCAGTCATTACCCAATTTCTTGAATTCGTCGCTTAGCATGAGGGAACCCAGCGGGTAGGGGAAAAAGCCAATGACCAAGCAGCAAATTATCGATTTACTGGCCGGGGTCAATGAGGACGAGCCCGTCTTTCTTCTACAGGCGGGGGATAAGCTCGCCGTCGATCTCGTCGAGCTGTGGGCGATTCGCGCCAGGAAGCTGCAATATCCCAATGGCAAGATTGCCGACGGGTTCGAAACTGCAACGGAGATGCTGCGATGGCAGAGCCACAATTCTCCTGGCTGACCGCGAGCGAGGTCGGCGAGGTCGCCACCGCGATCGAAGAATCGTTCCGGCGCGAGCAGCGCGTCTCGCAGCCGGCTGCCGAGTTCTGGAATAAGATCGCGCGAGCCGCCCTTGAGCGCGTCGAGATCATCCGCGATCGCGGGACGAAAGCGCAAACCGCATCGCGGCGGAGGGGAGCAAAGAATGGCTAAGCGCACGCGCCCGGTCGAAGGTTTTCGGCGTCGATATGTGTGGCGGCTCTATCTTACGAAAGAGCAGGTCGAAATGCTTCGCGAGCAGGCCGGCATGTGCGCCGATCTGTGGAACGCGTTGCTCGAAATATGCGAGGAACGCTACCGGCGGGCGGTGCAGCGCAACGGCGCATCGGTGAGCTTTCACTGCGCCGCATGCAGCGCGTTGAGCAAGCCCGGCAAGATCAGGCTTTGCGATGATCACAGACACCCGACCGAATTCGACATGGGATATTGGATCACGGCCATGCTTGCCGAGTGCCCCGAGTGGCGCGCAATGTCCACATGGACGCCGCGTCGGGTTGCAACATCGCTAAGCGCAGCATGGGCGGCGTTTTTCCGCCGCGTCAAGGCAGGCGAAAACGCCGGCTACCCGCGCTATAAATCGCGACGGCGCAATCTGTCGATTCCGCACCGCTGCATCAGCGGGTGCCCGATCAAAAAATCAGATCGTCACGAAAGAAGCTGGGTTATGCGGTTCAAAGGCGTCCCAGGGAATGTTTGGGCGCGCGGCAGAGTGCCAGCTGCGGTCAATGAATGGACGGACGCCGACATTCGTCTTGGCGAGCACAACACGATTTCGATCGCGGTGATTATCGACGGCCGTCGCGCCCCAGTTTTTCGGCCCGTGCCGGTGACGGTGCGATTCGATTTGATAGACGGCTTCGCCATCGTCAACAATGAGCGCGTTAACCTGCCTGACCTCGCCAGGGTGAAGTCCCTGGATGATCAGCGCGCCGATATGCAATCACAGTTCGATCGCAAGTGGCCGCGAGGCCGTCGCTATAACGACGAGGAATGGCGCGAGCGCTGCGAATCCAAAACGGAGATTACGAGGCTGGCAGCTCGCATCGCCCGCATCCGCAACAATGCCCTGCACGTGTGGAGCAAGCGCCTCGCCGAGGGTGCAAGCGTGATGACGATCATCAGGCCGCGCGTGAAGGAGAACACCAGAACGCCCCGCGGCGATAAGACAAGCTATGGTGCGGCCGTCAGCATCGTATCGCAGCTCAATCGCAACACGTTATCCTATGCGCCGGCAATGGCCGCTGCCATGCTGGAATACAAGGCAAAGGAATTGGGAATTCGGTGCGAAGTCATCGACGACGACGCGCCGGATATAGCAATCGGCAGCAAGATCGTTGCCGCAGGCAAGGCGCTACGTCGCGCAAGTCGCAAAAGGAGGAGTCCGCATGACAGTTCCGTCCAAATCACGCGTTAATGAAATGGTCCTAACGACACGTCCGGGCATTGAGGAAGAAACTGTACTCTTGAATGAGATGGTCGATCTCGCCCGCAAGGCGGCCGATGGTCAAATCGGAGGCAGCACGAAGCCCAGCGAAAGCAACGTCATTTTAGGCGCCGGTCGCTTGATCGGATCGGTCGTCAAGCAGCACATGGCGAATCGCATCGCGAGAGCACGTCTTGTCGCACAGGAGGCGAAAACCATCGATCAGGACGCTGCCGCCTGATGTCGAGTAAACCCCGGCCCGCCGGGGAAAAAGCGGGAGAGCAAACCGGCAGGCGCGGCCGAGCTGGCGGCAGGTCACAACTACCCGGCCCGCCGGGAGAAAAGCGGGAGGCTTCGCTAAATCTGTCAGCGAAGCGGAGTGCCGTCCCCGGCCCGCCGGGAGAAAAGCGGGAGTGCCGCGCCGTCATCGCCAGTGTGATTGATTCTACCCGGCCCGCCGGGGCAACAGCGGGAGGCAACTTTCGAGCAACTGGATATCATCGCATGCCCCGTCACAACTCCCCGGCCCGCAGGGACGAAAGCGGGAGATCGCCAGCACCGTTCGTGCGAACAGCTGCATTCCCTCGGCCCGCCGGGACGAAAGCGGGAGTGATGTGTCTCATTTTCGGGGACGCCTCAATACCCGGCCCGCCGGGGCAACAGCGGGAGGCCAGCGCGCTTTCGAAGCTGATCAGCGGGAGCCGATCCTCCGATGTCACAACACTCGGCCCGCCGGGGCGAAAAGCGGGAGACTGGGAAAAATGCTCGGCAGTCATGGTCCGTCACAACACCCGGCCCGCCGGGGCAATAGCGGGAGCTGCCGAGCCCCGCTGATTCACCCGGCCCGCCGGGACGAAAGCGGGAGCCGTTGATGGCGGTTACCCGGCCCGCCGGGACGAAAGCGGGAGGAGGAAATTCAACGTCGCGTCTTCGCAGCGTGCCAGCGTCGCAACACCCCGGCCCGCCGGGGCAAAAAGCGGGAGGGCCTACTGATCGAAGTCCTGGCGCAAACCGGAACGCGTCACAATTCCCCGGCCCGCCTGGAGAAAAGCGGGAGCGCAAGGTGAATTGACCGCACCCCGGCCCGCCGGGTTAAAAGCGGGAATGCCCGGACCAGATCAGGCTTTGACCGACCTCCGAGGCGGAAATACCCCCGGCCCGCCGGGAGAACAGCGGGAGCCTGAGAACAGAATTTTCCGGCCCCGCCGGAAGAGTAATAAGCGGGAGGTGTCCACGGTCGCGGGGGTGCGCGGAGATAACCTGTGACAATATTCGTCGGCGAAAAAAGACATAGATTCTACAGCATCGACAGAATCGAGATGATGCGAAGCATGTTCATCGCCGGCTCGCATATCGAGGACGTCGCCGAAGCTCTCAGTACGCCGGAACGGCCGGTGACGAGGGCGGCAGTCTATGCCGCATGCGCCCGCTACGGCGTCAACGAAAAGTATTTGAGCAAGAGACGGCGGCGCCTGAAGCGTCAGGCCGTCAGCCTGCCGCGGTGCTATCCCCGGATCGATGAAATCTTCATTGCCGAAGCGCAGCGCCGCGGCATGCGACTGGCGACGCTCGGCCGTCTCATTATCGAGGCCGTCATCAGAGACAATCTCTTTAGTGCAATCCTTGATCCGTAAACGAAGGGAGATCGAAAAATGAAAATCGTCATGTCATCCGGTCACGGGAAATATATCCGCGGCGCCAGCGGCATCCTCGACGAGGTCGACGAGGCCCGCAGAGTTGTCGAGAGCGTCGCCGCCATGATGCGAGCGGCCGGCTCCGAGGTAACGACCTTCCACGACGACACCAGCCATGATCAATCGACCAATCTTGAAACGATCGTTGATTTTCACAACGCGAGGACGCGCGATCTCGACATCAGCGTCCATTTCAATGCCTATCAGTCTACGGCCAGCCCTATGGGAACCGAGGTCCTGTATGTGACGCAGAGCAGCCTCGCGGCCAAAGTCTCAGGCGCTATAGCCTCGGCGGCGCAGCTGCCGAACCGGGGCGGCAAGAAGCGAACGGACTTGTATTTCCTGAATAATACGGAAATGCCCGCGATCCTGATCGAGACTTGCTTCGTCGATTCGTCGACCGACGCCGATCATTATCACGCGCGCTATGATGACATCTGTCAGGCGATCTCCGACTCGATTGTCGGCGCATCGGAGCAGCCGCCCGTCGAAACCCAGCCGCCGCCCGTCGATGTCGAGGAGGTCGTCGACGTCGTCATTACAGCGCCGGCAGGCGTGCGCGTCGATGTCAGAGTTGTCGATGGTGGAGAGCGGCGCAGCAGATAGCATGCCCTGGAAGCCGGGCGCGTTGAGCGGTCATCCGGACTACGAAATACATGACGAGCTTTATACGCCTGACGGCCGTTGCGTCGCCGTGCTGGAATGCTTCACCTCAAGCCCGGACACCTACTACTGCAACGCGCTGACCCCATCCGGCGATCTCGTCCGGCTCGGTGCCGGCGACAGCCTCGACGGTGCGAAGGACTGGGCTGAGCGCGTCGCAGGGCTGAAACCAGATCGGCCGCGCTAAACGGAAAATCGAAATGAGCGATGACGGCGACAAGCAACAATCATGGTCCGGCAAGGTGCTTGAGGCTAGTTCGATGGTCGTCAAGCAATGCCCGCACTGCGGCACGCTTGTTCTTATTTTAAAAGCGGTGGATGGCACGCCGTTCGCGCAAGGCCACGTCGATCAGGATGACTTGGTCACAATGCTGCACGCGCTGGACAAGTTGATGCCGAAGCATTGAACGGAGACGACACAAAAGTGAGGAAGCGAGCTGTCAACGATCTGCACGTCGGCCCTTTGATCGTTCGTGGCGGCCCACGGATTGGCTTTAGAGTCGTCGAGCCTTTGACCGGGTTCAATGTTGCGCACAGTTTTCCGACTTGCATGCACGCGGCGAACGCAGCCAAAGAAATGAACGAAGTTGCGGATTGGCTGGGCGTGCTCAAGACCATCGCCGACGGCGAGCACCCAAATTGCCAGAGCGAATTGGCCAGGATCGCAGAACGCTATGGCGGACGGCTTGCTTGCAGCAGGTCTTCGGTCAGTCGAATCGCATGCGCTTATGCTGTTGAGAGAGCCGAGGCGGCCAAATAAAAAAAGCCACCGGGGGCGAACCCGGTGGCGTTTCTTCCTTCCCGCTCGGATCAGGAGCGCGACTGATAGTCGAACCACAGCGCTGCAAGGACGCGCATGAACGCGTAGATCAGGGCCGGGATGGCGAGCCCGATCGCGGCGCCGGCAATCATCAGCAGGGTGTTCGAAGCATTGCCGGCGAACGCGTAGACGTTCATTGCGGCCATGCCGGCGAGGGTGCCGATGATGGTGCAGTTCGCGAGCGTCCCGATCTGGCGGCGCACATGCTCGGTCGCGATCAGCATGGCAAGCTTTGTCAGGACAAAGCCGATCTCAATGGCGGTTGCCATCGACCACGCTTCCCACGTCGAGCACCCGGTGACGAGCTGGACGCCGTGCACACTGTGCGAGAGCGACAGCCCGATGATCGATAGGGTGACGGCGCCGATGCCGGTGGCGATCATTGCCTGCCGGCGCAGAGAGCGAACAGCGCGCTTTCCCTTGCGGACGCGAGCTGCGGCCTTCTTTGAATTGCGCGACTGCGGTAGACGGACTACGTTCAGGTTAGTCATTTTGCGAACCCTTTCTTCGCTTGATGATTAGACCCGCGTCGAGTGCGACAACACTTGGTGCGGGTCGCTTAAGTTTCAGGGCATGCAGACCCAGGCGCTGGTTCCGCAGGCAACTGCTGCATAAACGTCGCCGGCAAGGATGCAGACGATGGCGCTGACGAAGCAGAAGATGGAAGCACTTACGAAAATCTTGTTCATCTCTTTGGTCTCCTTTGCTCAACTTGATAATACTTAAATAGCGCAAGTATTGGTGGTGTCAAGGAAGAAATAGCGCCCCACTAGACTTTTTTTTTACTTTTTTTACTTAAGACACTGTTTTGTGATTACTTGCGCTTTAGCAAGTAAACCAGTCGATCGCGCTTGATATGGCGGACATTATGTCCTATATTCACATCATCGAAAAAGGAGACCAGAAGATGACCTTACAAGAAATCCGAGACGCCGGTTGGACCGCTCTGACGCTTCGCCTCGTTGTCGCCTCAGAGACCGAAAGCCAGTTGATCAAAGCGGAGCTGAAGCGTCGCGAAGACATCGGCCGGATCAGCTTCAAGTCGGCCGGCGCACGCCGCGCTCGTTGAAAACGCCAGCCTGGGACACACTCTAATGACCACCGAGTTTTGCATCATGTCGATGGGCAAGGCTCTCGCCTTCGCCGACTATCTTGAGCAGTCGCGATCAGGGGAGGGCTTCGCGACCGCGAAAGACGCGCATGCCGAACTTGTCGCCCGCGGTTTCGAGCTGACCGATCTTCCAATCGCGCTCCGCTACGTCCACGGCAATCAAAGAGCGACCATCGTGAAACGCGTCGACGGCAAGTTCGCGCTTGCCTTCGGCCTGCTTTGATTGCAGCCCATGTCCTTTGCGGAGGACATGAACGGCGATCAAGCCGGAAAAAGGAGACCAAAGCCGATGTTAAAATTTCTGATCAGCGCGGCTGCGCTTGCGCTTGCGAGCGCGGCGTTTGCGGCAGAGCCTTCCGCCGATATCTCGGCAACTGCCGGCGAAAAGGACTGGCATACGTGCTGCGGTGACATGGCGCATTACATCCCGCCGACGATCATCGTGACGGCGACTCTGTTCAATCACGGATCGCACACGTTCGAAGAATTGACGCTGACGTGCGACATGATCAACAGCGATGGACAGCCCGTGCTGCGCGGCCAGAAGACGTTCCTTCAAACGATCGCGCCGAACATGACCTATACAGCCCGCCTCGCGATTCCGATGCCGTCGCTTTACAAAGAGGAAAACATGGGCCGCGACGGCCAGAGGATGACTTCCTGGAATCTCGTCAAGCCCGACTGCCGCGTCGATGGTGCCGTCATTGATCGGCGCACCGTCCGATGACGCAGTCGATCAACGACGCGTCGCGCGCCCTGCTCGAAACGCTTGCGCGCGATCCTTTCAATGGCCTGTCGGCGGAAGCGCTGGCGCAAGCCGGTCATACGGCCGTAACCATTCGCAGAGCGTGCAAGGCTGGGCTCATTTCTAGTTTCATCAAACGCTACAGCAAGCCCGGGCTCATGGTGACTGCATATCGCATCAGCGCCATGGGGCTGACTCGCGTTCAAGGAGGGAAACGCCGATGACGACAATTTATGCCGTGCTCTACAATTCTGGGGGCGAACTTGACCGCGTTCAGATATCGCACAACGTCGATGATGATTCAGCCGAATTATCGACGGCCATCCATGACGCAATTGTCGATTGGACGCTTGCAGTCGGCGATACAATCAAGATTGAGGAAAGCGAATGAGCAAAAGCAAACGGCGTGCATATGTAAGCAACAAAGAATTAAGCAAACAACTCGCAGAAATAAAGGCTCAGCTTGGCCGGCTGCTCGCCCGTGGCAATGGTCCGGCCTCGTTCTCCCTTCGACAGTTCTGCAATCGACACGGCATTCGTGAACGACATTATTACCAACTCCAGGCCGAAGGTCGCGCACCGCGGACCATGACAATCGGCAATGAAGTGCGCATTTCACGGCAGGCGGAAGCTGATTGGATTTCAGCATGCGAGAACCCCGCGCGGCCGACCACCCACAGCGATAAGATTTTGGAAAATCTAAGTAAGGAAGATAGATGGATTTCACCACTCGAAGCACGAACATTGTTGGGGGTCGGCCGTACTCAATTCAGCAAAATTCGCGAGAGTGGCGCGTTAACCGTACGCAAGATCGGCTATCGCACGCTGCGTTTTTCACTGGCGAATGTGCGTGCTTACATCGACGGCGGTTGATCACGAGAGGGATCGCGCTTTTTCGAAAGCGCCTTCGAGTGCGTGCAGCACAATCATTCGCAAATCGAAAACGCCTCGCATCATGTAGAGATCGCCGTTGTTAGAGCACATTGGCAAGCGCTGCGTCGACAAGCAATGGATCAATCATTTTTTCCCTACTTCCCCGCGAACAAGAGCAGGATCGCAAACAGCACAATGATGACGGCGAGAATGATCAGAATTCGTTGTGCCATTCTCATTCTCTCGTCGGCCGGCGCGTGTCTGGTCAGACGGTCGCGGCATGTTCAATCGTTAGCGGCATTTCGCCGATCAGCGTGAAAAATTTCCCATTCTTCCGAAGGACCGGGACCGTCATCAGGCCGGGATCATCGCGCGGCCGATAAGCAACGACGAGCGACTTGCCGTTGCTGGAGGCGAGCACGACAAGCCCATGGACGGGAGTCGCTCCCTCTCGCGCAATGAGTACGCGGTCGCCGTTTCGGAAATGGTTGGCTGGCTTCATGCGTTCAGCTCATGACCGGGCCTGCGGGTCGCGCCGCGCCTGCCAGATCAGAACCAAGTCCTCGGCGTCGGCCTTCGACATGCCGGCCTTGTGCAGCGCATCGGCAGCGGCGGCGCGGGTTGCGATCTCGCGGGTGAAATATGAAAGCCAGATGGCGGCTGCCACGGGCGCGGGTATCACGGTAATTTTCATTCGGTTGGTCTCCTTTGTCATGCGGTTGTAACACGCACATCGAGCGCCGGGCCAATGATTTTTCCACAGCCTGCCCGTCCCGCTCATTAGCCGCTCGCTGGTGAGCGATCTTCTGGCCGCTGTCTCAGTGCAGGCGAGCTGCCGGCGACGCGCCAGCGGCCAAATGCCGAAGGCTGGCCGAAGCCCGAAGGCATACGCGACCGGCCGAACGAGCGGCCTTGCGCCCAGGGCCTTTCGTTTACGTGACACCAGCATAACACCGCGCCGGCCGCGATTTACGAAGCCTTGTCAAATCAATGACTTAAGGCATGTCTGCTGCCGCCGTAGCGTGCAGCGATAGGGCAAAACAACGCAGGAATGCAAACGAACCATGCCGAATGCGAAGCAGACAACCTGTTGTCGCACCAATATTTTCGCGTATAGTGAGGACACCGGCGGACACGCCATGTCAGCTACCCGAGCGTGACATCTGCGTAACACCGACCGCAAAGGAGACCTCATGATGTCCATCACGAAACCCTCGCTCAAGACAGCGAAAGCCAGGGCGCGACTGCCGGTGCAAGGGCGGCCGCATTACGTCGTCGTCGGCCCGAACGTCTTCCTCGGCTATCGCAGAACGTCGAACGGCCGCGGCTCATGGAGCGTCCGCGTCACTGTGGGCCGAACTTACCGCCTCAAGAAGCTGGCCTTTGCGGACGATCTGGACGCGGCTTCGCCACCGAAAGTCCTGGACTACTGGATGGCCGCCGAAGCGGCTCGCGTCTATGGGCGAACCGAGATTGCGGAGCCCAGAACAATCACCGATGCGATCGAGCGCTACAAGCTCGATCTGGAGCGCCGTGGCGGCGATGCGTACAACGCCCAGCGGGCGCTCTATCACCTGACGCCGGCGCTCGCCGAGAAGCTGGTCGACGGCCTGACCGTGGACGATCTGGCGAAATGGCGCGACAGCTTGACGGCGAAGGGGCTGAAGCCATCGACCGTCAACAGAACTGTCTCGTGCCTGCGCGCCGCCTTGGAGCTGGCCGCTGAAAGCGATCCGCGGATTCGCAACGCCCATGTCTTCAAGACGGGATTGAAGGGCGTCGCCGACGCGCAGGCGGTGCGGAACGTCATCCTCGATGACGACATGGTCCACACCTTCGTTGCCGCGAGCTACGCTAGAAGCCACGCGCTCGGCGTTCTCGCCGATGTCATGGCGGTGACGGGCGCTCGCCCGGGCCAGCTCGCCCGCTTGCAGATCGCCGATCTGAGAGACGGGCAAGCACCGAAACTGATGATGCCTCGATCAGCGAAAGGCGGCAGCGAAAAGCGGGCGGCGAGGAAGCTGGAGAGATATTCGGTGCCGATCACGCGAGCGCTCGCGGCGATGCTGCGCGATGAAGTCTTCGGCCGCAACGATCATGATGCCCCGCTCCTTCGGCAGGCTGACGGCTCGCCCTGGGGCGACAAACCGCACCGCTTCTATCAACGAGATATTATCGCCGTCGTAGCCTCGATTGGCCTCGATCGCAGCACGACGTTGTACGCATTGCGGCACTCGGCGATTGTCAGAATGCTTTTGCGCAACGTTCCGATCAGGCTTGTTGCGGCGTTGCATGATACGAGCGTTCAGCAGATCGAAAAAAATTATTCCCGCTTCATCAGCGAGCACGTCGACGAGATCGCGCGAGCCGCTCTGCTGGAGCCTGCGACGCCGTGTCGCCAGTAAACGAAGGAATACACACGAATGGCATATCAGGCTACGGGTGACGCGGCGCGTTCGATGACACTAATATTCCGCCATGCGCCGAACATCGAAACCGCCTCCCGTTCCACTCGAACCGGATCAGGACCTCACCGAGGAGCAGTTCTGCTTCAAGCACAACATGAGCGCGAGGCATCTGCAACGACTGAAAGAGCAGGGCCGTGGGCCGCGCATGATGCTGGTCGGCAACAAGGCCACTCGCATAACGCCCGAAGCTGATCGCGATTGGGTTAAGGAGCGCGAGGCCGAGCGCGCGGCGCAAGTCGAAGAAAGACTCGCAAAGCGACAAGCAGCCGAATAACACCCGTCGCCTTTCCTTTTGTCGCTTCGTTCCCGGCCATCCATGCCGTTGACAACCCCCCGTTGCCGGGCTTAGTGTCCTAGATTCCGGGCTGTGGGGGCCAGGGAAGAGGGCAGGAAATGCGAACCGAAGTGAGCGCGCAAATTGGCGCGCGGATCAAGGCTCGTCGCGTCGAAATGCGAATGAGCCAACGCGAGCTGGGCGTCCATCTCGGCGTTACGTTTCAGCAAATCCAGAAATACGAAAACGGCAAGGACCGGATTCCCGCGGAAAGGCTGATGCTGGTCGCCGAGGCGCTGCGAACGGACGTGCGTTATTTTTTCGGCATCGACGATCGGCGCACCAAGGGACGAATTTCCGAAGAGCTTTTGAAGGCATTGGGGAAGCTCGGCGCGAGCCAGGAGCTGCTTTCGATCGTCGGCTCCTTCGGCGATACGCTCGACGATGCGGACATGCTCACTCATCTGACGGAATACAACGCCAATGGCAAGGTGATGATCCCTGCCTTCATCGCCGGCCGGCGTCAATGAAGGGCGTCATGATCATATTCCAGCCGACGCGCGGCGACGACGAGCCTCCCGAAGAGGTCATCGAACTGACCGCGCCGCCGCCGCTGGAGGATTTGCAGCAACGTATCGGCGGCTATATCCAGCCGGTCCCGCACCTCAAGACGATCGAAGTCTGCGGCGGGGTTTACCAGTGCGTCGCCTTCTGCAACGAGGAAGGCAAGTTCAAGCAGATGCCTTTCAATCGCCGAGCGACTGAGCTTTGGAGACTCGCCATTGAGCGCGAGACCGAGCACGAAGTCCACATGCGCGACATTCTGGTCGGCCCGCTCGTCGTCATTGTCGGCGACGATGAACTGCTTGGGAATCTCTAGCCGTGAAACCGCGCCAGATCATCGGCGACATGGAAATCATAGGAGAGCCTTCGCCTGACTTTCTGCGGGCGCTCGCAGTGATCTCGCTCGGCCTAGATCGCGAGCTGGCGCGTGACTTCCGCAGCTACAAGACGCATTGCGTCCTTCGCGCCCTGACGGTGCGCGACTTCCTTCGCGGCGTCGGCATTCAGGCTCGCGTCGAGCCCGTCTCGGTCATGATGCGAGCCGAGGACGGCGATGGTCGAATTCTGCACAACCTTACGATCGGTCGTCCCGGCGATCGCGATTTGCCCGGCGCCTGGAATGGTCATCTTGTCGTCGTCGCCGGCCATTGGCTGATCGATCCGACGCTGGCGCCGGTCAAGCGTCCGGCCTGGGCCCATCTGCGGGGGATGCTAGCCAAGCCGCTTGGCGGCGAGCACGGCGACCTTGCGCGGCTCGTCATCTATCGTGACAATTATCTTTTCGGCGCTCTGTGGCGACGCAATCCGAAAAATACCCGCTGGCGCAAGGGTCCTGATGCGCGACCAGAGCGGCGCGCGGGTGCCGTCAGCCGGCTCGTCCTGTGTCATAGAATTACGCCAGAACGCTTTGCTTATACCGTCGCCGAAAAAGCAGGGGAGGCTTTCCGCATCGGCGTCTAGGAGGCCCCATATGAATCAGATCAACGCGAGTATTCGCGATGTCCCATTGCCGGCAGCCATGAGCAGGCTGAAGATTTCAGACAAAGGCTATCCTGTCCCGTGGTTCGCTCTCTGGATGGACGACGAGGGCAAGCCCGCTGAATATGGGCGAGGCGTCCCCGATCTCCGCGTGGTCGATACACGCAAGGTCGCGCTCGCGGTCAAAAATCGGCTGTGCTGGGTTTGCGGCGGCATGCTGGGACGGCACTTGGCCTTCGTCATCGGCCCGATGTGCGGGATTACCCGCGTCTCGTCTGAACCGCCATCGCATCGCGCCTGCGCCGAGTACGCGACGCGCGCCTGCCCGTTTCTCGTCCGGCCCCGCATGGTGCGCAACGACAAGGTGCCGAAGCCGGCCGGGACTTTCGTCGTCGAAGGCCATCACGATCACAACCCCGGAATGGCGCTTATCTGGATGACGCAAAACTTTTCGACATTACGCAAAGGCGGTGACGGGTCATTGTTTCGGCTCGGTCGCGCCGACGAGATCGAATGGTTTCGCGAGGGCAGATCGGCGACGCGCCAGGAAGCCACGCGCGCAATGGACGACGGCATGCTGCTCTTGTTCAAAGAGCACACGAGAGACGACGAGCGCGAACAGCTGCGACGCGGCTATGAACGGCTGATAAGCAAGGTCCCATTGCTATGAGACAATGCGGCGGCTGCACTCTGTGCTGCAAACTGATCGGCATCGACGAGCTGAACAAGGCGCACGGCGAGCGCTGCAAGCATCAGCGCAGCGGCAAGGGTTGCGCGGTCTATCCCCGCCGGCCGATCAGTTGCCGACTGTGGAACTGTCGCTGGCTTGCCGAGGACGATACGGCTGGTCTACGGCGCCCAGATCGCGTTCACTACGTGATCGATGTTATGCCGGACTACGTCACTCAGGAGAGGACGACCGGCGAGCGCGTCGCGATTGAGGTGGTCCAGATTTGGGTAGACAAGGATTTTCCGCTCGCCTACCGCGATCCTGATCTCATGAGATTCATCGAGCGGCGCGCGGCCGAAGGCAGGGCTGCGATCATTCGCTTTGCCGGCACTAACGACGCGATTGTTCTGGCTGCACCCGCGATGTCGGATAACGGGAAATGGAACGAGGTTAAGTCGCAACACGACGCTAATCGCGAGTACGACCTCCTCAATGTCGCCGCGGTGCTTTCTGGAGTCGTGCCGCCATGACAGTCGTAATGCGAGTGTGGCGAGCAGCCGGGATGGCCTCGCCGAGGTCTCTTGACGACAAGGCTGACATGATCGCCGACGTTGTGCGCAGCGGCGGCGCGCTCGGCGAATATATCTGTGACTGCGATGTCGACGCGCTTGGTGGCTTTGGGCTGATCACATTCACGCATGACCGCAATAACGCAAAACGCTTCAAGGATCAGGCCGCAGCTTTCGAATTCTGGCGACGCCAAAGCAGAGTGAAACCGCTTCGACCGGACGGGAAGCCGAATCGCCCGCTGACGGCGTACAACGTAACGTTCGAGGAGCTTCGATGAATCAAGTGAAAAAGACGATTCCGTTCCGCTACGAGATCGGCGGCTATGGCGGCGACTTCTCCAATTGGGAAATGCAAGGCAGCATTTCTGGAGAGCCAGGAGGCTTTTCCGATCTTGTTGTCGCAGCTCTTCGCGACGCGATGGAAAAGCTCGCCGCGAAGGAGTGCAGAGGCCCGCACAGGATCACTCGCCTGCTCATAGAGGAAGCACGATGATGAAGGGGGTTGCGATGACAATTTTCGGAGTTGCTGCGATTGCGCTGGCTGCGGTTTATTTGGGTTGGGGCGTATGGAGTTTTCCGAACAGCGATTCGCTGCTGGTCGCTTCGGGGTTAAATCTGGTTGCGGGGGCGATCTTCATGCACGGGAGCTAACGATGGTTTTCATGAGCAACAGGACGCAAGCGACCTGGACGGGCGTCGCGATGGAAGCGAGCGCGATCAGCATCAAGCGATGCCCACACTGCAAAACGCTGATCGTCGTCTTGGAGGCGCTGGACGGCAAGGTGTTCGCGCAGGCCCACGTCGACAGCGATGCTCTGACCGACATGCTCGAAACTCTCGCCGAGCTGTTGGATCAGCAAGACATGGAAGAGCAAGTGCGCGACGCGCTGTCGCTGTCATGAGCCGCGACGAACTCAAATGGCTCGCGATAGCGGCGACCGCGTTTCTCATTTGGATCGGCACCCTGTTGTTGCTCGTCAAGCACAATGAATTGCCATCTTCGACCTATTCCGCGGTCAGGCCATATCCGCTGTATCCTGCGCCGCGCGGGCAATGAGTCGCTGGTCGTATCACCGCGAGACCGCAGCGAACATCGCGACATGGTCGGCGGCGAAAATTGCCCGAGCCATCGATCGCGGATTGATTGAGCAATGGCCGTTCGAGCTGACGCGCGCCGGCCGGCTGTTCAGATCATGGGAACAACTCAATGACCGAAAAACCGATCATGCGCCGCCTGTGGCGCGACGATCCGGCGACGCCCGAAGGAAAGTATCTGGTCAAGCGCCGTGACGGCAGCATTCCCGAGTGGCCGCACTTCACGCTGGGCGCGGCCGACCCGTGCACGCCCTGGGCGCTGCGGGCCTACGCGATCGCCGCGGTCTTTCATGGTCTGACCTGGGGCTATGCCGGGGCGGTGTGGCGGCTGGCGGCAGAATTTCGCATGTGGCGCGAGGATCACACCACGGGCGATCCTGATCGCGGCCGGCACCGCAAAGACGATCCGGCGATCGTTGCCGAAATGCGAAAGGGCAAATCGACATGAAAGAGACTCCCGAAAATAGGGCCAAGCGAGAGCAGCGCATGATCAGGTGTTATACGGTGCACGGGCTAAGCATGAACGAAGTGGCAAAACGCTTCGGTGTATCGCCGCGCGAAGTCGGCGACCTGCTTCATCGAGCGTGCCCTGATCAGATACGTCCGGTCACCACGCCGAGGGTGTCGCAATGGCGATGAAAGCGCAGCTCAAGTTCCGTAAAGGCTTCAATCCGCTGCTGATCCAGTGGGGGGCGCCCAACCAGCGCCGCACCGAAGTCTGTAGCTATTGCGAAGCCCAAATGGATGACGACGAGGTTCCGCTCATGATGTGGAACTCGGCCGGTTGGTGCGCCGAGTTTTGCGAGAGCTGCCAGAAGAAGTGGCTTACTACATAGCAAGACGGGCGCGACCGGAGCCGCGCCCGCTGGCGAATCGACGGAAAAGGAGACCAAGCCGAAACCGTCGATTAAAGGAAAAGGAAATGCCCGCCGCGGTTATATGACTCGCTCGCGGAGACTGCAAGGGGGACGGACGATTATGAATGAACGACGACAGGTGACGGCGCAAATTGTTCGCCAGGAGCAGCTCGTCCGAGTCATCAAGCCGATCCTCGCGCGCAACCCGCAGGGAGTCCAAGGCACCGCGCTCATGGAGCTGTTGGCGTTGTTTATCGCCGGGCACCATCCTTCGCTGCGCGAAGTCGCATTGAACACGCACATAGAGGTGGTTCGACAGATGGTGCCGATTTGCGAGGCTGAACTTTTCCCGCACGGCAAACCCTGGGATTGAAACGAGAGCGCGGTGCCGGCTTTGTCCGCCAACCGACACCGCGTCCCGGCTCGCAACTCTGCCCGGAAGAGGGGGCTGGGGAGGGCAGAAGTTTGCGCGAGGAAGCTAGCACAAAAAAATTGGCCCGGCAAAGCCGAGCCCAAATCACAGCGGCAAGTTCCGCTTTGCCGTTTCTTATCCGTGACGCTGATGATGATCGCTGCGGCTGTAGCCAAGCAGCCCCACCGAAACGCCGACAAATCCGATATAGAGAAAGTGTCGAACCAGTCGGGCGATAAGTACGTCGTCGATGTCCCCGCCTCGGCCTTCCCTGCTCTCAATACGTTCGCACAGCTCGACGATCTGCTTGCGCGTCAAGGTTACGGGCTCGTCCCTTGTCATGATGCTTTGGTCTCCTTTGCGCCCCCAAAAAAAACGGGGGGGGTCGAGCAGCGTGAACTCAGACCCCCCTAAGTTCGGAGCTTCGCGGAACGACCGGGAGGACAGTCGCTCCCCCGAGGCCCCCTTGGTGCGGACAACTGTGACATTAGGACATAATGTCCCCTCTGTCGAGCACTAAAAACGGCTCTGCGCTATCGCGTTGCGATGCTTAAGGAATCGGGACCGCTGGTCCGGTCGGCGAGATGGTGCCGCTGACTGCCTGACCGGCTACGACGGTCACGTCCAGGACGCAAATCACTTCCGTGACGCCCGCGCCGAGATCGGCGTCGGCGGCTGCGCTGATCTGCGCCGTCCCGAGATTCGTTCCGGGCACGATGGTTGCCCGACTGGTGTCGGTCTCGACCGTCACGTCCGCGATCGTCGTATCCGATGTGGACCATGCGACGGCGCCGTCGACCGCCGCGGGATTGCCCTTTGCATCGAGCCACTGAACCGCAACTTCAACCTGCTTGTCGATCGGCAACGTGTAGGCCATTTTGTCTTTCCCCGTCGTTGATGTGGTTGTGCTGGTGATTCTGATCCCGTCTATTGTCGTTGCGACGACGCAGCTCGGCGCCGCTGGCGTTTCAAATTCGATAGAGCCCGCAAGCTTGACATTGACAAGCATCATCTAGGCCGTTGGAGATCGAGACATTGCTGCATGAGCGCAAGAACGGTCTTGCGTTCCTCGGCATTGTCCGTCGTGACGCGGTGGGCGATGAAGGCGACGAAAAGCAGAAATAGGACATTGATCAGGACGAGCGCCAGCATTACAGGCTGAGCCTTCAGGCTGTCAATTGCATTTGATACAATTTCTTTCATGACGACTCCGATCAGATAAAGCAGCTCGACGAGCATTTCAGCCTGGAGCGCTTCGCTTGAGCCAGTTGAGATTTGGCCGCCCAGACTGCTCCTCGTACCAGCCGCGCCCGGCAGCGACGCTCGCAGCCATGTCCCAAAATTCGTCGTACATCGTGGCGACGCGCGACATGGTAAAATTCATGGCCCAGTCCCGACAGGCTTGCGGCTTGATCAGATCGATATTCCTGACGGCCCACAAATAGTGGTCGAACGTGCGGCAGCGAAAACCGGTGACGCCGTGGATGTTGTTCTCGGCGAAGGCGCCCCAGTCGCTGGTTATCGTCGGCGTACCCGACATGTGAGCCTCGGTGACGACGCCGCAGAACGGCTCCAGATACGTCGATGGCGCCAGCAGGGCGCGGGCGTTGGCGAGCAACCTGCGGCGCTTTTCGATATCGGCTATGCCGACTTGCTCGATGCCGGGATAATCAAACTCCATTCGGCCCGGGCCGGCGATGACGAGCTGGAGAGCGAGCCGCTTCGCGATCTCGGCGGCGACGTGAACGCCCTTGCCTTCCTCGACTCTGCCGAGGCAAAGCAGATAATCGCCCTTCGCTTTCAGATACTCAAAGTCGCCCGGATTAAAATAATTCGGGATGACGACCTCGTACGCGTTCATCGTATTTCCGCGAGCGACGGCAGTCGTGCCCTTGTAGGCGTGCAACATCGCGTAGCTTTCGAACACTTTGAATTGCGCAAAATGCCCCGACGCGTAGCCGATGCCGGGCTCGACGATGATCAGATCGCTATGGGCGTCTGCGACGCGTCTGTGTCCGGCTCCCCACATGCAAAGCAGGAAATCGCCGGGCCGCTTGTAGCGCTCAATTCCTGCGATGGCTGCGGTCGCAAATAATCGGCTTGTCCGGTCGTTGAGATCGAACGAGAGATAGCTTTCGGGCTCGCCCAGGTCGCCCGCCTCCGTGACGCTAACGTGCTGGCACGGGACCGCAGAAGCCTCATTCCCGTAGTGGACGACATGATGTCCCCCATCGACAAGCATGCTGACCAGCTTCAGGACCTTTTGCGTAAAGGCGCAGCACAGCCAGTCCTGATTGGTCGCAGTGTGCGGAATTCCTAAGACGTGAAACCGATAAGTCATTGCCGCAACATCGCCTCCAGCGCGGCGACGCGCGCAACCAGATCGTCGATTTCTTTTGTCAGATCGCGCGGGGGCGGCGACGACTGCGGCAGCGGTTTAGGCTGCCTGTCGGCGTGCGCCTTGAGCAGTCGCGGCAGCGCTGCGATCAATCTGTCGCCGAAGTCCCAAGGAACATCGCCGACGCCAATGATGCTGACTCGATTCGAGAAGATATGCCGTCCCTCGGCCGGGGAATAGAATCGCTCCGTTGCGCCGACCGGCAACGGAGACATGTGCTCGCCGAAGTCTTTCGCGAGATTTTCCGGCAGGTCTTGATAGACCCCATCGGAGCCGCGAACGAATACCCAGCCATCGGGATGATGATGTACTTCGGCAACTGTCGTCATAGGCACACCATTATATTGAGAGACGATCGCGGGTCGAGGATCGCCATCGGGGCGCCTCCTCCGGCGGCATTTATGGCGCTTCTCGTGCCGGCTGGATAAGTATTCTGGCTGACTTGAATAGCGTCGTTAGCATCAAGGGTAAGATAGTTAAACTGAGTGGAATGAGCGTGATTAGCCAGCTCTCCAGAACTTTGAGTGTGCGTCTCCGACCCAGCAGAGCTGCCCAAGTTGCGCGAAGTCAATCCTGCTCCGGCCCCGGCGATGGCGATAGCCCGGCCGAGTGCCTTCGGCAAGATCAATCTGACATTGGCAACCCAGGCCGTTGAGGCGGTGCCCTGCGCCGCTCGCGTCGTCGCTCCGCCGGCCGAGGTCTGTATCGGTACGTCCGCATCGACGCAGACGTTATAGAACAGCGTAAACAGAGCTTGATAAGTCGCACCCGTATGCGTCGCGCCCGAGGTCGTATTGCCGATCGAACTGTCGTCCATCATGAGCCAGCCGGCATCGGGCGTCGTCTTGTAGGTCAACTTTACGTCGCCGGTTGAAAACGGCGTTCCTGCTGGGCCTGTTGCGCCGGTCGCGCCGGCCGGACCCTGAACGCCAGGAGGGCCGGTCAATCCTGTAGCGCCAGCTGGACCGCCGATGCCAGTTGCGCCGATCGGGCCAGTGGCCCCGGCTGGGCCGGTTGCCCCGACGGACCCGTTTGTTCCCGCCGTGCCGGTTATGCCCTGAATTCCCGACGCGCCGACCGGCCCGGTGGAACCCGTTGCGCCGGAAGCACCGATAGGCCCCGTCGCGCCAGTCAGTCCGGTAGCGCCGACAGGTCCGGTAGAGCCAACCCCCGGACCTGTCGCGCCCGTTGGACCGATCGGCCCAGTAGCGCCGGGCGGTCCTGTGGAACCTGTGTATCCGGTCGCACCGACTGGCCCTGTTGGACCCGTAGCACCAACCGGACCCGTCGCACCCTGCGGTCCAGTCGGTCCCTGCTGAGGCACACTGATATTGACAGTCTGGACTCCAGGCGTCAGCACAATGCGAGGCGTACCAGGATCAAAGGTCTCCAATCTGTCCGTCATCGTGTTGTGCCCTCAACAACGTTTGCCGTTCCCTCGAACAAGCGCTCCTGATAGCCGTCTGGTCTGAGCCTCACGAGATCGGTCACGTATGATCCGGGGTAAAGCCGGGACAACTTCGCTTCGCGATCGAGGACGATGGTGAAGGCGCCCCCCATCGAATCAGTAATGATGATGCCGTTGCCCGGTCTGCTGTCGACCCAAAGCAAAGCCTCGTTGTCACTGTCGTGCTCTCTGATTTCCATTTTTAATTCGCTGCCGGTGATGTCGATCGCCGGTCCAGGCGTGCCGTCAGGGTTCGGCGTCGAATAGAGGAACGAAACGATCCAATCATCGTTTTTCGCGATATTGACGATCGCAGAATAATACGCGGGGCCAGCCATCGGGAAAGCTCACTTGCTGATCAGCCAAGCACTGAATCGCGTATAGTTGTCCGGGGATGTAAAGTTGGTAATCCCAGCCTGTTGATAGACATTCCCTGTAACCACATCGCCGACGTTTAATTGAAGATGACTCGTCGCGCTCAACGCGTTGCCAGTTCCGGAAACGATCATTCCGCTCGACTCGATCGCGGCGCCCTGTCCGTTGACGAAGACCGACATTGACGCATAGTTGCAATCCCTGCTGATCTGTATCAGGTGAACAGAGGCATAAATGGCCCATATACCGTCTTCCCCAGCTCCGATCACAAGTCTGCTGCCGTCAAATGTAGACGTTTGAAGATTATTCTTTTGAACATTCGGGTAACTCACCGTAGTGCCGCCCGGAACGCTCGATGGAACAGTCGTTGCGGCAAATCCCTGCTGACTTGCAATAAGACCACGAAGTTTGGGCGCGGGAGGCTGAAGCACTTGGCTGCGGCACAGCCCGATAATCTGATAATAGGTGTTGTGATTTTCCAGCAGAATCGTTTCGAGCGCGAGAAGGTCGCCGCCCTGGAGCGGCTGGCCGTCGTCGCGATAGATTGGAAGAGCCGCGAGCGCGTTGACCTGGATCGTCACAGTGCCCGTGTTCGAATTCTTGACCTTCACTGAAATGAATTGGCCTTCAGTGATCGATGTGATCGCTGGGGAATAGGGCGCAACGATCTGGTTGGCAGTCAAGCTGGTGTCGGCGCAATACGGAATTTGAACCGTAAAGGTATTGGACGTTGTCGCTGGAGCACCGACAGGATTCTGAAGCTGGAATACCGAGCCGGTGTCGGCCAGATTAGCGATCATGCCGGCCGTCACATCGTTGGCGTGGAGGTCCGAGCCGTCGGTTCGTTTGACCGCCCTCGGTCCCAGCCCATTGACATTGATGACCGTCGCGCCGGTATTCGTATTCGCGATCACCACTCGCAATGGCAAGCCGGCATGATACTGCTCCAGCGGCGGGGTCAGATTGCACAGGATCGTGTTGGCGGTGACGCTGGTGTCGGTTGTGAAGTTGAGAAACTGTCTTCGTATGCTTTTAAGCAATTGTTGCAAATCGCCATCGTCTGGAATGAGATCGGAATTTTGAATGACGTTGACGAGTTCTCGTTGCGGCTGTTCGAACGCTGCCGCTGGCGGAATCGAGCCCTGAATGCCAGCTGCCGGATTGCCGTTGATGTAGCCGGCATTCGGATCAGAGATTCCATATGGTTGCTGATAACGCATCGTCTCTCGCCTCCTTAAGGAGTGCCGGCCATCGGATCGTCGGGACCCGTCAGACCGGAGTAATCAAATACGATTTGCGTGTGCGCCGGCTTCCAGCGGTTGAGCAGGCATTCAAGATCGGCGTCGATGCCGATTTCCAGATGATGATCGACGCCAGCCTCGCCGCCACCGCCGCCGCATCGGAACCACCGCAACCCCTTCGACGCGACGTGAACCGTCCAGTAAAACCGCATCTCAGGCGGCCCGATGTACCAGCGATAATCGCCGATCAGCGGATTCGGATTGAGCGGTGGCGTTCGCGTATCCCCAGCGTTGCTGACGCCAGCCATGAATGGCGCGTATTCTGAAATCGTAATTGTGTAGCCAAGCATCCTCATGGCTACATCGTTGATAAAGAAATCTCGCGACTGCCCGCCAAGCAAAGTCATCTTGAAGACGAGCATTCTTTGTCGCGCGCTAATCGTCGGCGTCGATTGGAAGCACGGATCAGGCAGGCCGAAGTTTCGCTCCCAGTCCGGCAGGAGTTCTACCGTTTTGCGCGGATCGCTTTCCTGCTCAAGCAGATCGCCGGCCCTGGCGTCGCAGGTGCCCCAATAGTTGGCGAGCCCGTAGACGCTGCGGACGAGAGTCGAATCGACATCGCGCGGCCAAGCAGCGCCCTGCGGCAGTAGACCGAGCATCGCCTGGGCATAATCCGAACCCGATCGGCGGACGTGTCGATCCTTGTCAGGCAGCGGGACTGTCGTGGGCATATTGGATGTCTCCGAGTACAGCCATATGACCATTGTCCGGCATTACAGTTTCGTCCTGCGGATTGTTGCCCAAGGCATAACTTACGACTCCCACGGCGTTAATGATCGCTTCATCGCTCCATGCCCGATACCAGATTTGACCCGGCTGGGCTCTTTGCGTGAACATCGTCTTGAGGCTTTCCGTAATATTCGCCCGCGTCGATGCGTCGTCGCTGTTGAGATTGACGATCAGCAGATTGATCGGAAACGGAATCGGCGCAGCCACAAAGAAATCCTTCACAGCGACCGGACGCACCTGATCGAGATAAGCCTGGACGTTCGCGACATCGGTCGGCGTCGGGAAGCCGTCGTAATCGGCACGCAGGTCGTCCATCATGAAGCG
>Ga0126378_10000504_pt1 | contig 28882 bp, 18 predicted proteins | sample PanSoiMetPlot_23_FD_92587 | JGI IMG/M metagenome (GOLD analysis project Ga0126378, IMG submission 92587) | Tropical forest soil microbial communities from Panama - MetaG Plot_23 | ecosystem: Environmental > Terrestrial > Soil > Tropical forest > Bulk soil | place: Panama | collected 2016-02-17
GGGAACCAGTCGGTTCCCAATTGGCGTCTGTTGGACGTTCCGCATCCACGCGCCATCGTGGCGCTGGCGCTCGGCCCTCGGCTCGACACCGTGAAGGATCGGGAAGACTCAAGTCCCCGCGATAAATCCGAAGAACTTCCGCTTTCCGCCGCGTGAATGTGTACACAAAGCCTTGGACGATTCCTTAAGGGAGGACCTCTATGTACTTTGAGTCCGAACAACTAAGGAAGAACTGCGGCGCCGCAATGAAAAAGTGAATTAGATTGCCGATCTGAGTGGGTAAATGAAGCGCCAGAAGATCTATTAGCCTTGCGCGCGGCGTGCTGCTGCGTTTCGACCACAACATTGTTGGACACGCTGGGATGGTATGCAATCAAACAGCGGTAGGCTGCGCGTTTTTCTGCGCCGCACTTAACCAACGCTGGAGGACGGCTCGCGATTGCGGCTCAACGGATTGGAAGGTCACGCCCGCGCCGATGCCTGGGTTCAGATAAACAATTCTTCCCTTAGACTGGAAGAGTTCACCCGCGGCGGAAATTTTGACGGTGATGGGCACGTTAAGGGGGAACGCGTTCTTGAGGTCCAAGCGGCATCCTCGAAGGCTCAACTCGCTGACAGTGGCAGTAGCGAAAGCCTTTGAATTATCCGCCGTGATTTCTGCCGTGCCGTCGAACGAATACCTCGGTGACCTGCGGCGTTCGTTTTCCACGATGTGTCCTCCCCGCGGCTATCGTTGCTGATAGTATGAGGAAATTTGGAGAATAATTGCTGGAGTGAAATAGTGTCTGCGTCTAAAGGCAAACCCCCTCTGTGTCGATGAGGAGGAGTCCAATTCGTCTTGCGGGCGAGCCTTACTGGAAGTTTCAGCGCGATTGACGAAACTCTCCATCCACGCCGTAAACGTTTTTCTCTGCGTACGTGTGGGTCTAGGTAGAATCGTAAGCTAGTTACCTCGATAAGAACCGCTCGAACTGTTCGATAGGAACTGTACCGTCACCCTAAGCCCTATCGGTAATGGTCGAGAATTGTCCTCAAGATCGATCACTGCTTCGAGGATATCGCGGTCACTTTTATCGGCCGGGTCGCCAGTGGAGATGCTCTTTCTCCCCATCATGGCGGATATTCTTGTCACCGAACCATTGAGCTTTTTGCCGTCAAGGGCATCCGCTTGGATTACAACTCTCTGCCCAACGGAAACTTTATCCACATCTCTCTCGTCAATTTCTGCTTTAATGTGCCGAGTCGAAGTGTCTGCAAGACTGAAAAGCGGGCGCGGAGTGACCGTGCTGAAGGATTCCCCGCTTCTCGCGTAGACCCTCAAAATGGTCCCATCGATCGGGGCCAGGATGGAGCACTTTGCGATTTTTTCCTGGACGGTCTTGACGCGTCCTTCCGCCGCGAGTACTTCTGCATCGGCGCGTGCTTTTTCTTCTTGCAAAGGCGGCGCGGCAACCAACTGCTCGGTACGAACGGCGGCCTTGAGGTTGGCCTGAGCAACGCCCAGATCACGGACAGCCTGTTCATACGCAGCCCGAGAGATTTGTTGCTTCTGATAGAGAGCGCTTTGCATGTCCAACCGTGACTTAGCTTCCGCGAAGGTGGCCCGAGCTGCCTCCGCTTTTTCGCGGGCTATTTTCTTCTCTTCCTCACGCGCGCCGCGCAGGAGCCGGACCCTTGACTGGCGCGCGACATCGGCTTCCGCGAGAGCGGTTTGAAGGCTGGATTGCAGATCGTCACAGGCGATCTCGCCTAGCAGCGTTGCTTTCTTTACAAACTGCCCCTCTTCCACGTAAACGGCTTTTAGGATGCCGTCTGCCGCAGCGCCTACTTGTGTGGTTTCGGAAGCGCCCTCCACTCGCCCGGGAGAGGCAAATACGACTGGGCCAGGCGAGTTGTCCAATGGTGTTGCGTGCGCCTGCACTAGGTTCCTATTTCGCGAAGTCGCTAGAAAACCTGCGCCGGCAATTGCCAGCAATCCGACGAAAACGGCAATAAACCATCCGCCGCGGGCTTTTGAAGGCGTCTTTGCGTACTGCGAGTTCATACCACGCCGACCTCTTCTTCTACTCGTTGCACCCGGCCATCACAAAGAGTGATGGTGCGATCAGCGAATTTCTCCCATCGTGGATCGTGGCTGACCACGACAACGGTTCTTCGGTGTTTGTCAACCTGGCTTCGAAGAATCTGACAAATATTCCTTCCAGCCTCAGCGTCCAGGGAAGCCGTCGGCTCATCTGCTAGAAGAATAGGAGGATTCCCAGCAAGGGCCCTTGCAATCGCAACTCGCTGCTTTTCTCCGGGGCTGAGTTCGTTGGGCTCTTGATGAAGCTTGCCACCCAGGCCGAATTGCAATAAGAGATCGCGCGCCGCTTCCTCTCGTCGAGACGGGACTGCGTTGCGAATTTCGAAACCCAGCGCTACGTTGTCCAGCGCACTAAGGGAATGGAAAAGGCGGAAAGCCTGGAAAACGAAGCTGATCTTCTTTTGGCGAACGACTGTTCTCTCTGCTTCGCTGAGACGGTTGACAGCAACTCCATCCACGAAGACCGTTCCTTCGTCGGGCGACAGCAGGCACCCAAGCATGGACAACAACGTAGTCTTGCCGCTGCCTGAAGGGCCCATCACCAGGGAAAGAGTGCCTTGTTCGAATGTGAGAGAAACGTCGCGAAGAGCGCAGACACGGGCTTGCTCTAGTCCGAATGACACACTCGCGCCTTCCACTCCTAAGAAATGGTCAGGCACGGAACACTCTCCCAGGTTCAACAGTGAGTGCGCTGCGAACCGAGACAATGGACGCTAACGCGCACATGGCCAAGCTCGGCAGGACCATAGCGCCGGGCAACCACCAGGGCGCATAAATCCAGGAAATTAAAGACTTGGCATAATTGATGCTTGGAATGACAACCAGCAAGCCCAGCACGCTGCCAACCACGCCACAAATCAGGGCCTGAGCAAGGACGATGCGCGCCACGAGAGCTTGCGAGGCACCCAGGGCCTTCAAGGTCGCGTATTCTTCGATGTTTTCCATCGTGTTGGCATAAATCGTTTGAGACACGACCACGAGACCTATCAAGAATCCCAACAACGCGGCGGTCAGAATGGCTCCCCCCGCTCCGGTTTTAATGGTCCAGTAGATCTTTGACTTATGCGCAAACTCGTCTTGCGTGAGGACATCGACTTCGGGAAGTCTTTGCTTAAGGCTTTGCTGGACCTGGGAAAGGGGATATCCCTTGTCGAGTCGCAAGAGAACGTACATCGCTTGGTCGGGGCCGAAGTCCATATACCGGACAGCATTCCTGTACGAAGTGAACAGGAAAGGAACCCCAAGGAACGCCCCATAGCCATGGATTTCACGCTCAATGCTGGCACGGTGGCGATTTATCTCCACCTCTGCCGGCAGGGCGTCCACTTCAATCTGTTTACGGTCACTGACATCATAGAGAACCGCATCAGGAGACACTTGATCGGCAGACTCAGGCCTATTGGGAACAGGAAAGCGCCTCCCAACACTAGGGTCTGCGCCGACGAGGGCCACAACCTGTTGCTTTCCGACAGGCGTGCGGTAAACGGCAAACGCCATGCACACCCTACTGGTTTGCAAAACCCCTGGCACCCCAGCCGCCATCTCCCTCACACGGCTCTCCAAAGCCGTTCCAAACTCAAAAGCTTGCACTCCCCTTGCGGTAATCCAGATGTCAGTGTCACTGGCATCTATCAACCTGGACGCAGCCTGCAAAAAGCCAGCCAGGAGACTACCCTGAAAGACCATCAGGAATACTGCGAAAGACACACCGAGCACAGTCACGGAGAAGCGTCCGCGATCGTGCAAGATATTTTGCAGAGCGAGTTTCATCGGGTCCGTGCATGAACTATCTAGGCTGCTCGCACATTTGCCAGCTCGGCTCTCCCTCTAGCAAAGCTGTCGTATTTTCGGCTGACAACGGTTTGGAGAAGTAATATCCCTGCGCGTACTTGCAATGCAGCTGTCTGAGCAAGGCGATCTGCTCAAAAGTTTCGACTCCCTCTGCAATCACGTCCAAATGGAGATTGTTGGCCATTGGCAGAATCGTCTTGGCAATCTCCATGCCTTCCCCGTTGTTACGAACGTCGCGAATAAAAGAACGGTCTATCTTGAGAGTGTCGAGAGGAAAGCGGTGCAGGTAGCTCAACGAAGAATAGCCTGTGCCAAAATCATCGATGGCAAGGCGAATTCCGACGGACTTCATCTGCCGCAACATTTCGACAGCTGCCGAGGGATCCGCCATAACCGCGCTCTCCGTGATCTCTAACTTCAACGCGTCCGGAGCCAACGCCAATTCATGAAGCAGTTTCCGAATGTCCGCAACCAGGTTCGGCTGGAGGAATTGCTTCGCAGACAGGTTTACGCTGATGATTAGATCGTTATGGCTATTTGGACCCGTTCTCCAATCGCTCATCTGGCGGCAGGCTTCCTTCAGATTCCACCAGCCCAACTCTCGGATCAGACCGGTTTCCTCGGCCACAAGAATGAATTCTTCAGGGCCAATGAGCCCCCGCGTCGGATGCTGCCAACGGAGTAGCGCCTCGAAGCCGACAATTTGCCCGGAATCCAAAGACACGATCGGTTGATAGAAATTTCGAAATTCCTCACGTTCCAGAGCGCCGCGCAGATCGGTCTCCAATTGCAAACGAGCCATCACACTCGCGCGCATGTCCGCATCGAAAACTTCAAAGCGCGCCTTGCCGAGAGATTTGGCGCGATACATAGCGGTGTCGGCGTCGCGAAGCATGTCCTCAGGCTGTTCATAGGCAGAATTGCTCAAAGCAATTCCGATGCTGACCGACGTGAATACTTCTTTCCCGCCCAAGACGAAAGGGGGAGCCAATGCTTTCATCAATCGCTCTGCGGCGGTTTTGGCATCGTTCGGATCCTTGAGATCATCCAAAAGCACCGTGAATTCATCACCGCCGAGACGCGCCACTGTAAACGATTCTCCAAGCCGAGCCAGCGTGTCAGTGGAACGCAAGCATTTCTCCAGACGATTAGCCACCCCAAGCAGGAGCTGGTCCCCGATCAGATGGCCCAGGCTGTCGTTAATCATCTTGAAGCCGTCAAGATCCAAAAAGAGAATCGCGAACAAAATGTCTTTGCGCCGTTTCGCATGTTTGATGAGTCGGCCAAGTCGATCTGTAAATAGCAGCCGATTAGGCAAGCCGGTCAGCGGGTCGGAAACCTTTCGCTCGGTGATATCGGTCTGCGAGCCTGCCATTCGCAAAGTTCTTCCGGAATCGTCGAATACCGCGAGTCCCCTACTCAACATCCACCGAAATGTGCCGTCTTTGTGGAGCATCCGGTGCTCACTCTCAAAGTGAGGCGTCGAGCCACTGCGATGTGCGGTTATCTCATCTTGGACCCTATTGCGATCCGCGTCATGAATGCGACTGAACCATTCTCCAGGAGTGTCGCCGATCTCGTTCTCCTGCCAGCCAAGCATCGCTTTCCAGCGTGGGGAGAAATAGATACGCCCAGTTTGAATATTCCAATCCCAAAGACCATCGTTGGCTCCGCGAGCCGCCAAAGCGTAGCGCTCTTCACTCTCTTGTAATGCTTCTTGCGCACGTTTGTGCGACAACTGGGTCCCAATGCGCGCAAGGGCAACAGGAAGGTCGACCGGCTTTGTCAGGTAGTCGTTTGCCCCCAAATTCAGTGCTTTGACGATGTCCTCACTCTGATTCTTCGCGGTTACCATGATGATCGGAAGTTGTATTGGTGAGTGGGTTTCGCGCAGAGTCTTGAGCGCATCGAGGCCGCTGATTTCCGGCATCTCGATGTCCAAAAGGATCAGATCTACATCGTTTTGTTTGACTCGTTGCATCAGCTGGCGTGCGTTTTCGACAACGTCAACGAGATAGCCGCTCCGCGTCAACCGACGGGCAAGCATGTCTCGATTCATTTCGTTGTCGTCAACAATTAGCAAGCTGCTCTGCTTCGAACTCATGACAGTTTCCTCACGACCAGCAAGTTCTCAATCTTTTCGCTAAGACGTCCAAACTCCACTGGCTTGGTATCGTAATCATCGCATCCGGCCTCGAATGCCTTTTCGCGGTCGCTGACCAAAGCGTGGGCCGTTAGCACGATGATAGGGATATGGCGAGTGTTTCCATTGGCCTTAAGAAGACGGGTTACTTCCCAACCATCCATAACCGGGAGGCTCAGATCCATGAGAATGAGATCGGGTCTTTCCGAACGCGCGAGCAAATATCCTTGCCTGCCGTCTTGCGCCACTACAACTCGATGACCCTTCCGCTCCAGGCGCCTGGATAACATGTCCCGGTTCATTTCATTGTCTTCCACCAGCAAGATCTTCGGCATGGCTTAGTGTCTCCTCGGCCCTACGGCTTCGGGCTTTCGCGAGTTTTTCTGGCCTTTAGAAGACCAGTTGGCTGGGAGTGCACTGGTTTTTGCAGCTGTCGAAAAGCGGCTAGCACGGTGTTTTTCAATGAGAGTCACAAGGCGTTCGCGGTCGACTGGCTTAATCAAATAACTCGAAGCACCCAAATCCCGCCCCATTGCTTCGTTGTCCACTATGGTGACCATGATGACGGGTATTTCCGCCAAGTCGGAATCCGCTTTGAGCTTGTTCAGCACTGTCCAGCCATCCCAATCCGGCATGATGACGTCGAGCGTGATCACCAGCGGGTGAAGTTGCTTTGCAAGGAGCAGTCCTTCCTCTCCGCTTGCGGCGGCTACTACACGGAATCCCATCTTCGTCAGGGAGCGGGACATCAGATCGCGAACCGCCAAGTCGTCATCAATGACCAGAATGGTGTCGGCATCCGGTGTTGCCTCTGGCGCTGCTTCCGAACTGACCTTTTCAACGTACCGAGCACTTTCGACTTGCTCTGTAGTTGCTTGAACCGGGAGGTGCACGGTGAAGACGGCTCCTTGACCGGGCGCGCTTTCAACGGTGATCCGTCCCTTCATTAGCTGAACAAATCGGTGGCTGATGGCAAGTCCCAACCCCGTCCCGCCGTACTTTCGAGCAATCGAGATATCCGCCTGCGCGAATTCCTGAAAGAGATTTTCCTGTTGCTCGGCTGAAATCCCGATGCCCGTATCTCCGACACGGAATCGAATCCAGTCCTGCCCGGCAGAGCGGAGGCGGTCTACGTCCAGGGAAATGGTGCCACGATCTGTAAATTTGCAGGCGTTGCTTAAGAGGTTTAGCAGAATTTGCCGGACCTTCGTAACGTCCGCGCGCATCGTGCCGATGTGCTCTGGCATGCGGAGCTGAAATTCATTTGCATTTTTTGCGATAGCCGGCTTAAGTGTCGTGACCATTTCCTCGATCATCGATGCGATCTCAAATGCTTCGATGTTCAATTGCATCTTCCCGGCTTCAATTTTCGAGAGGTCAAGCACATCATTGATCAGAGCTAGTAAGTGTTTGCCAGCAGCCTGAATCTTTTGCAGGTCCAGGACATTCGATATCTTTCCCGAATCCTGCATTTCCTCTTCCAGCATTTCGCTGTACCCGATGATTGCGTTAAGCGGCGTGCGCAGTTCGTGACTCATATTTGCAAGGAACGCGCTTTTTGCACGGCTAGCCTGTTCGGCAGCTTGTTTTGCGGTTAGTAACTCCTCCTGAGTACGCTTGCGATGGACAATCTCGACTTCCAATTCGTGCGTGCTTGTCTGAAGTTCGTTATTGGCACGCTGCAACGCCGTATCTCGAAGCTGGATCTCAGAGAGCATGGTGTTGAAACCGTCGATGAGCCTTCCGATTTCGTCGCCATAGAATCTTGTGGCCCGAATCTCGTAGTTTTTGTTGGAGGAAACGGTCCGCATGGTGTCCTCCAAATGCAAAATGGGCTTTGAGATCAGTTTCTGCAGCTTGGAGGAGAGAAGTAACGCAAGCGAACCGCAGATCAAAACGACGATGACGATGATTCCCGTGTACCGTTTAGCTCGGATATTCCATTGACGCATGTCGGAAAGCAGGTACAACGTTCCGACTCGCTCGCCGTTCATAGTCACTTGCTGAAACACTTGCAGGTAGCCACCCTCAAAGCGATAGGTGCTTTCCTGGGAGCGCAAAGGAAGTGACGAAGGAAGGCTTTTGTTGGCTTGGAAGTAGTGAGCGAAGATCTTTCCTTTGGGACTGTACAGCGCGGCCGCCACGACATCTTCCTTGGCCTTGAGCGCTGATAAGGTCGCGGTCGCAGCAGCCTCGTCTTTGAAAGCCATCGCGGCTCCGCTGTTGAATCCGATAATCTCAGCCTGGGTCATCAAATCCTGGCTGAGCTGGCGGCGGAATGACATCAGGTCATAAATTAGGAAGCTCACCGAGGACAGGATTAGGGCCACGCTGCTGGTCAGCATGATGATCAGCATGAGTTTCCGCTTGATCGAGAGGTTCTGGAGGTTCACTCTGACCTCTTTGCTTCGGCGGATTGTGGAACGATTCTCGCTAACGCGAGCAGCCTGGAGCTGATATTTAAGTTTGCTTGTTTTGAGGCTTCGATGTTCACCTCGAAGCGAACTCTATTGCCTTCGAGGGTGAGGTTGATAATGCCGCCGCGGGTGGCAAAGCCCGGCATTTCTCCGATTGTCAGGATAGGCATGCCCTTGGTGCTTTGAATTACTTCGTCAAGATGAGCGGCTTCCGACGAACTCACAAACAAAATGTTGCAGTCTTTGACCGACGCTCCCCTCTTCAAGCGTTTTACGATCAAGCTCCGCCCCTCGAGCTTTTTGTTCTGAATGACGCGATCGATGATCCCCCCGAAGGGATCTGTCCCAAGAATGCCAATGACGATCGGAGAGTCCGCCTGCAAGAAAGCAGTCGAGGGCCACTGAACCAACTGGGCAAAGTTATAAATGAAGCCGGCTTTGATTAAATACTCGGATGAGTCAGGGGAATCGGAAGACTGAGCGTTGGCCCCCACGGCCAAGCTCAGGCAGAGCAGCACTGCGATCATGAATCGCGAATATTTCATCAAAGCCTTAACCGTATCGCAGTAAAGTCTTCAAGAGTCGTTCCGCACAACCGCTGGACTAGCAACCTAGAATTTCCAGGCAATTCGACCGCTTACGCTTCGACGAACTTCAGTCGGCGTTGTGTTAATAAACTCCGGTATAAACTCAAGGTGCCGGCTATTCAGCAGATCCTGGCCGACCAACGAGAGCTCAAGATGTGTGCCTGGCCGCCACCCGAGATGGAAATCCAGGGAGTAGTAGCTGGGAATATTCAGGCTGGGCAGTCTATCCACGTATCGAAGGCTTATGTCTTGCTCAAAATGCTTTGGCAGGTCAACTAAGGATCCCAAATAGAATTGATGGCGCGGGCTTTGTCCGCTGGGATTGTCGGCCGTGGGGTCCAGGCTATTCTTGTTTTTGCCGATATCCATCTGCAGGTAGCTGTAGGAACCAAGCAGCCGCCAACGAGGTCGGACCTTCCACTCCGCGAAAGGCTCTATGCCGTAAGTTCCACCGCTCATTTTGTTGCTGGCAACAAAAGGCTGAACAATATCAGTGGGAACCGGGCTGCCTTCCACAAAGGGTTGGCCAGGCTCTGCAGAACGAAGATTCGTGTAGTTGTTATAGAAGGCGGCTATATCCAGCGACAGAGACTTTGTGGCCTGAACGCGGTAACCCACCTCATAGGCAACAAGGTCTTCAGACTTGAACTGTCGGCTGCCAAAGATCGCCGCTACGACTGGGAAAGGCGTGGGATTTGGCGGATTGACGGACCCTGGCGGAACTACGGCCTCGTTGAGACGGAGGCCCTCTTCGGTCAAGGCAGGCGTTCTAACGGCGCGTGAGACAGCGGCCCAGACGGATTGATCCTTGCTGATGTTCCCCAAGAACCTGACGTTGGGTTGCCATTCGAAGCCTGTGAAGTCGTTGTGCTCAAATTTGGAGCCAAAGGTTACTCGAAGCTTTCGGTCAAACAGACTAATTTCGTCCTGCAGGAAAGAGCTGAATTGATTCAGCTTGCTGTGGCTCGGTTGGAGCGAGACGGTGGAGCTTGAACCGTTGGAATCCTGTATCGACCGATAGCCCAGACCCCAAACGAGTTCCTGGGATTCACCGACATGGATGTCGTGCTGAAAATCTATGTCGTAGACATTTTCGTGGTCTGTGAACAGCGAATTGTCCACAACATTTGTATTGTCGAAATACACTTGCAAGGAGGTGGAAGACCTCGAAAAGGAATGATTCCAGCGCCCCAGGACGTTTCCTCCTTGATAGTCGCCGTCATTTGGAAACGTGCTCGAATAGGGCGGATTTAGCGATGGAATCGTAAGAGTCTCGTTGTAATTGCTGTGATAGAGATCTCCTTGCAACGTGAACGAGTTCGGCTTCGAAGGTTGAACGTCTACTCGGAATCCGCCGCGAACAGCATCCCATCCGTCGTGAGCGGTCTTGCCGGTGGCATCAATGGAAGGCTGCCAATCGAAATACTTTGTATAGATCCTGTAGTAGGCGGATGGACCGAGTTTCCCACCATAACGAACACTTTCGGCTGTCCTTTCTTCCGTTCCCACCTCCGCGGTTACAATGCCGGACTGCGTTGCTTGCGCTGGTTTCGTTATAATGTTGATAACGCCGTCAACCGCATTGGCGCCCCACAAGGTAGCGCCCGGGCCCCGGATCACTTCAATTCGATCCACGTCTTCCAGCATTACGTCCTGAATGTTCCAATACACACCAGAAAACAGTGGTGTATAAACACTTCGTCCATCGATGAGCACTAGCAGCTTGTTATCGAATCGGCCGTTAAATCCACGCGAACCGATGGCCCATTTATTTTCATCGATTCGAGCCACTTCCAATCCGGGAACCATCCGCAAGGCTTGCGGAACGCTGGCTGCGCCCGAGCGTCGGATGTCTTCCTGAGTGATCACAAAGACGGCCGCCGCGGCATCTGCCACCCTTTGCGTTCGCTTGGAAACCGACGTGACCTCCATACTCATGAGATCTTCGATACTCATGCGGGAGATGTCGGGCACTCCTTGCGGACTTTGGGCGGACGCGTTGCCGCCGACGAAGAGCCCGAGGAGCATGAGCGATAGGATCCGCCCCGTGGCGGTAAGGGAACCGTTGTGTTGGTTGCGTATCGGCAACATATTTAGCTACCTTTCTCCAAGAAATCGCCGGTGAGATGGCTGGTTGATCCCCAACTCCGCCCTTCCCGTCCATGGGAGAGCAAGAGCCCTTCCCTTGAAAACCCTGGTTGATTCTCTGCGTTCCTCATTGCCGTCTCCGTGTCATTGCTCAAACGTGCGCCGCCTCGCGTCTTGCCGCCGATCTGATCAGTTGGGTTTATTGCGCTTTCACCCCTGTGACCGTGAATTGTATGGAGTAGGTGAGCGTGTCAGGCCTGCAGAGATATTCGAGGAACCTCTGTATGTGCTCCTCTGCCTCCGCCTTACTTCCGAAGGCCTTTGCCATTTGGGCCTTTGCAATATCCAGCTTCAATTCCCACTGCCGCAGAATGTTCGGCTCAATTGCTCCCGCGATTAAGTGATAGCACTCGACTTGCACGGCCAGATTCTTCAAACCGGCTTTCTGCGCAAGCCAAAAAAGTTTGCGCCCGACAAATGGGTCAAAGCCCGACGCCGCAAGAGCGGTCACGACCTTTTCAACCGCTTGCTGCACCACGGCATCTTCCGGGTAATGCCACAACAGCTGTCCGTCCAAATCCTGGAGCAGAACCGTCCCGCCTCGCTTGCACACGCGCACCATCTCAGCAACAGCTTCCTCTTTTTTCCGAACGTACTGGAGCAGCATTCGTGAATACACAAAGTCGAAGCTGTCCGAAGGGAACGGCATTGCTTGTGCGTCACCACGCACAAACTTCAGGCGAAGGTTTTCACGATTTCTCTGAGTCGCTTCCTGCACCCGATCTGCACTGATGTCGATCCCTGTCGCGCGGATGGTCGGATGCAAGTCCGAAACTTCATTCAGCATGACCCCCGGCCCACACCCGACCGAAAGCACGTCCGCTCCTGGACGGATTCGATGAGCCAGGTACTTCTGGACCCAAGCCACCGGATCGACCTTTGCCTCCAAACGCGCGGCCTCCCTCGGGTCCTCCATGATGTAATCAATTGTGATGGCTCTTTTCATCGTGTATCCCTAAAATGCGACCGCGTGGTCCACCGCATGCCTTTCCAAGCGCATGACCATCTTGGAATAGAACCCATCAATGTGACGGTAGAAGCGAAGATTTCCATCCTTCAGCCAAATGCCCTGGCAATAGTCCCGCAGATACTCCGCCCCAAGCTGGATAAGGACGATTGAAGCGATTGAGTCGGCGATGACGGGAATCGCATCCAGTTCGAAGTCTTCATATGCCGCCAAAGACGCCCTCAGCAGGCCGACGACGACGTCTGGCGCGTCGGATTCCGCAAGCTTGGGATGAAGGAGTAAGTCGCAGCGATTCTCGAGATAGCTGAAATTCGCTCCCAATGGCCCGCGATAGGCGATTGCCGCCCCGATCGGTTCGTTCTTGCCGTCAGGATACGCCAGCCACACTTGCCGAGTACGCCGGAGGCCTACACTTCGATAAAGTTCATCCACTGCTTTTAGCTCGACGTCGGCCTCAAGTTCTTCCGCAGCGACGTAGACCTGTCCGCGATTCACGCGAGCGATTTCGCACAGAGCAGCTTTGTGCGAAGGATCATAAGGCACAACGCGAATTGCGGTCGGCGGCAGCGATAGCTTGCGCGATAAGGCGAAATACATGTGTTGTTGAACGGAGGAAGAAGAGGCGCCGATCGTTTGTGGCATGGACCCAAAAACTCTGGAAGGAAACCGATTGTCGGGGCGAAACCAGTTCTGATACGACTGGTCAACCCCTCTCAGAATGCTTGCGGCCGTTCCCGCCAGCATCACCGCGCGCGAGCCCAGAGGGTTGTTCTCAGAAACCAGGTGCTGCGACATCCAGCCATGAAGTGTGGTTCGCCAAACGGCAATCGAGGCGCGTCCGCTCTTTTCATTCCCCGCGCTGATGACATAAAGCAGCGATTCACCTCCACGGAGCATCCGGCGCCAGTTTTCTCTCACTTGTCCGAGGTGCGGAGTGAGGCGGGCAGCCTTCCCCGGATAAAGGAAGCCGGTCCTCTCGTACAGAGCGAAGAGCTGATTGATGGAAAGGGCGTTCACCTCGACGCCATAAGAGGTATGAACCTCAGATAGTCGAGGCAAACTCTTCAGCGTTTTTTGATCAAGCGCATCCAAAGCCATTGGGCCTCCACGAAAGTCGCACCCTTCCCTGCGCGCCCATGTCAAGACAGCCGATTCCCCGGTTGCGAGATTACGTTTAGTTATAGGGGAGTAGTTCGCGCGCAAAAATGGAGTTTTCGTACTGTTTCGGAACAGGGGCTTCCCGCAGCCTAATAACGGGTAGTAGTAGTATCTAATAGGTACATAGGAGAGAAATCAAATTTGCGCGGCCGCGCTTTTTGGCTGCCAACTCAACTGCAAGACCTGTAAGTGGTTATGGATGGAAATAGCCTGCGCGAGGCTCTCCGAAGCAACAAAGACCGACCTAAACTAACGTTCTATTTTGGTAGTACTTTTCGAGTGCCCTAAAGCTAAACATCTAGTCGAAAGCCATTTGGCCAAAATAGGAACTTGGTCGAGATCCAAGCAAGAGTCTGGATCCATTTAAGGTCCAAAAAAGTCGTGTCAATGGGTTCCTTGGGATTCCGCTGCAGGGTTTTCAGTGCCGCTCAGTATCACTGAGTTCGAGCGAAATGCAACCCTGTCACGGCAGAGGCCGCTAGGCTTGAAATGCAAAATATCCTTGCTGGCGAATCACGCATCGTGCTACCGTGCGCGTTAAATACAGCCTTTCTGCGCGAGCGGCGAGAAAATCAGGTTCGCATTCCTTCCTCCGAAATTCGCCGCGGGGTGAGAGAAATTGGTAGGGTCCTTTTCAACAGATTTGGTGCCCGTCCCGGACCGCCTGGAGGCATGGCGATGGAATGCGCAGCAAATCTGCGGGGACTGCCGGTTCCAGTTTCCCAAGCGATACTCGTTTCATGGCTCAATTGAAGCCCGGCGCGTGGCCGGGCTGGAGCTAACGCTCTTTTCCTCAAGCCCAGTCGCATTCCGGAAGTCTCCTATGGCCAGCCTGAACTCTGAGAGTCGGGCGTGCATCGTAATCACGCAGCTCGCAGGTATCCGGCGTTACCAGCAAGATGGAAAAGTGGCCGTTCTGAAACGCGGCGACACGACGCTAATCGATTCAGGGCGCTGTTGGAATTCGGAATGCGAAGGGGACTGCGCCAGACTTTACTTGCGCGTGCCGTACTTCGTGATGGAAGACCGGTTGAGACTTAAGCCGATCCCGATCGCACAGCGAATCTCGGGGACGTCGGGACTTGGAACGATGCTCTTCGGCTTGGCCACGTCGCTTTATCGACAAGCTGAGGATCTGAATTCAGAGGAAGGGGCCGCGGCGGTCGGGGCCTACTTCAGGATTCTGTCGGCATGCGTCGGTGAATGGGAAAAAGGGCGAATTGACCGAACGCGCGCGGAAGTCGTGTGGGCGCGCATCGCTTCGTACATCGAGACGCACCTGGCTGAAACCGATCTGGGTCCGGCAACGATCGCGGCGGCGATGGGGATTTCCGTCCGGCACGTACACCGTGTTTTTTCGAGCCGGGGATGCACGGTGGCAGACTGGATCCGCGAGCGGCGCTTGCGGCAATGCCGCAGCGACCTTTCCGATCCGCGGCTGACACAAAGGAGCATTACGGAGATCGCATTCTTCTGGGGCTTCAATGATTCCGCGCACTTCAGCCGGAGGTTCAAGAAGCAATTTGGAGTTTGCCCTCGCGTGTACCGTTCGCATTCGTGGAGCAGGCCGGAGGGCGTGAATTATTCGATCGATGGCGACCATTTCCACAACGAGCCAAAGCCCCGCTACCTCCAGACCGGTTGAACCCTGGTTCAACTTAGATTCCCAATAAATGCGACAGGGCGAAAAACGATTATGAGGAACTCTCGCGCGGGGGCGCCGGAGTTTCAGCACGCGCAACGTTTTCGTCGGAGTGAATGCCGCCTTTTCTTGCAGGGATACTAATCAACATTCCCAAGGATGCCCAAATAGCAAGCGCGAACCACTCATAGCGCGAGAAATGCCCGGGAACGACAGGCAAGACTTTTACGAGAATCATCAGCCCGGTGACCAAGAGGCCAAACACGGCGGCGGCGCGTCCCGCGAAGTCCGGCTTCATGCAGTAGTAGGAAGCGCAGGCAGACATCCAGCCAAGCGCACAGGCGACGGCACCGACTTCGAGAATTGGCACGAGGCCAGCTTCGCCAAGAAAAATCGCGACCGCTGTAGCCAGACCAACCATGAAAATGGCGGAAGCGGGAGTCTGATTCACGACGTGAACTCGTCCCATCTGCGGAAGAAGAAGCTGGCGGCGCCCCATGGCAAACAATAAACGAGAGGAAGCAACCATGTTGCTGTTGAAGGCTTGCAAGAGCGCAACGAGAGCGGAGGCGAGAACCAAGTTAACGATCCAGTGCGCATGCAGAGCACGTTCGAACGCGATCGCAGTGGGGAATTGGAGGTTGCTGTTGAGGCTTTGCCACGGAGCCACGTAAGAGACTGCCGAAATCACGACCCAGAAAAACGTTAGCCCGGCAATGATCGTCAGGATGATGGCAACGGAAAAGTTCTCGCCATGGAAATCGGGACTGGCTTCCTCCACGCATTTCACGACGCATTCAAATCCCGATAGGAGCCAGGGAACGACTTGCCAAACCAGCAAGATGGAAAGGACAGGCGCGTGGCTGAATAGGGGATGAAAATTGGATGAAGAACCATGTGTCGCTCCGGCGAGACCAAAGAGAGCGACCAGGGTAAGAAACGTAAAGGTGGTGAACTTCAGAAATCGCGTGCTGGCCCGAATTCCACGGTAATTCAACCAGGTGAAGAAAATGGTGATGGCCAGCCCCAGGACCACGTGAGGGAAGTAAACGGTGTAGCCGCCTAGGCGATAGAGCGCGATGGTATTGAGCGAGGGAAAAAGGTAGCCGGTGATTCGGCCTGCGGCCAGCGCTTCGAACGGACACGTGAGGAAGTATCCGAGGAACAACATCCAGCCGGTGATGAAGCTGACGGATTTGGGAAAGAAGCGAGCCGTGTAGGCCACTTCACCGCCAGCATCTGGCATGGCCACGACCAACCTGCCGTAGACATAGCCGATAGGGAGAAGCATCAGCGCGCCGGCAGTGAAACCCAGAATCGCGCCGAGGGGCCCGCCGCGGTGCAAAATGTCGTCCATGACGACAAGCCAGGCGGTGCCCACCATGGCGCCGAAACCCAGCGCGAAGTAATCGACCAGGCGAAGCTTGCGAGCCAGAGCGGTCATAAAGAGCTACAACAGCGCGGAATACCTGTAGAAGTCAAGGCGCGCAAGCGGTGGTGCGGTCTTGCAGGATTGGCCTCGGGCGGTGAGGGCTGGTTCACCGCCCGAAGCTGGCTGGGCTGAGCCATTAAAACTCGTAACGCAGTGCGAATTGCATGACGCGTGGTGAGGTGAGCAAGCCGGCGTAATCCCCGAAAGCAGTTGGCACCTGCGTCAGAGTGGGAACCCCGCTGTCCCCCAAGCCGTTGGTAAGGCCTGTCGCGCCACTTGGATAGACATTAAATCGCTTTAGATTCGGCACGTTGTACACATCCCACCGAAATTGCACTGCGTGACCTTCGCGCACCTTCCAAGTCTTGCTAAGGTTCATGTCCCAACTGGCGTAGCCCTGGCCCCGCAGGACATTCCGCGAGCCACTCTGACCCGGAAAAGGATGAACGAAGTCTCCAAGGGCGGCAGTGGGGCTGGCGAACGCGCTCACGGTACCGTCCGGCTGTTTGAACGCGCCCGTCTTTGGAAAAGCGATGAGCTGTCCGCTTCCCTGCTCGTCCCAATCTGTAGCCCAAAACTGGCCGTTATCCACGGTAAAGGGGAATCCCGTGGTCCACCTGGCCACACCGGTGACTTCCCATCCCCCGATAAACGCATCAGCAACTCCGCTCGCGTTTCGGCCAAACGAGCGGCCCTTACCGAATGGGAGTTCCACTCTCCAGTTGGTGTTTATCTGATGCGTGATATCGAAATCGGACACGGCGCGGACTTCCTTCGGCGAAAATGCATTCACCAGGCGGCTCCCTGGCGCCCCGATGTTTGCGGTGGAGCTAAACCCAAGTCGTGTGGCGCCGGATGTGAAATCAATGGACTTGGAGTAGGTGTAGTTCAGGTCGAACTGAACACCATGGCGGAACTGCTTTCTTAAGTTAGTTTGCAAGGCGTTGTAGTTGGACCTGCCGATCGAGCTCCAGGCATAACTTGTTGTCAACTGCTGATTGAGGATCTCTCCGGTCTTCCCGTTGATGAAATAACTGTTTCCTGAGGTGTCCTTCAGGAGGCCGAAAAGGTCGATGTTGCCGATGCCCACGACCTCATCACCCACAAAGGCCCCCGAAGTCACATAGAGGGCGTAAGCGGCCTGTGCAATTTCGGTGGTTGTTGCCCCGGTGGGCAATTGATACGTCGTTCCGGGCGCGGGCGATGTACCGGGTGTAGCTTGAAGCAGATTGTTCCAATAGGCGAAGGTTGGTCCAAGGGCCTGGTCGAACTGAGGTCCGGTCAGTTGGAGCGGAGCGAGAGGACCGAGCGGACCATTGTTCGGATTTTGCGCCAACTTGGAAATGGCCGTACCTGCTTTGTAGTAGTCGATTCCGGACTTCGGATCAACAAGATCGAGCGGCTGCATTAAGTCGCGTTGCGTAAGCAGCCGCCGGCCCAAGCGCCCCACGTAAGACACTTGCAGTGAAAATCCGTCTGGCAATTCACGACCCACGGAAAAATCAAAAGCGTATGCATGGGGCGTCTTGAGGGACTGGTCGATTCCCCACGTGATGGCTTCGCCAAAAGTGTTTGGAGTCTGGGGAAAAGTAATCTGTGTAGTAGCTGGCGTGTAATAAGGTATGGTGCCAGGCTGATTAGTGGGAGGGAGCGTGTTCAGACCCGTGATCCGGGCCACCGTACCGGCGGTGTCTACGCAACAAGGATTCGTCGTAGTAGAGGACAATCCGCCGGGCGCGTTGGCGTCGAAAGTGTTGAGCAACTGCATACCAGCGCGGTCGTACACTCTGCTGAAGCCGGCTCGGATGACGGTCTTGTCGCCGTCTCCGAAAAGAGTTCTCAGCCAACCGTCTCGGAAACGCGGTGAGTAGGCGATAGAAAGGCGTGGAGAGAAATCTGACTTTTCAAATTGATAAAATCCAGGCGCGTGGTTTACGGGTCCTCCGAGGCCGAAAGCGACTAGCGGAGCATCGGCATAGCCCAAACCTTTCTGCATGTTCTGGAGATTTTGATTGAAATATTTTCCCAGGTCGAATCTGCCGGACGGACACGAGTTCGTCAAACCGGCCCCGTTAGAGTCAACCCCGTTGCAGAGGGTAGTTGCCTGGAGACCGTTCACTTCCCAGGGCGGCGGGAATAGCGACCAGCGCACGCCGTAGGTCAATGTAAGGTTTGGCTTGATCCTCCAAGAGTCCTGTCCATAGAGCTCGTACCAATCGAGGCCCCAGTTCCGCTTTACGGGATCACCCGGGTTCAAAGGGCGGCCTTGCCGATCGAAGTTATTGTTTGTGTCCACGAGCGAAACCATGCCAAGCAGGCCGAGCATGGGAAAGTCATATGCCGTCGTGGAGGCGGGTTCTGGGAACCCACCATAGCAGGGATCCAGCGGGCTTCCGACTCCCGCCGGGCAACCTGGACCTGCCGTATTGGCGAATGCAACGGGGGCCATCCAGAATGTTTGCCCTTTCCCAACGCTAAACGAATGTTGGAAGCTGACGCGTGGATCGCGCACAAACCCGATATTGGTGCCAAATTGAAAAGTATGCGTGCCCTTGCTCCAGGAGAGATCATCGAGCAAGTTGTGAACCGGAACCTGGAACCAATGGCTGTAATTGATGCCCTGGTCGAGGCCAGCGAAAGTGTTCCAAGGCAGATTTGTGTTCCCGATAAAAGCCGTGCTTTGCCGCGTGAAGCCCCAGTGAAACGTATTGGCCAGAGTTGGGCTGAGGACCGCAGTGTATCCGAGAGCAAACCCTTTGCTGTGGTCCAACACCGTCTGCTGGGGCGGCGACCCTGGCAAGAATGGCTCTTGGGGATTGGACAAATTTTGCAGGTTGCCGCGCCAAAATAACGTATGCTTCGCATTCCCGGTGAGGTGGTAATCAATACGCGCGATGACGGCGTTGTTATCCAAGCTGAATGGCGCCCGGAATCGGAAGCCGTCGTAGTTGAGTCCGTCGCCTACGGAAGGATCGTTCGGGGTGAATTTGCCGTACGTTTGATTGAAATAGTTCACCATGACCGAGTTGGTGGTGATTGGGATATGAAGAGGGTCGAGCTTATTAGTGATATCTTGTGGTGAAATTCCAAGATTGCCCGGCGCGACCGTATATGACGTACCACTGAGGCCCACGACGCTGCCCCCGGGGCATGCGGTTGGGTCCGCACATACATACTGAATCACGCCATCGCGAAGCGAGGCGGTAGGTATGCTTCGCAGCTGAGGATGCTCTTCGCGTTGGCGCGTCCCTTCATAGTTGACGAAGAAAAACAGACGGTCTTTCTGGATGGGACCACCGACGGCTCCTCCAAAGACATTTCGAACGAGCTTGAGTGGCTTATTCGGCAGGCCGATCCTATTTTCGGCTACCTGCTCAAGGTAATCGTTGGCGCTCGTCGCGGTATTGCGGTTGTATTCGTAAAGCGAGCCGTGAAAATTATCTGTGCCGCTCTTGGTAATCAACGCGACTTGCGCGCCCGAGCCTTCTCCCTGATCGGCGCCGTAATTCGTTGTGGTGGTCCGGAATTCCTGCACGGAGTCCTGGGTAATCGGCAAGACGGAGGTGAAGGCATAACCGCTGGATTGGTCGTTGACGTCTACGCCATCGAGCGTAATGTTGCTCTGGTCGCTGCGCGCTCCATTCACTGCCCCGCTGCGCGTGTCCTGATCCTTATAATTAACTGACTGCAAATCGGAACGATTGCCCGTATAAGCGACGCCAGCCTGCAGGCTCAACAACTCCGGGACATTGCGCCCGTCCAGCGGAATCTCCTTCACTTGCGTTTCGTCAAAGGAATTCCCCAAAGATGCATCCACCATGTTCAACGCAGGCGCTTCCCCGGTTACGGTAATCACTTGGGAGCCGCCACCCACTTTGAGTTGCACGTTCACCGTTGCTGGTGTGCTTACCAGCAGCTGTAAACCGGTTTGCTCGTAACTTGCAAAACCCTTTGCGTTCACCCGCAGCGCGTAGGTTCCGGGGGAGATAAACGGGAAATGATATTCGCCCTGGGCGTCGCTGACAGCAGACCGCTCCGTTTTAGACTCCGTGTTCACGAGAGTGACAGCGGCGCCAGCGATTGCCCCGCCACTTTGATCCGTGACGGTCCCTTGCAAGGATGTCGAGGAAGTCTGCGCGAGTGTGAAGGAAGCAAGGATTAAACAGGGCACCAGCAATGACAATGCGAAGCGCTGCAGGCGGTTCATAACGTACCTCCATCCCGGGCATTCTCGGAGCCGCTCCGCACCCTCATGAGTCGCACGAAGGCTCTTGGAGCTTCGATAGAAGACCGGGTCATGAAATGCAGATTGTCAGTGATTCATTCGGCCGCGAGGCCGACATCCCTTAAGAGAGACTATAACGACGAGGTTCCGATGACTTGTCTGAGAGTGACATAAACTTGTCTCTGGGTGACTTGCCGACCTTACTTCAGATAGCCCCAGTTGTGCAGCTTGTCAGAATCTTCTGCCCAGCGGTCGCCGATGTCCGTGCGGTAATACATGTTGGGAATGAGGATGTTCTTGATGCGGCCATAAACCTGGGCTTGCGCTTGCTTCATGGTTTGGCCGGTGCCAACGACGGCTAGCACCACGCCCGAGGTGCCCGCGATGAGCCACTGGCCGTTCACTTGTTTCACGTCTTCGATATGCACTTGGTCGGGCGTGCCGCGCTTAAAAACGATGGCGTTGTTCTTGGAGAAGGACTCAAACGTCGGTTCATCGTCGAAGGGAAACGGCGGCACAACGATACGCACACCGATCTGGAAGCCGCTGCGTGTGCGCCATTTAGGCTCGCAGCCGTTTGCCAGCTCCCAGAACAAATCGCTGATGGGTGTCAGGATGCCTTCCTGCTGAATGAAGATCGTGGGATAGCCAAAACGCGAGGTGAACTCGAGCGGGTAAATGCCGTTGTTGTTGACGATGCAGTTCAAGTCGATGTAGCCGACGTAGCCTTCTTCCGCAAGCTTGGGCTCCATCTTGAGCAGCGTGCGCGCGAAGAGTGCGTTGGGCTCGCTCCAAAACATGGACGTGCCCATTTCGCCGGTGGGAGGACCCACTTCGCCGGGAAAAAGCTTCTTGTGCTCGAAATTGATGTTGATAGGAGTAATGAATTTTTTTCCGTTGAAAAACGCGCCGACCGCCACCTCGACGCCATTGATGCGCCGCTGTAACTGGAAAACCTTGATCTCGTCCGCGAACGCTTTCTTGTAGGCTTCCAGCATACGGATGACGTCTTCGCCGTCTTCCTCCTCGCCAACAAAGAGGCGGCGCTTCACGTTCTGCGCTTCCCCGCTTGGTTTGATTACGTAGCGGTCCGGATTTTTCTTGACGAATTCGATGGCGGGATCGAAGGAGTCAAAGTCTTCGTAAGGGATGATGTTGACGCCGGCCTTTTTCAGTTCTTCCTGGCCAAACGATCGGTCATCTTCGAGACGGTCGGCGTACTCCGTCCCTCCGATGACTGGTTTCCCCGCAGCGCGCAACGCCTGCGCCCTCGCGCCCTGGCCCAGCGTGTCATCGAAAACAATAATGTCGGCCCATTCGACGTCCTTCTCCCAATTGGTGGACTTGGGGACGAAGCCGTCGGCGATGTCCCGCTCCTTTTCGTTGTCAATGTAGTAGCGGACCTCGTGACCTTCCTTGACAACCTGCCAGGCAATGTCACCGATCAGTGCCGAGAGGGAAACAAAAAGAAACTTTCGCTTTTCCATGGCGCGCTAACAGTCACCCATTTACAAAAGCCAGTTTGATTTGCAAGATCCGATTAAGAAAATAACAAAGAATTGTAACAGAGCGTTAAAGAGATTCTAGACGGTCACATTGGATGTATCGCGGCTGATGGACTCCTCAGGATCGTGCGATATCTTCTTTTCCTCAGCCGCGCTCTCTTCGAGATGAGTAAAAACTCCCGTGCCGTCGCCTCGCGCGGAGCTACTCGCCAACTGCATGAAGTGTTCTTGAACCGAGAAGCCGCGCCCGTTGCGCACTGCGCGTGGCAAGGCGTAAGTGCCATTCGGCCCAAGGACGCGCGCCTTTCTTGTGTCCTGCAAATAGGCGGGAAGAATTTCCGTGCAAATGCGTTGGCGAAGCTGGGGATCTTTGACAGGAAAAAGCACTTCAACGCGCTCGTAGAGATTGCGAGGCATCCAGTCGGCGCTGCCAAGATAGACTTCCGGCTCGCCTCCGTTCTCGAAATAAAAGATGCGGCTGTGCTCCAGGAACCTCCCGACAATGCTCCGCACGCGAATGCGGCTGCTGACGCCCCGCACTCCAGGAAGCAACGTGCATTGGCCGCGCACAATGAGATCAATCTCCACGCCCGCGCGAGAGGCGCGATAGAGCGCCTCAATGATCGCCGGATCAATGATCGCGTTAACTTTCACAATCATCCGGGCAGGCTGTTCACGCCTAGCGTGCCGCGCCTCCCGCTCTATCAGCGCGACGCACGAATTGGCCATGTCTACGGGGGCCAGCAGAAGCGGTTTGTAGCTGGGCTGCTCGGAGTACGCCGTCAAGTAGTTGAAAATGTTATGCACCGCGGAGGTGATCTCTTCATCGCTGGTGAGCAGGCTCAAGTCCGTGTAGTAGCGCGCGGTGGAAGGATTGTAGTTGCCCGTGCCCAGGTGTGCGTACCGCCGGATTTTCCCGTCGGGGTCATTTCTAACAATCAGTGCCAGCTTCGCATGCGCTTTTAAGCCTACCAATCCGTGAAACACTTGCACTCCTGCATTTTCGAAGCTCCGCGCCCAGCGAATATTCGTAGCCTCATCAAAGCTCGCCTTCAGCTCGACGACTACAGCAACCTCTTTTTTATCAGCCGCCTCAAGCAGCGCCTGCGCAATCGGTGACCCGGAATTTGTCCGGTAAAGAGTCTGCTTCATCGACAACACGCGCGGGTCTCGGCTCGCAGTCCTCAGAAAATTCACCACCCCGTCATAACATTCATACGGGTGGTGCATCAGCACGTCTTGCCGCCGCAGCAAGTCGAACATTGAGTCTGCATCGTGACCCAGTCGCACGTGGCGCGGCGCAAAAGCTTGAAATTTCAAATCCAGGCGCGGTGTCTCTTCATACAAGTGAAACAAGCGCTGCAAGTTCACCGGACCGTTCACGCGAAACACCAGTGCCTCGTCCAGCTCGAACGTCGTTATCAAACGATCGACAATTTCCGTGTGCGCTCCCGCCTCGATCTCCAGCCTCACCGCATCGCCTTTGCGCCGAAGCGCTACTTGCGAATCGATCGTCTCGAGAAGGTTGCGCGTTTCTTCTTCTTGCAAATAGAGGTTGCTGTTGCGCGTGATCCGAAACGCCGCGGACGCGAGGATTTCATAGCCCCGGTAAAGCCGCGCCGCATAATGCGACAACACGTCCTGCAGAAAAACGTAGTGAACGTCTTCCTTCTCCGAAGGCATGCGCAGCAAACGCGGCAAGGCTCGCGGAACGGTGACCACTCCGAAATAGGGCTTGCCGTTGCCGCCCCGGCGCCGTCGCAACAAAAACGCAATGCACAGCACTTTGTTCAAAACGTGGGGAAAGGGATGAGAAGGGTCAACCGTGACCGGCGTCAGCATCGGGTTCAGGCGCCGGTCGTAAAACGATTTCGCTGCTTTGAGCGCCTTGGCATCCAACTCGTCCATCCGCAGCACGCGGATCGACTCCTTCGCCAGCGCCGGCATCAGCTCCTCATTCCAGCACTTGTACTGATCGCGAACCAGCGCTTGCATCGCCGCAGAAACTCGTTCCAACTGTTGCGCAACAGTCAGCCCATCGGGACTGATTTCTTTGGAGCCATGCTCGATCTGCTGCAAAAAGCTTGAGACGCGCACCTCGACGAATTCATCCAGATTGTTTGCCGTGATGGCGAGGAATTTGACTCGTTCCAGCAACGGATTCCCGATGTCACGCGCCTCTTCCAGCACGCGGCGGTTGAATTCCAGCCACTGGATATGCCGATTAAGGTAGTAGCGTGGATTGGCGAGATCGGTGCGTGTCATGTTTTGTTAAAGCCCCGCAAGAGCAAGACATAGCCGAACATTATTACAGCAACATGAACGAGGGGGTTGGCGCCGACTACGCTGCAGGAGGCTCAAGCCAGTCGCTGTTCGCGCTCATCGTAGCATGTCTGATGCCGCCGTTTGCGATCACATCGCATTGCGATATGCTGAAGGCATGAAGCCGGAAATCACCGAGGCCGATTACGGCGCTCTCGCCGAGTTGCGCTACCGCATCCGCCAGTTTGTGCACGGTAGCGACGCCGCAGCCGAAGCCGCCGGCCTTGAGCCGCAACAATATCAACTTCTTCTGGCCCTGCGCGGCCTTCCCCGGCAAACTCAAGCCACCATCGGCTGCCTCGCCGAGCGCCTGTCCCTGAAGCATCATAGTGCCGTGGGGCTGGTGGACCGGCTTGAAGAACACGGCTATGTGCGCCGCCAGCGCAGCGGGCGCGATCAACGTCAAGTCGTTGTGAGCTTGCTTCCGCGCGGTCAGCGCGCTTTAGAAAACGTTGTGCGCGCCCGTCTGCACGAACTCCGCGAAGGCGGCCACGCACTCGTTGACGCCCTGACCGCCATCTTGAAAGACACCGCTTCGGCAGGGCGCGCAGGTCTTCGCACAATTTCGAAGCAACAAACCAAGGTGCGACGAAAGGTACTTTCTTCCAGCTAATACCTAGAAGCGCGGTAGCTCTAAAAAAAATCGGTTAACTAAGCATTTCCAAAAGGAATATGCCGGAGCCGATTATCCGTATGCTCGCCCCTTGTTTTGTGACTTAGCTCACGGAAAGGCGCTACCTCGCCCTGCAAGCAACTGATAAGACATGATTTAACATCCGCCCCCGCGAAAAACGTGAGCGTTCCCGCTAGAAAAACGATATTCCTCATCAGTTTTTCAAAAAGAATGCTTGACACACCCGCCGGGAAGGAGTAAAAGCTCTGGCCAGTTCCAACTCTCTCTTTCACGGCGGCGTTTCGAATTTGGGGCGAAGCGTTGGACGTCGTGGGGGTGGTTCCGATTCAAAAATTGTGACGGGGGTGCTCGAGTGGCTTCGTTCTTAAGGGGTGAGCTCGTGAGAAAACACGTATTTCATTATTTGGTAGTAGCTTGTGTATTACTGCTTCTTGCTGGAAGTGCTCTGCAGAGTCAAGGCATTTTCGCGACTCTGACTGGCGTGGTGTCCGATCCTTCGGGCGCAGTTGTAGCCAACGCCAAAGTTGTTTTGAAAGACGCTACATCCGGCTCCGCGCGCGACACGGTGACCAACGCGGAAGGGTACTTTACTTTTGCGTCGGTGCCCGTTGGAACCTACAACTTATCCGTAGAGGCGACGGGATTTCAAACCTATAAAGCCGATGGCATCGCCTTGGGCGGCGCTGAAAAGCGCAATCTAAACGTCTCGCTGGCTGTGGGTGTTACCAGCCAGACGGTCGAGGTCAACGCTCAAGAACTTCCACTTGTAACCACCGACTCCGCTGAAAAGTCGTTTACGCTGCAATCGCGCGAGTTGCAGAACCTGGTCCAGATCGGCAGCGACGCGGCTGAGTACATCAAGATCATGCCGGGCTTTGCGGTCCAGAACGGCTCTTCGAACAAAGCGAACTATACCGGCGAAGTCATCGGCATCAACGCCAACGGCGACGCCGGCAGCCAGAGCCCTTTGAACAACGCCTCAACCTACAACGGGCTGCCTGGCAACTCGCTGGACATTACCGCGGACGGCGCCCACGTTTCCGACCCGGGTTGCAACTGCGACACGCCGGTCAACCCCAACTCGGATTTCGTTCAGGAGTTTAAGGTCCTGACGTCGAACTTCAGCGCCGAAAACCAGAAGGGGCCAATCCTCATTACTTCCGTGACGAAGGCCGGTGGACAGGAGTTCCATGGCAGCGCCTTCTTCACAGCCCGCAATTATGCGCTGAACGCCAATGACGCGCTATTTAACGCTAACGGTGCTCCGAAACCTCAGAATAAGTATTACTACCCAGGTGGTACTATCGGCGGGCCGGTGATCATTCCCGGCACCAACTTTAACAAAAATAAAGACAAACTGTTCTTCTTCACCGGCTATGAGTACTTCTATCAGGTGCTGGATACCGGCCTACTCCAGGCCACGGTTCCCACCGCGAACATGCTCAACGGGAATTTCTCGACGTCCGAGTTAGCGAAACTTGGCGACCCAAAGAACAACTATAACACGGCTGGCGGCAACCCTGTGGGTACGGCCTGCCCTGGCACTAGCGTCTCTGCGGGCACTTATTTGCCATGTCTCAACTCCGCGGCTTTGTCGGCATTCGGGTTTACAAAAGACGCTACCGACGCGGGATACACAGGCACCATTCCCGCGGGGGATCTTAACTCAAACATGATTGCCCTGATGAAACTGTATCCGGCCGCCAACGCGGATCCCAGCGTAACCCACGGCTACAATTACGTTCAATCGGAAATCTTCAATCAAAATAATACGCAGTGGGTCTCGCGCGTGGACTACAACATCAGCGCTAATACCAAGCTGTTCGCGCGTTACAACTTTCAACGAGAAACGCAATTGTTCCCAGTCGGCCTGTGGTGGCGCAACGGGGCGCAGGTTCCCTATCCGACGTCCGTAAAGGGCAAGAACCGCTCTGACTCCGTATCAGCTACACTGACTCACGTTTTTAGTCCGAGCATGACGAACGAATTCGTCTTCGGGTATACCTTTGTTGGTTTCCCGAACGTCTTTAGCGACCCCTCGAAAGTGGACCGCTCAAAGGTGGGCTACAACGTTCAGGGACTCTTCCATAACGGCATCGCACAGATCCCGTCGTTCGGCAGTGCCAAAGGCACCACTTGGTTTGTCAACGCCGAAGCGGCCACTATTTTCAATCCGGGAGGATTCGAAGCTGGCGGACCGTCATCGGGTTTGTATGCCAACAAGTACATGCCCAGCTTCAGTGATACAATCACCAAAGTTTATCGCACGCATACGATTAAGGGGGGCTTCTTCTGGGAGCGCATCCGCAACGCTCAGCCCGCCAACAATAACACCAACGGCCAGTTCGGGTTTATTTCTGGCGACAACTCTCTCTACACCGCCGGGGATCCCTACGCCGACGAGGTCCTTGGCATCGCGAGTCACTACGACGAAGCTTCGTTCAACCGCATCAACAACATTGCCTACAATACCTACGAGTTCTTCGTGCAGGATGACTACAAACTGACCAAGCGGCTGACCCTCAACTTTGGCCTCAGGCTCTCTCACTTCCAGCCCTGGATCGACCAGCTTCCGTTTGGCTATTCGATTTTCAGTGTAGCCGCCTATACTGCGGGCGGGGGATCGACCTGCACAGGTGCACCCACGTTCTGCGGATTCGAGTGGCACGCCAAGAATAGTGCCGTTCCCTTGGGTGGCTTTCCAACTCGAACGCTGTTCTATCAGCCGCGCCTCGGCGCCGCGTACGACCTCTCCGGCAACGGAAAGACCGTACTCCGCGGGGGATGGGGACGCTACTACTTCCACGCCGGGCAGTTTACCAATGGCCTGGATGCATCGGCAGGAGTCAAGTCGATCGGTTTCGGTGGGAATATTCCATTCAGCGGAGGTGGAAGTCAGCCCATTCTTGTCAACCCGTTGCCCGCAAGCATGACGGCGGTAGCTCCTTGGAATACAGCCAAGGGGAATGCCGGGCTTGACACGGCTAATTTCAGCGCGGTGTCTTCGGGTCCCTCCGCCGTGGACAGCACGGACGACAAACAGGCCTATACAGACAACTGGAACTTCACCGTTTCCCGCCAGCTGCCATGGTCGAGCGTTTTTGAGGTTTCCTACATCGGCAACCGGTCGAGAGACCTCCCCAGCAGCGGCAATGGCGGCAGTGAGGGCTTCAACACTTTGAACATCAACTTAGTGCCAAAGGGGGCCATGCTGGCGTCCAACAATAACGGGGCTGACCCGAACGGCCTTGCCACGGACAGCTTCCGTCCGCTGCTGGGTTACTCGGACCTGTATCTCGCCACGAACAATGGGCATTCCAACTACAACGCCTTGCAGGCGGTGTGGGTACGCTCGAAGGGCCGTTACACCATTAACTTCAATTATACGTACAGCAAGGCCTTGGGGATCGTGGGCTTCTACGACCAATTCAATGTCAACAACAACTATGGCGTGCTGCCCAACAATCGCAAGCATCTCTTCAATGCTGCTTACTCCGTTGAGTTGCCCAAGGCCAACGTCGACAAGTTCCTCGGCGGCTTCGTCAACGGCTGGCAGGTTTCTGGCATCATGCAGATTGAGAGCGGCCCCAACCTGACGGGCTACCAGGGCCAGAACTTTGGCCTGAACCTCAACGGCGCAATCATTCCGGGCAGCGTAAGTGCTGCAAACCCCAAGGGTATCGCGATCAGCAATAAATCGATCCTGGGCACGCCGGATATCCAGCTCAACCCGATCTTGACTTGCAGTCCAACGTCGAACCTGGGACCGCATCAATGGATCAACGGGAATTGCTTTGGCGTTTCAACGACCCCTGGCCAGAACGGACC
>Ga0126378_10000505_pt1 | contig 28880 bp, 28 predicted proteins | sample PanSoiMetPlot_23_FD_92587 | JGI IMG/M metagenome (GOLD analysis project Ga0126378, IMG submission 92587) | Tropical forest soil microbial communities from Panama - MetaG Plot_23 | ecosystem: Environmental > Terrestrial > Soil > Tropical forest > Bulk soil | place: Panama | collected 2016-02-17
CCGACCGGCACCTACCGTGCGCCCGGCCGCTATGAGGGAAGCTTTTTCTGTGAACGGCTCATCGAGATAGCGGCGAAGGAACTGGGCATAGACAGCGTCGAGATGCGTCGGCGCAACCTTATTTCCGACGCCGAGATGCCTTATCGGCTTGCTCGCGTCGAGCCGGGCGATCTCTATGCCGAAACCGAGTGCGACAGCGGCGACTATGCTCACGCGCTTGAACGCTGTCTTGCCGAGTTCGGCTGGGAAGAGAAACGCAAATTGCAGGGCCGGCTTATCGACGGGCGGTATCATGGCGTTGCGATCGCCTGCTTCATCGAGGGCGGCGGCGCTGGGCCGAAAGAAAATGCGCGGCTGGAATTGGAGCGCGACGGCACAGTCACGGTTTATGTCGGCTCGGCCGCGGTCGGGCAGGGACTGGAGACGATCATGGCCCAGATCGCCGCCGACGCGCTGGGACTAACGATCGACAAAGTGCGCGTGCGGCACGGCTCGACGACCTACCTCGATGACGGCTATGGCTCGTTCTACTCACGCTCGACCGTCCTGGGAGGCTCGGCAGTGGTTGAAGGCGCCGTCGCGCTGCTCAATAAGATCCGCACTGCGGCTGCGGCACGCCTGGGATGTCAGCCAGCCGAGATCGAAGTCACCGATCGTCATGCCGAGGCCAGGGACGGCCGCTCGATCGGGCTGGACGCGTTGGCGGAGGACGGACTAAGGGCGGACGCCAGTTTTGCCAACGATCACCGGCACACCTATGCCTACGGCACCGCGGCGGCGCATGTCGCCGTCGACCCGGACACGGGTGGAGTAGAACTCGTCGACTATGTCGTCGTCGAGGATGTCGGCCGCATCGTCAATCCGCTGACCTTGCACGGCCAGGTGATCGGCGCGACAGTGCAAGGCCTAGGCGGCGCCCTCATGGAAGAGCTCGTCTATGATGCGCGAGGGCAGCTTTTGACCGGTAATTTGGCCGACTACGCGATCCCGGCTGCCGCCGATTTCCCGAGGATCCGCGCGGTTTCACTGCAACATCGGCCATCCCCGACCAACCCGCTCGGCGTCAAAGGCGCTGGCGAGGGCGGGATCATCCCGGTTGGCGGGCTGATGGCCAACGCAATCGCCGGAGCGCTCTCCTCGCTGGGTGCCGAACCCAACGAATTGCCGCTCTCGCCGTCACGCGTATGGCGCTGGACAAACACCTCCTAGGAGGAAGGAATGGCACTCGTACCATTGGCAACCAAAGGCAACTACTTTCATGTTTACGATTTTCGGGTGAAGCCCGGGCGCGGCGACGAGTTCGTCGAACTGTTCAACAAATTCGACTATGGCCCCAACAACCCGTTCCACCGCTCGCCGGCGCAGGTCAAGGACGGCGTGCTGTGCCGCGACACCGCCGATCCCGACCATTTTTATCTGATTGGCGAGTGGGCCGATATCGAGGAGCATCGGCGCATTCGCGAATTGCTGGCGCGCGAGATCAAACCGGAATTTGTACAGCTGATCGAGGGCGGCCATTTTATGCCGACCTATGCACAGATCGTGTCGACGACCCCGCAAGAGATGCTGGACAAATCCCGGCAGCAATAACTGGACAATCCCGGCAGCAATAATCGGCGTCGCGCCGCGCCGACTGGAGTCGCTCAGCCAGGCCTTTGGCAGAGCAATATTAAGCTTTCATAGATAACTTGGGCTGCAAGGAAAGCAGTCATATTCCGCACATCATGCGGCGGGCTTACCGTGTTCACGTCGACCGCGATGATGTCGAGACCGGAAAGGCCGCGCAGGAACTCGATCCCCTCGCGCGCGGACAAGCCGCCCCAGGTCGGTGTCGCAACGCCCGGCGCGCAGGACGGGTCGAAGACGTCCATGTCGCAGCACAGATAAACCGGACGGCCCTTCAGCCTCTCATGCAATTCCGTGAGAACGTCGCCGAAGCCCCGCGCAAACAGCTCGTGTAGCGTAACGATATTGTAGCCCAGTGATCTGGTCTTTTCCAAGACACCCCGGCGGTAGGTCGTGCCGCGGATGCCGATATGATATGACAGTGAGGCGATGATGCACTGTTCCTCAGCAGCGTGCGTGAATTGCGTTGCTGAATTGTATTTGTCATTGGAATCATAGTCGTAGCTGTCGGTGTGGGCGTCAAGGTGCAGGGCGACCATTCCGGGATATCGGCCGGCCGCAGCGCGCAGTAGCGGCAAAGAGATGCTGCCGTCGCCGCCCATTGCGACCGGGGTCACGCGGGCATTGTGAATTCGCTTGGCTGCGGCCTCAATGCGCTCAAATGCATCGGATATCCGGCTCGGCGTCAGACGCACATCGCCGCGGTCGACCATGCCGAGACGTTCCACAGGGTCGAGGTCGGCGAGTTCGGGACTATACCGTCGAACCAGGGTCGATTGCCCGCGTATCGCAGCCGGGCCCTGTCGAGATCCGATTCGGAAGGGGTGAACCCCGCAGTCGAACGGCACGCCCAGCACCGCAGCTTTCGCACCCGTAAGATCGTGCGTATACCGGGCGCCCATAAATGTGAGCGGCTTGGTGTGCAACTCGTCGTCTGGAAAATCGGTCATTACTGTTGCGCCTTGACGTCGATAGGGCCGAGTATGACGCGGGGTCTTTGCATTGCGCAATACCAGTGCCGCGCTGGAGCAATGCCTCGCGGCGGAGCGCCGCGTCTCTCGCCGCAATGCTGCTGAATGAGGAGGTCTGGGATGACCGTTGCACGAGATTTGGCCGAGTTCTTAACTCGGACCTCTTCATCCGATTTGCCCCGGCAAGCCGTCGAGCACGCGGCGATGCTGATCGCCAGCACCGTTGCTAGCGCGGCAATGGGCGCCGCGCTCCGGTCTTCGGAAATCATCCGCGGCCTTGCCCACGAGCGCGGTGGCCGCCCGGAAGCGTCAATATGGTTTTCCTCGGGCCCGAAATTGCCGGTGTCGGATGCCGCGCAGGTCAATGCCGTGATGAGCGACGCCGCGGCTTCGGATGACAGCGATTTGCGCAACATCGTTCATGCCGGCACGACCCTCGTCGCAAGCGCGCTCGCCGTGGCGGAGCACACCGGCGCTGGCGGCAAAGATGTCCTCGCAGCAATCGTTCTCGGCTACGAGGCCGCCGGACGCATCGGTGAGGCCATCACACCCGGTTTTCGCACTCGCGGCTTTCACGGCTGTCTCGTAGCGATCTTCGCGGGCGCGGTCGCCGCTGGGCGATTGCTCCAGCTGGATGCGGCTCATCTGGCTCAGACCATAGCTCTGTCGGCGACATCGATCGGCGGGCTGATGGCCGCCGCAAATACCAGTGTCGCGCGCGAGTATCATGCGGGATTGGCGGCAATGCTGGGGGTTCAGGCCGCACTCGCAGCGCGGCGGGAATACAAAGCCGAGGAGAGCATTCTCGAAACTCGCAATGGGTTTTTCGAGGTCTACGGGGGCGTTGATGGCACTCCCGCCGGCAAGTGCGTAACCGGTGATCTGGGTCAGAGCTGGGACATTGTCACGGATATGGCTATCAAGCTGGCGCCTGGCGGCCATCCCTACCACGCTCTCGCCGAGGCTGCCGCCAATGCGGCGAGGCAGGGAGGGATCACGCCGGATGCTGTCGAGAGCATCACGGCGTCTCGGCCCAATTTCCTGGCGTTGAGCGGGCCACTGCACCCGACCGATCTCATTGGTATGGCGCACAGCCCGGCCTATTTCCTCGCTGCAGGCGCCGCCGATAGGGACTTCTCCTGGATGCACGCGACGGCCGATAAAATCAACGACCCGGTCATCCATGAGCTCATCGACAAAGTCCGGGTAGGCGTCGCCCCGGCTGGGGACGCGCTGCGCTATCGGCAAGGCGCAACCGTAACGATCCGAACAAAGGATGGCCGGACCAGCACAAGTTCCGTATTTGAGCCAAAGGGAACCGCAGCCCGCGGTATCACTTGGGACGATGTCGACACCAAGTACCGCACCCTAGTGCCGCAGGCGGCTGTCCCCGAACGGTGCATTGAGGCAAGCCTCGCGATGATCCACAATTTTCGCGACGTCAACCACGTCTCGGAGCTAATCGATCTCCTGCGGGTGTAGCCCCACACCCCTGCTCCGGCGAGCTCGCGCGCACTCCATTGTTCCGCTCAGATCATTGGCGTTTTCGGCCCAAGTGCGGCAGGATGACTCACCCTCCAGTGCCACCCTCGAACCCTTGCGCTCCCCTTGCGTTTCACACTGCGCCCGACATGGCAAGCCGGAAGCCGTGCCTCGCTAGTGCACGGATTGCCTAGCATTGTGCGCTGGCGTGCTCGCAGTGTGCCGTTAGTGTGACGTGAGTGCGCTATTGGGTGCCGTCAGTGTGCCGTGCGTGGCCGCTCGACCCTCCTGGGTGTCTAGGGTGGTCGGAGGGTCGATGCCCCTGGCGGCCGCAGGGGTGGTGATGGGGGGAATTGGCGTCGCGCGGCCGGCAAAACACCCTCACAAATTCGAGGCAGATTTTATCCGGATCGTAAGTCCACGTTAAGAGAGCCCCTGTAAGGTACCAACTTGTGCAATTCTCATGAGCCGAACGCTATGGAAGTTGAGCTGACAAGGCCGCTGGATCATCTCATTGTAAGGGGTGTTCTAAAGACCGGTAAAGTCTCGGAGGAATGGAGACCTGGGCCGGTCATCAGTTTTGAAATGTGTGTGACCGGAGTACCTGATCCAGTGAAGGTTACTCTTGACCAGGTCGACCTTGAAACAATCACGCGGAGCGCGAGAGCTTCGAATATCCAAGAAATCCGAGAAGCTGTCAGCTACAAGGCAACAGGGGACCGCTAGGACCCCAATGCCTCTCCAGTGCCCCTCCCGTCCACTCCAGTGGCCCGTGAGCAAAGCAACCGATGAGCTTTTATGTCATCGGCATCACGGGGTCTGTGAAGAGCGCCCGACACTCCGCCAGATCTTGGGGTGTAAGCCTGTACGATGTCGAGCCGATCGGCAATCTCGATGCGAACGGTGATGCGCGGGTGGTCCGTGCGCGAGCAGCCCTCAGTTATGGGGAAAAGCTCGACCGCTGGTACAGGCACAGCGGGGCTCGCATTAAGGAGATCGACGCTGCGACCCCGGAAGCCATTGCTTACCTCAGAACTCTTAGTCCCGAGAAGCGATTAACTCTTGAAGAAAAATTGTTCGACGCCACAGGGAACTGGCAGTCCGGGCTGCTGCTGATCTATCAGCCGGTAATCGACACGCCCGTGCGCACTTACGCGTGGCTGGTGGTAAAGAAGTTAGGCCGTCTCGCGCTCGGCCTGGCTGGTTCAAAGTCGAGCGAGGTGGGGTCATCGGCACCCACGACCGCGGCATCCGGATCGAGATCCGACCCGCGAGCTTGATCAGTCGGCGGCAGCCCCCGTCCACTCCAGTGGCCCGTGAGTGGGCGAAAAGAAGTTCCGCGTGTGCCGGCACCCGCCACCAGACCGTCGCTGTACCACCTCCCTAGCGGTGGGGTTAACGACAACCAGCTTTTAACGGAGCTGCACATACGTTTGCCGCATGAAGCGCAGCATCGGAACCCTCGGGCTCGGCTGGACCACATCGTGCGGAACGATCGCTACCCCCTCAGTCCTCGCATTGTGGCACTGAAGGAGACCCTGGGGATGCTGCGGCCGGATCCCGAGCTTGCCCCCCCGCCCCCGAGACGGTATTACGAGCCGCCGAGCAAGGGCCGGTATCGGCGACGAGGGTAGCTCCTTATAGAAAAACGCATAGGATGCCGTAGAGAATGTATCGACACACAATGAAGAACTGCCGGGGGTAAACGACAGCGATACCTATAACGGCCACGGCCAGGAGTGCGCCGTAGCTTAGTCCGCTCGACGAGCAATCGATTACGCATGCGCCTAAAAGGACGACGTAGGAGACCGCGATTACGCCGCCAGCGGGCCGTTGCGCAAACGCTCATGGCTTCACGACCTCCAAGCAGTCTTCGTAGATCCGCTGCGCGCGGGAGCCGTTGATGGCGGAGTTCAGCAGCAGCGTTCCAGTGACGCTGTGTGTAACGATGTCGGAGCCGCCTGGGGCTGTCTCCGCAGCGAGCCGGCAGGCGGCTGCCTGCTTTGAAGTGACGCCTGGGGGGAGCGGGGTATCGACCCTCGGCCCCGCGCAACCAGCGAGCGCCAGAATGACTCCCAGCAATCCTGCTGCCGACGCGTCGATCAACCGGTCAATCTGCCTTCGGTTCATGGCGCTGTGGTGAAGATGTGCGGGCCTCTTTATGTACGAAGGCCCCTAACAAGCGATTTACATCCCACTCCAGCCCGTCTGGCTCGACCAGACCGGCACCCGTTCCCCGTTGATCCGCATGCCGCGCCAAGTGGGCTGCTTGAAGCCTTCGAGGAAGTCCTCGATCTCGGCTTCGATCTCCGCGTCCTTCATGGCCTTGGCGGCCTGATCGACGTCCATCATCATGGCCCGCTGGAAGTGCGCCACGGCGCCGGCAACCGCGTCCACGCGGTCATCGTGCGTCAGCGCCCCGCGGTCGCGGGTGATGTGGGTGAGCTGGTAGAGGAACGAGTAGTCCCGGTCCTCGGTAGCAGCGTCCTCTCGCAGGAAGCTCTCAGCGACCACCATGCGGTGCTGCGTGAGCACCGACTCGGGGTGTCGATGATCCGGACTTCCTTCTGGCCCTTGGCCCATTCGCTCGCCTGGACGGTTGCCCCGCCCTTCCAGATCTTCGTGAGGATCGGCTGGAAGGCGGCGACCCACATGCCCTGGCCGAAGTTGGGCTCGACCTCGATCATGCTTATATTAAAGCAACGAGCGTCCTGGGCGGTCTCGGCCATTGCCTTGGTTGGATCTGTGACCTCGTGACCGACTTTCAGTAGGTAGAGGATGCCATTAAGCACCTTCATCACAGCCCATGCCGTCTCGTCCTTCCCGCGGCCCGAGGGGTCCACAAAGATCACCCCGCCCTCGTAAGGCCGCCATTCGTGATCCATGAACAACGGCCGGAGCAGATGCTCTCCGCTGAAGCCGAGGTTCGGGATGTCGTTGATGACGTTCTTGCGGTTGGAGTATCGATGCCCCATTGGACCACCATAGGGGCCTTGAGGGGGCTCACCTCCAACACCACGAGGTCGGACTGTCTCAACGGGTAGCGCTCAGCGTCCGAGAGGCTGGTGTCGAGCTGGTACTGGAGCGCGAAGAAGCTGCGGCCCTTGCTCTCCCTCTTGAGCAGCTCCTCATTGTCGAAGCGCTCAGGGTCAACGGGCATGCCGGGCCGGAGGCGGCCGGCCTCCATCTCCGCGACTATCCAGGCGAGCACCGCGCTGGTAGACAGAAGCAGTCGTAGCCCTGCTCGATCACCAGGCGGTTGTAGATACTCTCCTCGGTCTGTGGGGCGCCGAGGTAGACGACGTCGGCGCCGGGAAGCGAGCGACAACCTCGAACATCCGCTGTTTGCCGCCGAAGTAAACCCGTTTCACGCTGCGATGTGCGGCTCGTGGACGACGCTCGGCGGCGCAACTGGCGCGACCGGCGCCTCGGGAACGACCAGCCGAGGGGCAGGAGCGGTCCGCGATTGGTACAATTTGACCAAGGCGCCTCCGAGGGCGACAAGCAGACCGGCAATCGCCGAGGCTGTCGGCAGGTCGAGCGGCTGAAGAGGCCAGTGGGAGAGATAAACCAGCACCGTTGCTAGAAGTGCGGTTATCCCGCCAGTGGCAACATGTGACGCATTCATCCCTTCACCTCCTTTCGATGAGCTTGCCAATATTCCCTGGAGTTGCTGTCAAAGAAAAGGTCAGAGCTGCACCGATCGGTGTCAACCGGGGAGCCACCCACCGTGCCGCGGTCAAGAGCTGAAAGTGACCGTCATCGCCTTGACGATCGACTGGATCCAGATTGCCTCGTTGGCGGCGTAGGTGCCGGAACGGCCGTTGAGCCGGCGCACATATTCGCCGCCAGCATGATGCAGTCCGATCACTCGCCAATCCGGCGCCTGATTGAACACCGGGCTCCCGGAATTGCCCGGCTCGGTCGGCGCACGATAGTGGATGAGGCAGCGGTCCGGCTTGCTCGGTGCACCGGCAGGTGGACCCTCGTGATCGAGCAATTCGTTATCCTGCAGCGAGAACGAGATCTCGCCCCCCCTGGGATGTCCGATAATGTAGACCCGTTCACTTTTGTTCAGCGCCGGCAGGCTTTTGGCAATCGGACAGGGCGCAATGTCTTGAACCTTCGGTTCCAAGCGCAATAGGCTGGTGTCGAGGTGCTGCTTGGGTGAACTCCAGAGCAACTTGTTTGGGCGGTACAGGGTTTGCGTCGAGGCAGCGCTCGCGCTCGTTTGAGCCTCGAACGTGATCATGGCCTGCTCCGGCTCGACGCCCCCATCATCTTGGAGCTCACTCACCAGATGCGCATTGGTTACGACGACCAGCTCCTCGCCGAGCCCCGGATGCAGGTCTCGACCGCACGCTAGAAAGCCCGTACCGATGCCGCGGCCGCCAGGTCCGCGGATCAGCGCCACAGCGCGCGCCCGCTCCATTCCGGTGCGCAGCCAGGTCAGGGTTTGTAGCTCTACCGTCCCGAGAACACGTTCGAGTCGCGGACCAGGACTGTCCAAAGCGGCGGTCGTGTGCTGCAGCTGCGCGGGTGTCAACTCCAAGCGCCCGTCCCGCGATCTCAAAAGCGCTCCCCGCAACGCGACGACGAGGTGGCCTGCCTCAGGTGTCTCAGCAGTGAAGCGCCACACCTCTGTCAGCTGTCGCAATGTGCCGGCAAGCGCAAAACGGTCGGTTGACGGTTCTTGAATAAAGCGCTCGATCCATTGCGTCGCCGCGTCCCAGTCTTCGAGCGCGATGCAGGCTTCCGCGGCACAGGCGTAATCCCAAGCATCGATTATGTGCCTTGGTGGATTGCGCACCGCTGCGACAATCGCACTGGCGAGGGCTTGGACGTCCGGCAAACTCCTAATGGCAATGCCATCACAGCGCGCCCGATGAGCTAAGGCGATAAGGTTCACGCCATGCCATAAGCGGTTCTGCGGATCCTCCTCATAGACTTCGCGATAGCAGGCAATCGCGTGGCGCAGCGCCCGCCGCGCTTGATCGCTTGGTCGACCTCGCGCGTCGACATAAATTTGTTTGTGGACGCGGCCCATAAGTCCTCGCAGCTCCGAGTGCTCTGCAGGATCGGTCACACGCCGGACCAAACCGAGCAACACCTCGCTCGCCGCTATCAGAAGGCCCTGATCGATGAGCCCCTGCGCGTAGAGACGCAGTACAATGGGCTCTTCTCGGCCCATTCGCACCAGCGCATCCGCGAGAACCGATAGCGCGTCGAAGCGCCGACGGTCCCGCAGTAGAGTGAGCAGCTCTCGAACCGCAGCAGCGGAGGGAACCTGACCGGTTGCCCTCGCATGCTCGACGAGTTGCTGGCATGCGGCGAGCGTGAGCTCACGATCGCCCTGATCCGCTGTGTCGCTCAGCCGTTGGACTAAGGCCGAAAGGCTCGAGCCAGATCCGGACGTTCTATCGGCCATCGGTAACCTCTGGAGCAATCAGGCAGATTTGAGCGCGCAGCTCCGTCCTACCTACCGGTTCGGCAAGTTTACTGCGGCCTCGACAGACCGGCTGAGCTCCCCCCTGAGCCCCGCTACTGTGTCGAGCGCCACGCTTCGAGCGGGGCACCCGCAGCCAGGTCCGGTATCCGCGGCGCAGGAAACGCGGGATCAGGGGTCGGTTCGTCCGTCCCTTCATAGCCAGGCAGACCCAGCTCGTGTCTCAGAGCGTTCAGTCTGTTGAGCCAACCTTTGAGAAACTTGTCCTGCCCCGGCCGCCTCGCAAGCGTGCGGTAAAAGCCCTCGCGAACGTCGCAGTAGTTGATCATCGCCTCGCCCGCGTCACAGCTCTCGCAAGCTGCTCTCGTCGCCGGCCCAAAGACGCCGTCGGCCGTGCAACCGACTGCTTCTTGTAAAATCTTAATTGCCCGGTTTGGCCCCATATTGACCGCAGTGTCGAACGCGGCGAGGTCCAACTTGCTGCGAAGCGCGTCGCATTTCGCGGTCAACCAATATCTCTCATAATAAATCGCGGCCACCTCCTGGTCATTGATCCGCCGTACGTCCTGCGCAGGTAGGCCCTGGTCTGCCCGCCAGGCTTGATAAACGCCTTGGGTCACACCTTTGTTGGTGCGCCCACCGCGATCGTCCGGGTCATCCACGAAACCGCCTTCCCAGCGTAGGATGAACGGGAGAGCCGCCGCAAAGGATGGCGATGTGACGTTTTGCATGGCGCGATCCCCGACATCTGAAAGCAAACTGTGCCGCCTCCTGTTCCAGAAGCAAGTTAACGTCAAGTCAGAAAGTTTTGCATTCCCTAAATGCCGGCTTCTCGAACCATTTCATACTGGGCAGTTGTGCATCACAAGCCTGCAGGATCGATGATGATTGGCTGGCGTCCGGTGAGCTTGCGGACAAGCTCCACCATGTTCTCGGTCCCGCCAGGTCCGTCGCCGGGTGCTCCATCCCACAGCGTGACAAAGGATGTTTTGCTAAGGCCCTGTGACAGCGCAGTATAAAGGATCCAGCGGTTGCATCGGTCGTGGACACTGACCCCCTCCGGGGAGGGGCCCAGTTCCTCCGGCATCACGCGAACGGCGCTGGCTGGGTTCGCCTTGACTTGCATGAACATGCGCTCCCATCGCCGGTCCGGGTCGGCGAATGTCACGGACTCGGCAAGGAACTCGTTTTCGTGACGAGCAAGATGCAGCTCCACTCGCATGCCGCGCTCGAGACAAGCTTTGGCAAACAAGAGGTCGCCTCCCGAGGCGCCTCCGCAAAGACCGAGATCCCCGGCCCCGGCCCCAATCTCGTCGAGCGCAACTCGGATGCGTGCCGCCGCTGCCTCGATCTTCGAGGGAGGAAAGCGTGGCGGCTTGGCCTTGCCTTCGCCGCGATCCCTCGGGTTGTCGATCATGTGACCGCTGAACACCACGACGTGCGTCGGTTCCGGCCGCTCTCCGGGATGGTCGCCGAGCAGAGAGCGGAGCTGATCCTCGGCGCGATCGAGCACGGCGGCGGCCTCGCTGACGAGGTCCTCGCGAAATTTGAGCCCCCCGAGGAGATCCAGCTGCTGGCGCGAGGAATTGAGCGCAAACCAGTCGCGGTTTGCTACGGCCAGCGCCGCCGCCTCCGCGTAGTCATCGATCGCGTCCTTCCGGCGATTTTCGACCACCGCAAGTTCCGCCCGCGTGGCCAGTGGCCAGTAATCTCTGTGGCGCTCTATCGCGGCGGCAGCCGCCCAGCGCACGCCGGCGGCAATCAGCGGAAGCGGTAACCGGCTTCTGCGGCCGGTAACGTGCTCCCAAAGCCTTCCCAACGTCAATGCGTTGATGCCCGGATAATAGTCGTCGGGAGCTGCGCGAAACGCGTCTACATAGGCGGAGGCGGCGCTTTGCAGTGTGGCCGCCGTGTCGCGGGCAGCCGCGAGGGGGTCCGGTTTCCGCTGGGGATGAGCGTTCCAGATCTGCGCCCACTCGTCCTTCCACGTGCGTGCGAGTAAACCCAGCGTTTCACCGTCCTTGCGCTCATCTGCCAGACGGCGAAGGCATTCTCGAGCCTCAGCAAAACGCTCAGCCCGGCCGAGCGCAACGCCCTCGAGCTGGCGCGCTTCGACGTCATCAGGATCGAGCCGGCGTGCGTTTTCGAGAATGGCTAAGGCGAAACGCGGCCGGTTGAGCCGGACGAGCGCCCGCGCCGCCATGCGCAGCGCTTCGAATTCGAGCACGCTGTTTGGCGTTTCCTCGGCAAGCACGAGAATATCGCCGGGACGCTGCTTTCGCCGCGCCACCTCAATGCGGCTCTGCCAGGCTTCGAGCGATTGCCAGAACTGGTTGATTTCGCCGACTTTCAGCGTTTTCCAGTCCGGCTCCCTGAGATTGGGGAGTTGTTGATAGACCGGGCTCGCGCGCCGCCCTCGCCACGCCCCGACAGTGGCTTCGATTGCTTGCGTGAGCGCGCTGCGCTTGGGTTCGATCGTTTCGGGATCAAGCTGTCCGCCCTTTAGCGTATAGCGCTGCACGCGCTGCCCGGCGATGTCGAACGGCAACCGATCGCGAAGCGCGTAGGTCAAGACAGTGCCACCCGCGCGCAATGCGTGCCGCACACCAATTTCGTACCATACATTGGGATTATCCAATGTCAGATCGGCCACGACAAACTCGGCGAGGAGCAGATCCTGGAACATGTCGAGATGAATCGAGCCGCCGCGGCGATCGGCATCTGCGCGGTGCGGCTGCAAACCCGCCGCGGCGATTGCCGGCGCAAAGAGCTCCTTGTAAACGGCATCGAAATCGATTGCGGTCCCATCCGGCGCTTTCTTCTCGCCAAACGGCATGATGACGAACGCGCGTCGAATGGATGGCATGGCGTGGTCTCAGTCTGGGCCTGATGTGAGGCGCGCCCGTTTTAGTCAGTTCGGCGGGAACCTATCGAAATGCTGTTCCCGCAGCTTCGTTGCGGCAACCCTTCGCCCCACCCGCTGCAGATCGGGGATGCCGTCGATCGAATCGAGTTTTTGCACGGCGCGAGGCTCGATGTCGCGGCAGCCCAGCGCGTCCAGACCCTCGCGCGTCAACTCGGCATTGTAACGCAAATAAGTGAAGAGCTTCTCGTCGCGCTGCAACGGTCCGGCGCTGCCAGCCAAGTCGCTGAGCTCGCGGTCAATCGGCTCCCCGGCGAGACAATCGCCGAACACCCGGCACAGCAGATCCTGCTCGTTCAATGCCGCAAACATCAGGGCGGAGGGTATTGTCCGCGCGTTGAAAAGCAGGTTCATCTCGTCCGGCTCGAGACCCGCTTGGGCATTGGGGCTCGTGCCGGTGCCGACTGAGACGATCAGCATCCGCTCGGCGCCTGGGCGCCACCGTGCTTCGGGTTTTCTCGCCCAATAACGGTCAAGCGTTGCCATAAGGAACATTTGGAATGCAGGGTTGTTGTACATTGTCACGCCGCCATCGACGAAAACGAATTCCTTCGCTCCGTTGATATCGGAGCTCTTCAGCACGATTACCTCAGGCGGGAAAAAAGTTGGGGCTGCCGTGCTGGCCCGCACCAGTTGCCACAGCGGAAAATCGAGGTTGCAGTCCGCACGCGAGGTGTCGTTGTACCGGGCATAAGGGTTATTGCAGATCGGCCAAGGCGAGTCAGTGGTCGCATTGCGCATTACCAGGAGCAGCAAGGTCCGCAGCTTTTCCGAGCCAAGCGTTGTGCTGGCGCCGAAGACTTCCCTCAGCTTTTCGGCAAGCGGTTCGTCCTCGAACTTGTAGCGCAGGCGCTGCAGCAGGTTCGCTTTGACAAACATCTGTGCCCCGGCTTCCCGATAGAAGCCGAGGATTTCAGCGACCGACATCCCGATCGAAAGTCCGGCAGCGATAATGCCTCCGGTGCTGGTCCCCGCGATGTAGTCAAAGTAATCCGCGAGGCGAAAGTCGGCGCGCCCGCACTTCCTCTTCAGCAGGTCTTCGATGCCCTGCAGCACCTCCAAGCCCAGAACACCGCGGATGCCGCCGCCGTCTATCGCCAGCAGCTTCTTTTGACCCTCGCGCTCAATCCGTCCGCTCAGCATCATCATTTCTCTCCCGTCAAGCGCCGAGGCCGACTAGAGCCCAACCCCTCGCGTGCTGTTTCGCCACAATACTTGCCGTTTAGCGGGCCTGCAGTCGAAATTTCGCGGCATCGTCGGTTGGGCGATGTAAGAATGAGGCCGATGATGGCCCTCCCGTTCTCATCGCTCCGCCAATGCGGGGGTCCGGAGCGGCGGATGGCCTTGCGTGCCGCCTGTTGCCGGCATGATGATGAAAGGGGGGATCGCAACCGTCTAATTTGTTAGCTGTCGAGCAAGCGACGCTTTTTCTTAGCGCGCCCTGCAATCTGCTTATATAGTTAAATTAACCAGTTCTCTCAGGTGAAAATGAAATGCTCAGAGCGCTTCAGACCCTTTTGCTTCTCGCGGCTGCGCCAATCCTGACACCCTTACCCGCTGTGGCGCAGATGCAGCCGGTGACCGGCGGAATGAATGGCGGCATGACCGCCGGCGGAATGAATGGCGGCATGACCGCCGGCGGGATGAATGGCGGCATGACCGCCGGCGGGATGAATGGCGGCATGACCGCCGGCGGAATGAATGGCGGCATGACCGGAATGGGCGGTGTCGTTGGCGCGGAGGAAGGCGCAACGGGTGGCCGGCCCGGTTACAGCGGCTCGCGCCGGGGCGCGGTAGGCTCGACTTACAGCGGGGACACCGCGAGCGGTGGAGCCTCGCAACCCACGCAAAATTATCAATGCATTACGCAGCAGGGTCATTGCAGCGTGTCGTCTTCTCCGGGCGCGCTTCGGCATGGCGCCTCATGTACTTGTTTGTTGGGAGGCCCGGGCAAAATCAAGTAGTTCGAACCGCCCGCCATTCGGCGCGGCTCGCCACTGGTGGTCCGCTCCTCGTCGCGCCAAGGAAAGGGCTAAGGTAGTGTCATAGGAAAGACCCGGTCGGGATGATCGTTAGTTCTTTCAGCGCTATGGGTGGATAGCGCAGATGAGCACAGTATTCATTAGTTATCGCAGGGAAATTACCGCGGGTGAGGCGCGGGCTTTATACAATGATCTTGTAGATAGATTAGGCAAGAACTCTGTTTTTATGGACGTCGACAGCATAGCTCTCGGCCGTGATTTCCGCAGCGCGCTGCAGAGCACCCTGGCATCCTGCGACCTTATGCTGGTGTTGATTGGCCGAAACTGGGCTGACGTCAAGGACGAGCAAGGGCGAACGCGCCTACAAAATCCCGGCGATTTCGTTCGTCTGGAGATCGAAGCAGCGCTCAAGCGCGATATAGTAGTCATGCCGGTCCTCGTGCAGGGCGCGCATATGCCCGCCGCCGAGCAGCTTCCCCCAGAAATCAACGATTTGGCGTACCGCAATGGGTTTGAGCTAAGCCACACCCGGTGGGAATCGGACATTGGGGAAATGATGAGGCGTCTGGGTCTTGACGCTCCCAATGTGGCCGGCGAGGTCAAGCAATCCGCCTCTTTCGCCGCCGCACCGAATGCATCTATCGCGCCGACCGCGCGCGCGGGGGGGCCGGGGCGGCGAGTTCTGAGCCGGCCAATAAACCTTACGCGCCGGCAGACACTGGGGATCGCCGCGCTGGGTGCCGTCGGGGCCGGCGCCGCCATCGTCGCGCCGTCGATCCGCAGGCTGCTGTCAAAGCCGCGGTTGCAGACGATTGCTTTCGACGCTGTAGCAGTGGATACCAAAGGGGTGCGGAGCCCGCCAGAAGAACATACTGCCAAGCTCTTCACCGAAGGGCTCGGTTTGGGGGCCGGGCTCGACATGGTCTTGATCCCGGGAGGCAGTTTCACGATGGGCTCGCCGCTCGATGAGCTGGAGCGCCAAGCTAATGAAAGCCCGCAACACCATGTCACGATTGCTCCATTCTTCATGAGCGCATCGCCGATAACGCAGGCTCAGTGGGCTGCAGCGGTATTGGCGCACCCCAACCCGATCCGTCGCAACCTCGATCCGAACCCGTCCTTTTTCAAAGGCATTGATCTGCCCGTGGAGAGCATCACTTGGAACCAGGCCGAAGAGTTCTGTCTGCGCCTGGCTGAGCTCACAGGACGAGCCTACCGACTACCGAGCGAAGCCGAATGGGAATATGCCTGCCGCGCCGGCACGATCAGCCCGTTTCACTTCGGACCCACGATCACTCCGGAACTGGCGAACTATTGTGGTACCGGCGGTGCGGTATGCGGCGAAAGCGACGGCAAGAGCATCGCATCGGATGTTTATGGAGAGACGAGATATACTTCGGGCTCCTACGGTCAGGGCCCCATCGGGATCTTCCGCGGGAAAACCACGCGTGCGGGGACTTTTCCGCGCAATCGCTTCGGTCTCTACGACATGCACGGCAACGTTTGGGAGTACTGCCGCGATCTGTGGAGCGCGAACTATGCCGAAGCACCGTTGGACGGCAGCGCCAATCTGTCGGGACCTCCAGACGGCCAGAGAATGTTGCGGGGCGGCTCATGGTCGCACAATCCCGCGATTTGCCGTTCGTCGTACCGCGATAGCATTGCACCAGATTACTCAGGCTGGCAGGGTCGCATCGGTCTCAGGGTAGCGTGCACAGTCTAAAGCGAGAAAGCGCGATTTGGGGGACCAACTCCCGATGAGAAACATGGCGCAAGCGCCTATGCTCGGGAGGCCAAGATCGTCAGCGCTGTCTCTTGTCCGCTGGCCAGCGCCGCCTCGACGGTGCCCATCTCCCGGCCAGCATAGAGCGCCTCGCCGGAAAAGATTATCGGGCCGCCATCCGGTGTTTTCAGCGCGCACTGCGCTTCTCGTGTCTTGAGCGTGGCATAGGAATAGGCGCCACGCGCAAACGGATCGTTGGCCCAGTTGATGGCTCGTGCGGCGACGAGATCCCTCGGTATGCGATCCGGAGGCCGATCGAAAATCTCGGCAAGCGAGGCCAGCCCCAGGTCGACGAGCTCGCCCTCGGTCAGTCGCGCCACTCCATTGCTCCTGGGCCCCGCGAACCAGCCGGTCAGCACCGGATATCCGGCTGGATGCTGGGTCCACCAGGTCGGAACCGTTGCACCGGAAAACAGGAAGGACAGGTCGGCGAGATCTAGCCCTTCGTGATGGGCCCACCATTTCGTCGCGAAGCGCAGCATAATTTTTACGACATTGCCAAATCCAATATCGGCGTTGGCCATCGCCGCTTTCTCGCGCGCGGCCGGAGGAAGCGCAATTTCCGCCAGGAGGGGAAGCGGCACGGTAAGAACTACGGCGTCGGCCTCAAGAATGGCGCCATTGCGGCACCGGGCGGTGATCCCTTTGGCGTCCGTGTCAAGCGCCGTCAGGGCAGCGCCGAGATGGATCGACGTCCCGTGCCTGCGGCAATCGGCTGCGAGATACTCGATGAGCGCGCCGTAGCCCCCTGCAATCCGCCCGTGCTGGCCGAGTTCCCGGCCCATCCATTCGTCGCGCAGTGCGAGGGTGCTCGCAAGGCGGGGGTCAGCCGCATCGTAGCCCTCGACCATTCTCGTGATTGTTCGCCGTAATTCACGGTATTGCCGACCCGCAAAATGCGTCTCCAGGAACTCGGCGATCGTTAGATCGGTCTCCAACTCCCTCAAGGCCCGGTAAAGCTGACCCATGTAAGGAGGCCGAGACACATCTGTCGACAGCGCGCCGCTGCGGGCACTCCAGTCAGTGCCCGCGCTGGGCAATAGCGAAAGTCCCGCCTCGCGCATCAACGCGCGGGTCACGCGCGCCGCGCCATGGACGAACTCGGCGCCGCCTTCCGCCGGGTATCCAAATTGCTCGACCGGCAGGGAGTAAATGCGCCCGCCGCATCGGTCTCGCGCTTCGAGAAGCGTCACCCTTTTGCCCGCGCGCGCAAGCTCGCGAGCAGTCATGAGACCCGCGGCACCCGCGCCGACAACCAGGAAACAGCCAGGATTCACAGGATTCATCAATCCAGAGCGCGGCAAACCAAAGAGGATCGCGACGAACTAGCCGACTATGGCCTAACATCGCTACGGTGACCATCGGGAGGTGACCGCAATGAGCAATTCCTCGCCGCGCCTGATTGTCAAAAACGGGAATTTGATCGACGGGTCGGGCCGCGACCCGATCCCAAACGCGCTCGTCATCATCGAGGGAAACCGGATTACTCGAGCGGGTTCTGCCGACGGCTCGACGCCACAGGGGAGGCCGAACGACACTATCATTGACGCCGCGGGCAAGTTCATCCTGCCCGGCCTCATCGACGCGCATTGCCACCATCTCGTTGCATCAGGGCGCGCTGCTTGGCGTCAAATACACATCGAGCGCTGAATTCTGCGCCTTGTGGGCAGCCCATGCGATCAGCCGCGTGCTGCACGCCGGGGTCACCGCCATCGCCGTTCCCGGCGGCAAATGGTTTACCGATGTGACGGTTCGCGAGGCGGTCGAGGGCGGGCTGTTGGAAGGCCCGCGAATGGCGGTCGCCGGGCGTGCGCTCAGCAATTACGGCGGCATCTTCGACCCCGATCCCTACCCCGCTTTCGAAGGAACGCCGGCCGATGCGGCAGGCGTGTTGTGCAACACGCGTGACGAATTCATCCGCGAGACCCGCAGGCAATGCAAACGCGGCGTCGATCTAATCAAGATCGCCGATTCCACCTGGGGCGATATTCAGACGGTCGCCGAGGAGGAGATCGCAGCGGCTGTCGAGGAGGCCCACCGGCACAACGTCAAGGTCGCCATCCATTCGCGCGGCTCGACCTCGACCCGCGCCGCCGCCAGGGCGGGTGTCGATCTCATCTACCACGGCGATCTCGCGACCGAGGCCGATCTCGATATTGTGGCGAAAGCGGGCATCCCGATAGCACCCGTTCTGACCTCGCCGTGGATCGGCGTCGCGGATGGTGCGGCGGCGCGAGGCTTTGGCGAGCGGCTACGCGACCGTCTGCGAAGGCAGCTCGACACCTCGTACCAGATGATCCGCAACGCGCGCGAGCGCGGCATCCCGGTGCTGAGCGGCAGCGACACCGGCAATACATCGGCCTTCAGCCATGGGCGGTGGCACGGCAAGGAGGCCGAGCTGTTCGTGAAAGAAGTCGGCATGACGCCGATGCAGGCGATCGTCGCCAATACCAGGGACAATGCATGGTTGTTGAACCTCGACGGCGAGATCGGCGTCATCGCCCCCGGCAAGCTTGCGGATATCGTCATTTGGAAGGGTGATCCGCTGGCCGACATCACCGTTCTCCAGCGCCCGGGCGAGATCTCGCTGATCATCAGGGACGGCCGCATCGTCGACCGCGAGGTTGGCGGCTTCCGGCCGCTCGGCGAAGACCCGCCCCGAGCGCGCATGTTCTTGCAAGGTTAGGCTGCCCGGGACGCCGCCGACCCGTTACGCTGCGAGGCGAGCGGGCGCGGGTGATGTCCGCGGCGGCGCCACCAGCGTCCGTCCACCACAAGTCCGCGCGCTAGGAGCCGCTGTGGTCCGGGGCGGACCTTGCCCAGCACAGCGTCATGACATCCATGGCGCGCATCCCGGCACCTCCAGGCCAATCTTTATGAAGATAAACGAACAGCGCCGCGGCACGTTAACCTAGCTCAATGGACTGTGCGTCCGATCGCGCGACCAAAAACCGATCGGTGCGCCGGCGATCGCAACCCATCCCCACCCGACCAGCAGAGCCATTGCCACAACCAACAGGGCCACGCCAACGGTCGCCTGTTGATCGAAGAGATAGCGGGTACAGAGGCGATTGGGCGCCACCGTATAGAGCCAGCCCAGGACTGCGGCATGTGAAATCAGGTTCGCCCCGACAAAGGCACGAGCGACGGGCGGCAACAGCGGCCAGCTCAACGCCAGAGGCACGCCCACCAGGAGCGGGACGCTGGTAAACTTTGTCGCCTCAATCAGCGGACTGCGCAACGCCGCGTCGAGCATCCGGGGCAACATCCAGACGGCGGCGGCGAACGCTGCGACCAGCAGCCCGGGAAAACCGCCGGCGTTGAAGCCGGCGAGCACGGCTCCGCGGCCGTCGACCACCCCGCGCGCGACGAGCCCCCCGGCAAGCGCAAGTAGCGGGATCTGGACAAGCATATGGCCGACCATGCTGCCTTCAAGCCGAGCCGCGACCGGCGGCATCACGAGAACCACATAGAGCAGCAGGCCCGGTATCATCCGCCGAGCTCCGCAACCGCCCGCTCCGCCGCCTCCGGGTCGTAGACGCGGGTCAGCCGACCCTCTGCATCGACCAGATAAATGGCGGCGTTGTGGACGAACCCTCCGGCGCCGTCAGGCAGCACGACAACGCCGGAGGCGTCGAGCAGCCTCCGCAGCTCGATTGGGTCATTCACGCGGGCGACGCGCCAGATTTGGCCGTCGGCGCCGAGCCGGGCAGCATAGTCGGCAAGTTCCGTGACGGTGTCGCGCTCCGGATCAAAGCTGACACTGAGCAACAGGATCTCGGGGCCTTCGGACTGAGAGATGAGTCTTTCGAACCCCGCCTGGAACTGCGAGGCGAGCAGCCCACAGATCGCAGGGCAGCTCGTATAGAAGAACTCGATCAGGACCCGCCGGCCGCGCAGAGCCGACAGCCGCAACGAGCGACCGGATTGATCGATCAACGTTGCATCTGGCAGCGGCTGCGGCCGTTCGCCGACAGCCAGGCGCCACGCCGCTTCGCTCGTCGTCGCGCGAAAGCCGTCCGTGACCGCGGCAAGCACCGCCAGGCCGGTCGAGACAACGGCGATCGCGGCGAACACCGCCCGCAGCTTCATCGCATCGCGAGCAGCCGCGGCACGCGCAGCAGGAAACGCAGGGCGAAGACGAGCACCGCGGCCGTCACTGCGAGCGCAAAGAGCGAGGCGAGCCGGTCGTACGCCACCCATTCCGCGAGGTGGACCGCCCAGCGGCGCGGCACGCCCTCTTTGCCGCTGTAGAGGAAGACAACCGCGAAGCCCAGGCCGCCCAGCGCGAACACCCAAACGGCCAGCTGGTCGAGCAGGCTCTCTCCAGCTCCGCGGTCATGCCCCAAAAAGTACATGAACCCGAAGACCATCGCGGCCATTCCAAGGAGCAGATAGAAGTGAAAATGCCCTGGCACCCACATTGTGTTGTGCATCACCGAGTTGACCACAATCGTGGCGTCGATGATCGCCGGGACGATCCCTGCGGCCCAGCCGAACATCGAAAGAAACAGCAGCGACGAGGCTGCGTCCCAGCGAATGCCGCTGCGGTATACCAGCGTCAGAGCGCCATAGGCGGTGACTACCAGCACCGGAAGACCCGCTGCGTATGAGGCTACCTGGCCGACGATCAACGCCCATTTGGGCATAACAAAATCCATCAGCAGGTGATGCGGGTAGGCGATCAGCACCATGGCCGTCGAGGCCGTCCACCCCCACAGAAACGGCTTGCTGGCCTTCCACTCCCGACCGGCGTAGCCCGGAAGGATCTCGTAGACCGCAATGACTGTCATGTAGATGGTGGCGTTGATGAACACGTGGCCGAAGAAATAAATCATGTTTTTCGCCAGCAACGGGTCGATGGCGAAACTCGGGACTGCGATATTGATCAGACTGATGGCGAGCACAGCAGCGCCGCTCACCAAACCCAACGTGTTGACGATGGTGACCATCGTGCTGGCAACGACGGTCGGCTCGGGCAATCGCGCCGGGGGACGGCCGAACAAGACGGGCCAGCCAAGGGCGGCGCCGAGCGTGCCGTATTCAGCGATGATCGCTCGCCCGGCATCGAGATAAAACAGCAGGAAGCCGACCCCGATCACTAGCAGTCCGCCGAGATACAACTCGGCCGACCCCGCCTCCCAGACGCCCCCCGAGGTCGCCGGTAATGGATAGAGGAATGTCCACCCGCCGCCGAAGCCACCAAGGAAGATGGCGGTCAGGATCATCAGTACTCCGGCAAGGAACAAAACGAGGTTGGCGATCAGGATGCCCTGGCTCAGGCGGACATAGCGGCTGAGGAAGTGCCACATGATCCCGGCCCCGGCGAGACCGGCGATCCCGACCATGCCGGCCCCGTGCGCGGTCATCATCTCGTAGAAGAGGTCGGGCGGCACGGGCAGCCACTCGGCCTGAGCCAGGCGCAGAACAACCCCGAGCAGCATCAGCAGCAGCAATACGACAACGGCGATTGCGGTGTAGGCGACGACACCCGGATAGATGCCCGGACTGACATCTCGTGTGGTGCCGGTTGCAAGAACAGAGGACGGGATCGACATGACGAGCGCTTCGAGATCAGTCTGGCTTGACGACCAGATCGGTCATCATCTGGTGATGCACGAGCCCGCAATATTCCAGGCACAGGATGTGGTAGGCGCCCGGCGCCGTGAACGTGAGTTGCAGGCGGTTCAGATAGCCTGGCATCGCTTGGGTCTGCGCCACCATCTCCAGTGCTGGGTTGTAGATCCCGAACCCGTGGTTTACATCCGTGCTCGTGACCTGGAACTCGACGGGCTTACCGACGACGAGATCGGGTCCTTCGATCGTCCAGGCCCACTGCGCCCCCGTCGCACGCACGACCACGCGCGAAACAGCCGGCGGCGTGCGGTCGGGGTAGGGCAAAGCTCTCAGGGTGGTCGCGGTTGCAGCCGCGATGACCGCAACCAGCAGCCAGAACCAGCCGGCGCGCAAACGGTAGGCGCGGCGCTGCACCGCCTCGGCGTCGGCTTTCTGTCCAGCCCCGGCGGCAATCCAAAGGAACACCGCCGCGATAGCCGCGATCAGGATTACGCTGATCAACCACACCGTGTCTTGGAGCATAGCGACCCCCGCCTTATACTTTTAGAAGGTTAGGGGACGGTTCTGCGCGGGCATTGATGTGCGTCAATGGCTGGCGGCGGAGACCACCGCCTCATTCGACGATGAGCAGGCCGTGACTGCCGAGGACGGCACCGAGCAGCGTGATCAAGCTTAAAGCCAAAAGGATCCGATGCAGCCGCGCGACAAGCCTGAAGGTCGATTCTGGCTCGGCCTTAGCTCGACCGAGGAGGCGCCGATGCAGGAATAGCGGCTCGGCCACGAACAGCATCGCCGTGAACACGAGCCACACGCCCACCATCGCGTGCATCCACCAATAGTTCACTGATAAAAAGCGATCCCACAAATCGAGCCTAACGAGCATGTAGAGGCCTGTGAGTCCAGCAAGCGCTGTCGTCAAGCGCGCCTGCCGGCCGAAACGCCGCTCCACAATCTCGAAAAAGGCCGCCCGCTCCTCGGCGGCTGTGAAATCTCGTATCGTCGGCAGCAATACCATCGTCACGAATGCCACGCCCCCGATCCACAGAACAATGGCGAGGACATGGAGCGCTCGAGCGATCGTTACGTCATCCACCGCGCCGGACATTTTCGAGCCACGTTCGAGGCTGCCGGAGGACCGAGCGTCCAATATCGCAGCGGCTTACTCCATCGGACGCCATCAAGAAGGCGCTTTTGCTGATGCCCGTTGCGGGTGCCACCAGCGCCCGCCCACAACAACGCCGCGCGCCTTGAGCCGCTGCCGTCCTACGCGAACCTCGCCCAAGACATCCCGGTATTCGAACTCGCCTTTGGCGAGCTCGAGCACGCTCGCATCGCCGACTGCACCGATTGCCAACCTTCCGATGTCGGTGCGGCCGAGCGCCGCTGCCGGAGCCGCTGTGCTCGCGCTGATCACATCAACCAGCTCCATTCCGAGGCAGAGGAATTTCGACATCGTCACGAGCTGGTCGAAAGCCGGCCCGTTGATGCTGAGTGCGTGCACGTCACTGCTGATGACGTCCGGGAGAAACCCTGCCGCAAGCATCGCCTCGGCTATGCCAAAGCCGAATGAGCCGCTGCCATGCCCGATGTCGAAAATTACCCCGCGCCGCCGTGCTTCGAGCACTTCCTCGCGAACCTGCCCGTTGCGCCCCATCGGCGCATTCGGAAACGGGCGAAAGCAATGTGTCAGGATGTCACCGTGGCGCAAGCGGGTGAGTACTTCGAGCCGGCTCGGTGGCGGGTTGTCGAGATGCGCCATAACCGGAAGGCCCGTCTCCTCCGCGACCTCGAGTGCGATGTCGAGGGGCGCTATCCCCGAGGCGCCGCCGGCGTTGCGCCCCACGCGCACTTTGACGCCCGCGATCAGATCACGGTTGGCGCTGATGATGTGAACACACTCGCGCGGATCGAGGAGCCGCAGATCGGCGCATTCGCCAACTGCCACTGCCGCACTGACGGCGAAGATGCCAGGAAAGGAGACGTTGAGGTATGGAATGATGCGCAGCGGCGACGGCTCGATGACATGCCGCCGGAACCCGTGGAAAGTACCGGGGCCGGCGCTGCCGGCGTCGACGAACGTCGTCGTCCCGCTGCTGCACGCTACCTCCGCCGCATCGACACCAAGCGAGGTCCCGCCCCAGTAGACATGCGTGTGTAAATCGATCAGCCCCGGTACGACGAGCAGCCCGCGCACATCGACGATCTCGGCGCCGTTGGCGGGGAGGTCGCGTCCAATTTTAATCACTTTGCCGTCGCCGAAGGCGATGTCGGCGGTCTCGTCGCGCCCGCTTGTTGGGTCGATGATGCGGCCGCCTCTGAGGACCAGATCCGTCATGTGCACACCCACAGAATTCGCCGATAGCAACAAGCGACGATACGCACGATCGAGAAAGGCGGCAAAGTCATGATTATCGTTGGAATCGACGCTTTACATCCACTTCGCGATGATGCGCGGTCCTATCGGGCGCGGTAGGAGGAAAGGCGGAATACGGATAGCGACGGGATGGTCGTAGAACGCGACGTGATGGCGCCGGCGCGCGATGGCGTGCTGCTGGCGACCGACATCTATCGACCCGATGGCGCGGGCTCATTTCCGGTGCTTCTCGAACGCACGCCCTACGATAAATCAGCGCCGAGCCGGTCCGAACGCACGGCCGCACGCGCAACGCCACGGTCGCGAGCCGAGGTCGCCGCCTACCTCATAGAACACGGCTATGCCGTCGCCTATCAGGATTGCCGCGGCCGCTACCGGTCCGGCGGCAAGTTTACGAAATACATGAGTGAGGCCGAGGACGGTTTCGACGCGCTCGCATGGCTGGCGCGACAGCCCTGGTGCAATGGCCGCATCGGAACTTTCGGGTTGTCCTATGCGGCGCACACGCAGGCGGCGCTCGGCTGCCTCGACCCGCCGGGGCTGGCGGCACAGTTCCTCGATTGCGGCGGCTTTTCCAATGCGTACCGCAGCGGCATTCGCCACGGCGGCGCTTTCGATCTGAAGCAAGCGACTTGGGCCTATCGCAATGCCCTCGCCGATGCCCGGGATCCGGCGGTGAAAGCCGCGCTGGAAGCCCAGGATATCAGGGCCTGGTTCCAGCGCATGCCCTGGCGCAAAGGGGCTTCGCCGATCAGCGCGGCCTCCGAATACGAGGATTACCTGTTCGAGCAGTGGTCGCAAGGCACCTTCGATGATTACTGGAAGCAGCCGGGGATTTATGCCGAGGGGTACTACGACCGCTACGCCGATGTGCCGATCGTGCACCTATCAGGCTGGTACGATCCCTACGCGCGCACCGCGATGGAGAATTTCGTCGGCCTGTCGCGCACGAAACGCGGCGCGATGCAGCTGATTCTTGGGCCGTGGACGCATGGCGACCGCTCGTTGAGCTATGCCGGCGAGGTTGAGTTTGGCCCGGCGGCTCCCGTCGACGGCAACCTTGCCGAGGATTTCTTCGATTTGCGCAGGCGCTGGTTCCACCGCTGGGTCAAAGGGGTCGCCAACAGCATCGACCGGGAGCCGGCCGTGCGCGTCTTTGTAATGGGCGGCGGCTCGGGGCGGCGCAATCCCGACGGCCGGCTCGAGCACGGCGGGCGATGGCGCAGTGCCGCCACGTGGCCGCTGCCGCAGACCCGCTGGACCTGCCTCTACCTGCACCCGGACCGCAGCCTCCTTGAGGCACCGCCAACAGCGGCTTCGGCTGCGTTTGACTACACCTTCGATCCGCGCGATCCGGCGCCGACCTTGGGCGGCGCGATGAGTTCGGGCGAACCGGTCATGTACGCCGGCGCCTTCGACCAAAGTGCCACCCTCAATCGCTCCGATGTTCTGGTGTTCGCGACGCCGCCGCTAGAGCATGACGTCGAAGTCACCGGACCAATTACGGTGCGGCTATGGATTGCCTCTGACGCGCCGGACACGGACTTCACAGCCAAGCTGATCGATGTTTATCCGCCGAGCGCCGATCTCCCGCACGGCTTTGCAATGAACCTGACCGAGGGCATCTTGCGCGTGCGCTACCGCGATAGCTGGGAAAGGCCCACGATGATGGCGCCAGGAGAGGGTTACGCGATCACAATCGAACTGTTTCCGACCGGGAATTTATTCTGTCGCAGCCATCGCCTGCGGCTCGACATATCGAGCAGCAACTTTCCGCATTTCGATGTCAATCCGAATTCGGGTGAGCCGGAAGGAGCGTGGCAACGGCCTCGCATTGCGCGGAACCGCGTTTTTGCCGAGGCCAACCGCCCATCTCACATACTGTTGCCGGTCATCCCGCGGGATCGGAAATAGGCCGCTTCAGCGGCTTGTCTTTAGCGGCCAAGACTGGGGCCCGAACAGCGTTATTCTGTCTCAGCGGAATGCGGGGGCCGCCCGATATGCAGTGGCGCAACTTACGGCTGGCATTCGCGATCTCTGCCGTCGCTTTTGCGTCCTCGTGCGTCTCCCCGCAGGAACTGCGCCGCGAGGACGACGCGGCGTGTGCTGGCTATGGTTTTGCCCCCGGCACAGACGCCTTTGCTAGCTGTCTTCAGCGGGAAAGCCTGGCCCGCCGTTTCCTGACTGCGCCTCCGTATTGGGGTTGGGGGTACTGGGGCGGGCCCGGGGGACCCTACTGGCCCTAGCGCCCCCGACAGCGCTGGAGGACGCCGGCTAGAAAGCGGGGAGCAGCGGAACGGGCAGGACGTGTTCCTCGATGCCGCGAACGCCGGGGATCGTTTCCGCCGCGACCCGCAGCGCCTGCCTCTTTTCGGCGGGCTCATCCTCCGAGATCCAAAAATGAACAATACCGTCGCGGACAATAATGTCCTCCGGCCAGATCTTCGCCCACTCCTCACGGCCGAGTTCGGCGAGTAGACGAGCGCGGATCGACCGGTCGTCGCCCTCACCCTCTCGCGGCGGCGCGCCCTTTGTCGCGCCAAGTGCGCGGACGATGTTGGCCCGGCTGATGATCCCGACGACCTTTGCATCGCGCATGACCGGCACGCGCTTGATCCGCTTCGCCTCCAGCAATGCCGCCACTTCGGCAAGTTCAGTGTCCTCGGTGACGGTCACGACATCACGGGTCATGATCTCTTTGACGGTACGGCCGTGCGATTTGACGTACTCGCGCGCGAGGTCGGACGCGAAATCGTCAAGCCACCACGAGCGCCGGCGCACGCGATGGCGACGCGCGGTGCCGATTTCAGCGCGGTGCAGCAGGTCGCCCTCGCTGATGAGGCCCACGAGACGGCCGCCCGCATCGACCACGGGGGCGCCGCTGATGCCGCGTTCCGCAAGCAGCTTGGCAAAGTCCTGGACCGTCATATCCGGATCAACCGTGATCACGTCGGTCGTCATTACGTCCATCGCACGCATTGTGCCCTCCCAACTGTCCGCCACAATCGATATTCCCGAGGTTACTCGGGTTGCGCTGTGATTTTGCTGATTTTTGAGCCTGGGTCGCAAGGGTGTTCGTCCGCGATGCCCAGCGAGATGGCAAGTCGCTGACCTCTGGCTGGCAAAGGCGGGTTCGTCACGGCAGGTGGACGTCGCATCGATTGTAGGCCATCCAGGATCACTTCGCGGTTCACCAACTCCGTCAATGCGCTGAGGGGATCAGCGTTTGCCGAATACGCCCGGCGAGCAATGGCGCCCCTTACCTCGGGTTTATATATCCGATATTGCTGTTTGGAGGACCGTAAAAGCCGCCGCCTGGGTTTGGTCCGGCGCTGGCATCGGGTCGCCACGACGCCACCCAATATCGCCTGGCTTGTTGGTAGCGATGCCGACCGAGCCGAACTCTTTTCACATGGATGATCCTCCCTGGCGGAAGGAGCGCGGAGTTCATCGCTGTCGATCCTCGGGCCAAAATCCCTCCGTCGAGTGGCGTGTCCGAGATTGGGGTCGCCGGCGCCTTCTCCGCAGCGAGGGCTGGTGACGCGCCCGGCGCCGTGATCGCATACGCTTGCGCAGCTTGTTCGGGTGTCACCTGATCTACAGGCGGTGCAGCCGGGCGCGGATCTGTGAGCCACATGAAACCGACACCGAAGAAAACCCCGATAGTCGCCGCTGCGACGACGCCAAGAGAGACGAGGTGGAACAGGGATCTAAGATCGTCCTTCATCGCACCGTTCCCCTCCGATCGCTGGCTGTCATCGGCATCATCGGCAAGAAATGCCATTTACTGGCGCTGGTTTAACGCCACTCTCGCGCATCGGTTGCTTTCGATCAAAGTGATTTTGTTGTATCGGCCAGGCTCCATTCGACGGACCGCTTCGGGCGCGGTGCAGGACAGCGGACCGCGGTCGGTCAGATCAGCAAAGTAAAGCCGCGCGAGGAACTGTGATGGTTGCTCGATCCTTCGATGTGTCGTAGCAAGCTATATGGACGCGGACGTTGAAGCCGTTCCCGCGACCAAAGGATCGGCGATGGGTGGATATAACCCCATCTCGGCCGGCCACTGAGGAGCGCATGCAAAACGCAAACCTCTCTGAGGAAAGATCTGAGGAACAGGGGTCGAGGATCCCTGATAAACCGCGCCCGAGCGCCGAGCCGGGGTTTGCATCAGCGAGCACAATCGAGCGCGCCGCCCAACGCTTGGATTGGGCTATCGCGTTTGGAATGCGGCACGATACCCAGGCCCGCCCCGAAGGGACGACCAAGCAGGCTCAGCCCGATCCTCAACGTACGGCGCGGGCTTCTTGGCTGAGGTCCGGTCGCGCCGCAGGGCCCCGGCTCTGGTTGGGCCTCTGCCTCGCGTCCGTTCTAGTCGCAACGGCAGGCACTGGCATTTTCTTGCTTACGCACTCCGCCCGGGAGGAAGCCCGCGTTGAGAGTGAAGCGGAGGATCCCGCAACGGCTCGCAATGCTACATCGTTGATCCGAGGTCTGGCGATGCTGGATGCGGCTTCCGGCACGACGCAGAGCGCCGCGTTAGCCGCACCGGCGCCGACACCCGCTGCCTCGGAGCCGGAAGAACAGTTATCCCTTGGGACCCCAACGTCACCACCCGGTAGGCCTAAACTTACCACCCCGGCGACGCCTGCCGCAAAGGCGCTGGAAGCCACCTCGAGTTTTGCGTCGCCCGCTCCGCGGAACCAATCGACCGTGCGA